>Ga0193742_1001127_pt1 | contig 16491 bp, 35 predicted proteins | sample L2c1metaG_FD_165511 | JGI IMG/M metagenome (GOLD analysis project Ga0193742, IMG submission 165511) | Soil microbial communities from a riparian zone of the East river system, Colorado, United States - L2c1 | ecosystem: Environmental > Terrestrial > Soil > Riparian zone | place: USA: East River... | reverse complement strand
CCCCGGGTGTGCACGAAATGATCAGGAAAGAAAAGTAAAGAAGGTATTACGTTTCGATAACTTTTGAATTCAACCAACTACATTACGAATACATAACTTTACATTTCCAGATCTCCAACATACCGACGGTATGTTCCATACCCACAGAATGTTAGAAATCCCGACTGCATTCATTTCTGAATGTCAGCCGGGATTTGTGTAGGAATTCGTTACAGTCCGAGAATGTTACGCAAAGACCTTTCGTCATTCGGACCGTTAATAGGAATTGTCATGTGCATTTCGCTAAACGGATCGCTGGATGAGTCAATGAAGTCTTGAACGTGCATGAACAGCTCAACCAGGTAGCGTGTTTCGTAGTGAGAGAGTACGGCTACTTGCTCATTTGCACGATTCTCATCTTTGTATTCTATGATTTTCATGTCAGCTCCTGGCTGCGCGGCATGTGGCTAGTTCGTGTACGGTGTGGTCTTTGTATCGTCGTCCGCAGTTGGGACACATGTTAGGTTCCTTGCAGGGTGTCTGTCATGTCCGGGTCTTCGGCGTCGGTGATTTCGCAGATGCGTGCGTCTTCGTGGTCGGAGTATTGCGATCCGCAAACGTCGCATTCCCAGCTAATTGCCGTTGGCATCTTTCCAACCTCTCGTGTAGATGACGTCCAGTTTATGGGAGAGTACACGTTCGATGTCGATGTTCAAAATTTCGGCGAGGACGAAGGCGACGACGAGTACGTCTGCTAGTTCGTTTTCCATTTCTGCCATGCTGCCGTGTCGTCGTGCGTTGCCGGACCACCGTCGGTAGGATGCAACGAATTCTCCGGTCTCTTCTGCGAGGCAGAGTACTTGTCGTTGTACGCGGTTGTCGGTGTCGAAATTTTCGTCGATTTTGGAGACGATGTAGTTGGCGTGAGTAGGAAGGTTCCCTACGTGCACGGCGAGGTGCTGGTTCATTTGCCCTTCTTTGCTTTGCGTTTGCACGTCCCGCATGTGACGTTCGATCCGGATTGGTATACACCCTTGGGGATGGTTTTGCCGCAAAGAGTTTTGTGATTTCCGAAGAGGGTGGTTCGTGTGATCCAATGCATGGTAGCCATTAGAACGGTTCCTTGAGTCGTTCCACTTCGACAGTGAGTGCACGTACCTCAGCGAGGAGAACTTCTAGAGTCAGTTCTATGTGTTGCATTCGCTTGGTGTGTGCGGCCGCGATACCGCGTAGTTGCCAGATGTCTTCCATGCCTGGGGAACGGTTCATATCCATCGTGATCTCCGAACCCAGATGAGAATGAGGGTGATGCTAACCCAGATTGTGTGGAAGAACAACGGGTCCTCTTTCATACGGATCGCCGTCCTTTGAGTGGGATGGGTGGTTGCTCTCCTTCGATGACGGGCGGCTTGTCTTCCGATTCGTATTCTTTCATCCATTTCAATGTTTCGTTGGCCATGGTGGTACATCCCCGAAAGAAGTCCATGTTCATTTTCCGGTTGCGATATGGCCATCCTGGAACACGCGTTCGCTTCGCAAGTGCCCAGTATTCCTCGTTGGCGGTTTCAATGTTTTTGAGCAGAAATGCCCGGAGTTTATCGGAGTCGTACATGATGCCCTTCTTTCCCCACCGTGTTGGGTGGGAGTGAGTTGGCCCGACTCGAACGGGACTGGGTACCTGCGTTACCGCAACTCTCCACTTCCGGGTGATTTGTGGGACCTGCGTCTTGGGACAGGACATCACCCGGAGAGTTCTACTCGGCGTTACTGCCGTTGTTGCGCTTGACGTGCCGCTTTCCCTTGCCCCGGAAGTACAGCACCCCCGCTCCGTTCGGAGCGTCCTGGGAGTCGGGCACCGCGCGGCACTCCACTCCGATGTCTAGACCTTCCTTTTGGGTGAGGTAGGTGGCTGCGTTCCGGGCCTGTCGCTGTGCCGCCAGAAGGCTCGCGACACGTCCCTGTACCCACTTGTTCTGACCGACGTAGTCGTTGACGTAGGACTCGCGAACAGCCTCATCGAACACGTTGGACCGGCCGCGCTCCCGTACGATGCGGGGAACTTCGGTGGCCTCAGCGGCCTGGAAACCGCCTTGGAGACCGACGTCTTCGGCGGTCACTCGACTGGAGTAGGTCCGCTTGACCTCCTCTGTGGGCTGGTTGTCGGAGAACTCCACGGGGGTGGTGTCGGTGTCGGTGCTCACGTCAGTACCTTCCTCAGTGCTTGGCTCAGTGTTGCGGGTCTTGCGAGTACGTGCAGGCATGATTGCCCTTCTCCCTGTCAAGCTGTTCGATTGCAGCGTCAGCATAGCACAGTTTCCGTGTGAGTTGGTAGGTGTCATCACCGGTGATTTGGGCGAGATTCCGGTGAATTTCCAACGTGTCGCGGTAGTGAATCATGCCGTCACGCAGCGTGTCCACCAGCCACGGATCCAGCACCGCGAGTCGATGCCGGTACGGAAACGGGTTGCTGCTCATATCCCACATTGTATCAAAACGGCGGGTCTATTGGAAGCTCAAATAGCGTGTCCTGGTTGGTGGGCGCGTGAATGATGATCTTGTCAGGTTCATCCTGACGCCACCGATGCACGATGTGACGCCGTGTCGCCATGTGCTTCGCCGCCCGCACCGACGACGCGAATTCCGGTTGATACGTCACGTACTTACACTGCTGACATTTGACCACCCAACAGTCATTACGCCCGATCACTTTCCGTACCCGTAGACACGTGCGACACAACCCGCTCATGTTCAACCGGGGAGCGTCCCGACTCTCCGATACTGGGTAACTCCGATTGTGTAAGCATTCGAATAGTACTGTGAGCATCTGACAACTCCCACCACGGATTAGTTTCGTTATCCCTCCACGGCAATACGTGACGCACTGAATCGCCACCTTCCGGTCGGCTGATATTCAAAGGGTGCATAGGTATGTCTGCACCCAAACACTTCGGACACAACTCGTCATAGTGAATTCGCTTACCACCACCACCCCAAACGATACGACGTTCCGTATCAATCCAATGAGCTAGCTGAGCGCTATTCCAATATCCTCGCAAACCAGCAAAACGATGGGTATCGGCAGTAAGTATATCGAGATTCGGAATGGCAGCAAGTACCCGTTCCAATGGTAGGTCACCAGCAGCAAAACCACGCACCTTAATCTTCGTCCACTCGTCACCGTTTCTAAGCCAATACAATCCAGACTGAACATAGATGAGACCGTCATATCCATCTTCCTCCCAATCGCCAAGTCTCTGTAGGTCTACGCCAACATTCAACGGTCGCGTTGAGAAGAGGCCATCCGTTTCCACGGCGATCACTGCGTGCGGATCCTGGGACATCGCGCGATACATCATCGCCCGACAATACGCTGTAGCGAAACCAGCCCATTCTAATTGATGCCACGTAGGAGACGTGTTCTTTTCCTGATTCCATCCGACCCGCTGTGCGAGCTTTCCATAGATGGAGTTCAGTACCAGCTTGGCGGCGTACTGCACCGGGTTACGTTCATTCTTCCACTGTTGCCGTTGCAGAAACAGATCCTCAATAAACCGGAATGGACGTTGATCCGTAGCCGGAATGAACTCCCACGATTCCAACAAATCCAGTTGGTCACCATCCTGCAAACCAGCGACAGCAGCGTTCACTTCCACACCCCAATACCAACCGACTACATGATTGGGGTAGTGGATACAATGCCGAACATCTCGGAACGGTAATGGTGAGGGAGTGAATAAGGCACTGTTGGTCGCACGCTTACGGTACAACACTTTGTACAACGAGAAATCACTACATCCCTCTTTCCCGCGTAGCTGAGTGGGACGGTCTCTATGCTCCCAAATTCCCCCGGCCAATGCGGGCATACACCGTAATGCGTGCGGGTAGGCGGATCGGATATCGTAAGTGTAGACAGGTCCGTCGTATCGTCCAGCGTGGAATTGCTCGAACCTGCCACCGAAGTATGCATGTTGAGATGCCACGATAACTTCGTTAGGTAGTTCCTTATCCATCGCATTTTTGATTCCAAACTTTGTCATGACAGCGGATGCCACCGCACCCGGTCCATGCCAACTTGTCGGATAAACCCCCAACTCTGCCAACAACAAACGCAATTTATCAGCCAACTTCACATACAACTTTAACTCAAGTCGCATATATCTGCGAATCATATCCAACTCAGAATACCTGAAGAAAGAACGACCCTCTTTACCGGCACGCACCTCCTCATAAATTGGCTCTTCCGGCAGATAATCAGCCCACGCTTTCATAGCCGAACATGTGAAATAGGTGAACAAATCAAAGATACGAATGGTTGTTTTGCTACTACGATCGGTGATAGAGAACCATTTGCGGGAACGCCATTCAATCCGGTAATGGTTGAACCAGGTGTGACCATCCTTCGCGAGCTGTGCTCGCTTCGCTTCTGGCAACGAGGCACACATCATTCCCACGTCATAGTCAAACGCGAACGCGACGTGAATGTGTTGGGGATGTAGCTGTGCGACTCGAATCATCAGGGCTGCGCATTCACTGAATCGCAGTGCGGAGGAGGTCACCTCATGTCCAGCGGAACAACCGAACAGAATGTAGGTGTCTCGTTCGGTGTCCCCTTCTCCATCCCAGGCGATAAACGAACGCTCACGGAATGGCTGGCGAGTTTTAACGCGCTTGGGTTGCGGCGCGCCGGTGGTGTGCTCCCACATTTACCAGCGCTCGCGCTCTGGGTAAGCCTCACGAAAGGCTTGCCAGAAGTAGTCGTGCCCCACCCCAGAGATGTACGGGATGCCCGGGCGGAGAGGCTTAGGCGCGATGTGCGCCCACCGCTCAGCAGCAGCACGACGAACCTCTAAGGGCTCGTTCTGGTTCATGACTTCCCACTCCAATTGCTGCATAGTCGCCGTAGCAGCATTAAAGTCGCTGATCCGCTCACTGGGAATAGCATCGTATGTTTGTTCAGTGGGGATCTTGACTGGTTTGATAGTGGGAGTGCTGGGGGTAGAGGGGGTGCCGGTCCATCGTTTGCGGTACTCGCGTTCATTCGCGATGGACTGCGGCGACCGTGCTTGTAGGATGCCGAGAATTCTGTCAATGAATGATGGCTTGCGTGGCATGACAATTCCCCAATATCGAGTTGTCCTAGATACACGTTGGGGCGGTCACCAGTGGCATCAGACTGGTTTCCGCCCCAACGGGAGTCATGGAATCATGACGAACCTACACAGTCGTCACGATCCGGACTCATCTAGGTAGTATGTTACGGCGGGGGAAGTGTCGCCCTTGTCGTCGGTGTATGTGTACTCCGACTTGCGGAGTCCGTGCATAGCCACGAAACCGCCACGCCTATTTGACTTAGTCCTCCACTCTTGGATCTGCGCACAGATGCCGGTCGAGCCGTCAACAACGATGTACTTTTTCGCGTCTTCCGTCACTACCCGGAAAGCCACGTACGCACCAGGCTCACCATTCCTGGTGAATTCCTTGGACAGTGCGATGGTGGAATCGAGGATGAGGAACGGAACATTGACCAGCTTGTCCTTGTCGTCAAGCTTGGTGAACCCATCACCGAATTCATCGGAGCGAGACAGTTCACCGTAAGCCTCTTCCGCTAGACGCAACGCGTCCTGGAATGAGGCAATCGACTGATATTGATCCTTGGAAATCACACGCTCTAGCGAGGTTTCCTCGACTTGGGGAGTGACTTCATTCTTCTTGGTAACCATGATATGCCCTTCTGTCGTCCCGTGTGGGACAATGGTGTAGGTGGCGGGCTGGCCTGTGATGCCCTTCCGGGCCTGTCCGCCACCCCCAGTGTACGCCTCCGACACAGGAAGGGCATCTATCAAATGAGCGACGTAGTGATCACAGACAGTGATGACAGTGGGAACTCACCCACAGAAGACTTGCAAGTCGCCGCCGTCGCGGAAACCGCAGGCAGCGCCGCAGAAGCGAACGCAGCCAAGGACGACGCTCAGGACTCGGAAGAGAGTGCGGGGGAATCCGCTGAGACGTCAGCGGCGGCTGCTGTCATCGCGGTACAGGAAGCGCAGGTAGCAGCACAGTCCGCTGCCGAAGCGGGAATGGCCGCCAACGAGGTGTACGCCGCCATATCCTCTTTGGGGCAACAGGTCACCGACCTACGCCAGGCAATTGACGCTCTAGGTCAACAGCCTCAATTAACTCCTGTCGAGCAACCATCGTCTGACGACGAAGCTCCGGGCGAATCACGTTCCCTGAAGACACCATTCCTGCAACGGAAATGGGGAAGTAAGTGACCGACAACGAGAACACACCACCGCCTCTACCACCCGTCTCAGAACCCACCTTCTCAGTTATTCAAGGTGACAAACCAGAAACACCGAAAGACTCCGCTCCCAAGAGAGGTCGGGGCCGACCGCGTTTGGATCCGAAGGCCGAAGCGGCCGCGTCGACTCCCTACAAACCGGGTGTCATTTCCCAGGGTCTGACTGGACTGTATGGTCAACTGGGTATGATGTTGGGAATGATTGACCCGCACTGTGGACAGGCGATTATCGCGAATGCGGAAGTCATGGCCCAGTCGCTGGAAAAGCTGGCGAAAGACAATCCCGCTGTGCGGGAATGGCTCACCCGTTTGGTTACCACTTCCGTGATTGGTGAAGTCATCGCCGCTCACATGCCGGTCGCGTTCGCCATCTTTATGCATCACACCCCGATCGGTCGCGCCAAGATGGAAGCGGCCACGGGACTCACGGACGAGAACCTGCAATCAATGATGAACAAAGAGAAGCCTAAGCCGTGACCGCCCAGTTGTCAGACAAATCAGGAGTCCCTTTCGTTCCGTGGGAGGACTTCGGAAACTACTTTGCCTGGCGACAAGATGAGCACGTCGCGCTGATCGGACCGACCGGAGCCGGTAAAACCACCCTCGCATTGAACCTTCTTCCTCTCCGCACTTACGTCACCGTACTCGCCACCAAACCACGCGACGAAACACTGGACAGGTTCAGCAAGTCACACGACTATGTGACGTTGAAAACGTGGAAACACAAACTGTCCGCTGAGAAATATCCGCGTCGCATTCTGTGGCCTGACTCGCGTTCACTGTATGCAGCAGAAGCGCAGCGTCGCGAGTTTCAAACCGCCATGGCGTCCATCTATGATCAGGGTTCCTGGTGCACCTATGTGGACGAAGGTTGGATTCTGTCACAGCCTCTCAGAATGCAAAACGAATTGAAGACATTTTTGTTGCAGGGTCGGTCCATGGACTTGTCGTTGGTGTTGGCTACCCAACGTCCCGCGTGGATTCCCGTCGAAGTGTACGACCAATCTACCCATCTATTCTTCTGGCGAGACAATGACGAAACCAACTTGTCACGTATCAGTGGAGTTTCGTTCGGATCCTCAGCATTGATCCAACGAATCGTGTCACAATTGGAGCGACACGAAGTCCTGTATATCAACACGAGAGACAACACTATGCTACGTACCATGTCTCCCAAACCGTCAACGATCGGATAGGACAATGCCGCTGAACATTTCCGTTATCGGTTTCCTGACATTCGCTGCCTACTACATCATCTTCGGATTTATGTGGAGGTTCCTCAGCACAAAACTCCATGACACTCCGCTCGGTAAGGCCATGCTGTTCATCGACTAGATAGGATGATTCAATGCCCATTGCTACCGCAACACAAATGAACGGCACGTCCGGCGGAACCGCACAGACCACGGAAACCGCCAGAGGAACTCAGGGAATGGGAATCACCCCGTTCCGTAGGGCCACCCGGGAACACCGTGAGCTGGTCAACCAGACCACGTACACGATGACCACCGCAGATCAGAACGTCCCCGGCGGTGCGCTCTCTATCCCCGCGTACGGCTATCTACGTGGACTCATCATCACGGTGGTTGTCACCGGAGGTACCGGCGGTACCGCGTTCGCTGAGAACGCACCGTGGAATGTGCTCAAGAATATCATTCTGTCCGAACCGAACGGCGCTCCCATCGCGCAGTTCAACTCCGGGTGGGAACTGTACGCCGCACAGAAATACGGTGGTTTCTACGGATTCGGTGATCCCGAAGTGGGGATCTACACGGCGGCGCTGCCGAACTACCAGTTCCAGTACTACATCCCCTTGGAGTTGTGTCAGCGAGATGGTCTCGGCGCACTGCCGAACCAGAACGCTGCGGCGATGTTCCAGCTTCGTTACCAGGTCGCTGGTTCTGGTGATGTGTACACCGCGACTCCGTCCCCGCAACCGTCGATCTCAGTGACTGTCGAGGCTGCTGAATATGATCAGCCGCAGGCCAGTACGGACGGAATTGCGAATCAGACCACTCCGCCAGCGATGAACACGACTCAGTTTTGGTCAGTCCAGCAGTACCCGGTCGTGTCCGGAACCAACCGGATTCGACTCACGCGGGTCGGTAACTACATTCGTCACCTCGGTTTCTACTTCACCCGCACCGCTGGTACCCGCGCGCAAGGCGACACCGACTGGCCAACCCAGACGGAACTCGACTTGGATGCTCGCCCAATCGACTTCGTTCGCAAGCTCACGTGGCGGCAACAGATGTACCAGCGGTACGGCTACAACGCAGCCACCCTGGACGCTGCCGGCAACCAGGACGCTGGTCTGTTCTGGTACGACTTCTGCCACGAATTTGACGGTACCGTCGGTGAGGAAAACCGTGACGGATGGCTTAAGACCTACGGGTCCACCCGACTGGAATTGGTTGGACCGTTCGCCAACGCGGGTACACTGAACGTGATCACGAATGATGTCGCAATCGCATCAAACGTGTTCCTGTCCAGTGCGATGTGAGGACTCTCATGGAAGCCAACGGTAAATCCACTCGCACCCTCGACACGCCCGGGGTGACAGCGGTACTCGTGATCGGTGCGGTAGTCGCACTGTTCGCCCTCAACCGTCTCGTCGCCAACGTCAACCTTTCCACCACGGTAGGAGTAGGCAAATGAAGTTCAACCAAATCGACTGGCTTTGGTTCTCTGTCGGCATCCTGTTCGCACTGTTTGTCATGCCGCTCATCTCACAATTCCTTGGCAAGATGAAGTCTGCCAAGCCTGCCAAAGCTGCGGCGTGAGTCTCGTGTGGACGGCAGCGTTTTGGAAAGCTGCCGGTGAACGAGCAATCCGTACCGTCGCTCAGGTGGTACTCGGGTTTGTCGGGGCCGTACCGGTAGTGTTGGATCGAAACCTATTCGACTTCAACTGGAATGTCGTTGCGTCCGTAGCGGTTGTCGCGGGAATCGTGTCGGTGCTCACCTCGATTGTGACGACTGGTGTGGGAACCAACGGCCCTTCCATGACTAGTGCGGAGCATTTGGAGGTCAGCAGTGCAAACCAATACGATCATTAATGTGTTGGGTGCGATTGTCACCGTAGCATTGGTGACCACAATCGTATCCAACGCCAACTCAGCGAATGTGATTCGATCCTTGGGGGACGCGTTCTCCGGATCGATTCGCGCCAGCATGGGGAAGTGACATCATGCCGTGGCCATTTGTGAAATTTGGCGGAAAGGTTCGTGAAGCTCCACCGCCACCCGGAGTACAGGACAATCTGTCATTCGCGGATGAGCCTGGCGCAGGTGGAACAGACGCCGCATTCTGGCAACCAGAAGACACGCCAGATCTCGCGGACGACTACTTTCCCACGGTACCGGAACAAGACAAAATCCTGGTTCACTATTTCCGTCCACCCGCAGACGTCAACCCACAGGAATGGTATGACGACCGCGACCCGTGGGCAAAAACGCAGCGAACCAAGATTGAAGAGCAGGATGCTATCCCACCGGAGATTAAACAGACCCGGGACAATCAGGCTGCGCCTGATCCCCGGTGGGTTCCTCCTCCAACCGAACGTGTCACTTCTAGTATCTCGCCCAGTTCCTATCGGTTCATGCGACCGTTTGATCAGGTCACCGAACATGAACTGAATGGACTTCACCTGTCGATGGCGAACAACAAGCGTTCGTACCTGGTTGGTGGACAGGCGGGACTCGCCCAAAACTGGAACAACTCGTACAGGTTGGATCCTCCCAACAATGACGCTACCGCCACTTTCGTGGGTGACACCATCACCAACCTGGAAGGCGAACAAATTCTGTTGTCCCGCACCCTTGACGTGTGGAGCAACCAAAGCTACCGACTGTTTTAGGGAGGTGAACCCATGACAAGTCCCAGCCCCACCCCCACACCCAAGCCCCCAGGGAAAGACGCTGGCGGTCTGCTCAAAAAGCAAGTTGGTCCACTGCCGGTGGGAATATGGATTGCCATCGTCGGTGGCGGTCTCCTCATTTCCTACTACATTTCCAACAAGAATGCGAAGCCTAAGACGGAGGATGCGGTAGCGGATCCCACACCGACCGCGCTCGTGTATACGGGTACGGGTGGAATGGATTCCGCACCGGTCGATGACACCACAACCGGCGCGCCGGAAACGAATGAGGATTGGGCGCGTCGGGCGAAACAGTTCCTCATTGGCAGGGGAAATGACGGAGCTATCGTCAACAGTGCCATCGACAAGTTCATTGCCGCACAACCGTTGAACGCTCAGGAACAGGCGTTGTTGTCGCAGGCGATTGGCGCGGTCGGTCCGCCTCCACAGTCGTTGCCTCCGGTGGATCAGCCGAACACGCCAACGCAGTACACGTGGGACAACCCGGCACCCAACCGGGGAAAGCTGCCCGGTCCCATCGGTGACAGTCCGGCGGGAATTCAGGGACAGCAGTACACAGTGAAATCAGGTGACACGCTCACTTCTATCGCTATGCAAGCCTATGGTGCTGCTCCGAATGATTTTGGCTCTATCATTGAGGGTAGCGACGAAATCTATAACGCCAACTGGTATAAGATCACAGATCCAAAAACGCTCACCCCAGGAACGGTGTTGTACATTCCGGTAATCAACTCCAATACGTTCGCGCACCAAGGGTTGTTCGCGCTCGGCGGTGGGGCAAAGAAAGGTGTGGAACAACGTGTCTGGCAAGTGGCGTCTGGTTTGGTTCCTGTTTCTGGCGCTTACTACGGTTCGAGTTATAACAAGGAACATGGTCTCCCATCGACACCCTAAGGAGAACAGCAATGCCGACACAGCCGCGTAAGACAGACGACACCTCCATTAAGGGAGAGGTGGTTCCCGACGAAAACAAAGAACCCACTGACGAGGAACTGAACACGCACAACAACGTGCCGTGGCCGGGTTACTGAGAAGGGCGAATACATGTCAGAGTCAATTGAAGACAGGCTTTCTGATATCGAAGCGAAGCTCGATAGGTTGGTCACGTTTGTGGACACCGTGACCAGCGGTATGACCGCTGCTCGGGAAGCTCCCGGTATGACGGGGATGATGGCGCGGAACATGTTGCCAAACATGACACAGTCTGTTCCCGGTCCGCATCATCTAGGAGTCTGATCCGATGACCACTCTCAGCGCAGGGCAAATAGGACTCGCCGCAACCAAGGCTGGCGTGTCGGGAAACCAGGTCGCTATCGCGATTGCTGTTGCCCTCGCTGAGAGTGGGGGACGCACAGAAGCCCACAACCCGAAACCGCCTGATGATTCGTATGGGTTGTGGCAAATCAACATGTACGGCAAGCTCGGTCCCGCACGGAAACAACAATTCGGTATCACCACCAACGAACAGTTGTTGGATGCGGACGTCAACGCACGAGCCATGGCGGTCATTTCCAACGGGGGAACCAACTGGCGACCATGGTCCACCTTCACCAGCGGCGCCTACCTCAAACACATGGGAGTCGCCCAAACCGGTGCTACTCAAGCCTCGACCGGACAAGTACCCGTGTCGCACTCGCCCACCGGCGAAGTGTGGAACAACGAAGTCAGCGACCTTGGTGGTATCACTGATCTCGCGGGAATGTTGTCGGATCCAAAAACGTGGTGGCGTGTCGCCTACATTCTTGGCGGTATCGTGCTTATGTTCATGGGATTCTTGTCTGTCATGAATCATACCAAAGCGGGACGTGCCGTTGTCAAGACGGTGAAGAAGGTGGCCGGATGAATACCACCAACATTGTACTGATCGCAGCGTTGATTACCGCAGGTGGACAGTGGTCCCAGGGGAAACCGTTGACCATCAAAATTGGTATTGGCGCGATGTTCGCTGCCATCGGACTCGCTGCGCTATCAGACTATGATGCGACTCTGGGGAAAGATTTCGCTATTCTCATCTTGGTAGCCACCATTCTACTGAACGGACCCGCTCTCTTCGCTTCCATCAATAAGGCCACGAAATGACCATTCCTGAGCTGATCCTCCTGTCCATTGGGATGCTACTCATTTGGGCTGGTATCAAAGACAAAAACCCTCTGGCGGAAATCAAACAAGTTCTTGCTGGTGGTGACAAGTAATGGCGCCCCTTCCCGGTACCTCCACCGTTCCCTACCCAGACACGGCGGATAAAGGAAACTGGGAAATCTACAAACGGCAAGGATGGCGTGCGTTCCAAACCATCAACTGGGCAGCCCGCATGATCGGTCGTCCGTACCGGTGGGGCGCTGGTGGACCCAACTCGTTTGACTGCTCAGGACTCGTCTACTTCGCTGCCGTCTACGGCGGCAGCGTTGACGATGAGAATCAAACTGATGGTGTCGCCCGGTTCAAAAAAGCGTGTAAGCACAAGTGGACTACCGCCACGATTGTGCACATGGGGTTGTCAATCCCGAAAGGACAGGAACAGCCTGGGGATCTGATTATGCCGACGTCGGGTCACGTCGGTATTTGCATTGGACGCGGGCAGATGATCGACGCGCCCACCGCTGGACAGAATGTCGGGATCCACACCTACAAATCGGTGTACTCGATTCGTCGCATCTTTCAACCCTGTACCCAAGAGAGCGCCGACAACTACACCGCCAAAGGTACCCGTACCCAAGGTGATCCAATCAACCCGGACGGGACCACCCCTACCGACCTGGACGAAGGGGAAGCGACTCCGGTCGGGATTTGGCAGGAACTCGCCAACACCATCATGGAACCCTTGACTGCTATCGCTGCGGTGTTCGCGTGGCTAGCGACGCCACACAATTGGATGCGAATAGGTGAAGTATTAGCCGGAATGATCGCACTGCTCATCGCGGCACGACAAATCACTAGGAGAGTGCGGTAATGGCTATCACCTCAGAAAACGCAGGCTTGCTCACGCTGGGGGCTACCCAGGGAATCGTGTTGTTCACCGCGCTACTACCGGACCGGTCGAAAGTGTACTCGGCGAAACCCACGCCAGACATTGTGCGAGACGTCCGACATGGTGAACTCATCGCCAGCTCACTCACCCTCGCCTACGGTGGCATGCTCGCGGGGATGACTAAAACCATGCTCCCTCTGTGGATCTCAGCTTTCACCGCTGTAGCCATGGTCACCGCCTACGAATTCACCCTCGCGCGGAACGGATGATGACATGAACCTTCTGGAAATTTTGAAAGACCTGGTCACTCCGGAACCACAAGCTGTCGCTGAGGACGAATCGTTCCCGGACGAGAACGCGCCAGGCTACTACCTCGACACGTCCGTGCAACAAATCGTGGTAGACGCTGCTCCCAAGGACGTGTGGGCACCGACCGTGGACCAGTCCATCCCCTACCGTGGCGTGGAGGAACACGGCGTACCATTCGACTCATCCGGCATCTTCATCGCGCCCACTCCACAAGCGGAAGTACTGCAACGCGAACACGACGACAAGACCAAAGAGGACGACGACGGTCCCGACGTAGACCTCACACCAATCGATCCTATTCCAGTGACCGTGGTAGAAATGCCCGCGTCGCTAGAACGGTCCATGCGGGTCGCCACGTCACAATTCCATTTGGACCAAAACTATGTGGCACAGTTGGCGCCGCAACGACAGCAACGCACCAAACTAGTCCTCACCTCTCTCAATGGTACGGTGCTGTTCGCAACCTATCGGGACGGTATTCTCCAAACCGGATTCCCCATTCCTCTTGCAGGAACCGTATTGGAACTTGACGTCACCCAAGCTGTCTACGCGGTGAACACCGCTGTTCCCGTGGACACCGTGTATGTGTTGGAGGAATTCCCGGTGTCCACCAACGAGTACGTGTCATGACCTACAACTACATCGTCAACCCCACCGTAGTCGTGCCCGCGAAATTCAACGTGGCAGACTCATCATTGCGTGCTACTCTCCCGCAGGAACTCTACTACCGGGTACTCACCCGCATGTCCATCAGCGGTCCATCCGGATCCATCTTCAAACTGTACCAATCCAACGTGGACGCACAAAACCTGTTGGACAACACCTCCCGTGGTGCGTCCAACACAGCAGACTATCCCAACGCACTCCCCTTAGCGCCCGGCGCCACCGTCATCGGTGCGTGGACACGTCCTTCCAACCCACTCACCTCAGCCGATGTCGCGTCTGCCACGTTCTATGTGAGACAGGAAAAGTAGCATGGTCTGGTCCGAACAGCTCGGCTACCCGCTGATCATCGTTGACGACAACGGGAACGAAGTCGTACGCATCGATGACACCGGCGTACACGTTCTGGACCCCGACGGCGACAACTACATTGACATTCTTCCGGTAGACCCAGATGATCTCAGCCCCGATCCACAACCGGTTATCAAATTCAATTCCCCACCGCGTAGTGCCGCTACCATTGCCGGCACCTACGATAACTTCGAAGCCTCCGGGATTCGCATACGATCGGGAGTCGAAGCAACCAGTGGTCGATACGGTGATATCCAGATTGACTCCGATGGAATCATACTATTTGCCAGTGTCGGATCCGGACCGCCCACCACATACACTGTCAGCTTAGATCCGCTACTGGGGTTCTTTTCCACGGGGCCATTACTACTCTTCGGTGAAAACCAATGGAATAATCTTTTCTTGAACAACGGGTGGGGCAATGGAACTGTGGGACCGCAGTTCCGTAAAATGAGTGACGGTATGATACAACTACGCGGGTGGATACAGAATGGAACAACCGTCGCTAACACCACCGTAGCTACCCTGCCTGTCGGGTATCGCCCTCTCACCGGACAAGACCACTACTTCATTTGCGCCAAACCCAATCAGAATGCGATTCAAGCTACCTTGGACGTTCAATCTACCGGCGCTATTCGAGTAGTGAATATCTCCAATCAAGGTGCAGCTGCTACCGCATCTATCTCTCTTGACGCCATACGTTTCCCCTACATCTAGAAGGGCATCATGGTCAACTCGCAAAACGGGTGGGCAGTAGACCCGCCACGTCGATTACGAACCGTACCCGGAAGTACCGTTCAAATCGTCGTAGCAGACGGACCAGCCGGTGACGTCCTCATGTACCTCGCCTCCCAATTCGACAAGCGTGTGGAGGACATAGACCCCGGCATACACGACGACTGGGGATACGCCAACCGCACCGTGCGGGGCAGCACCTCAATCAGCAACCACGCGAGCGCAACCGCCATCGATCTCAACGCCACCCAACACCCACTCGGCGCGGTCGGAACCTTCACCGCGAATCAACGGGAAGCTATTCGACAGATTCTGGTTGAATGTGGTGGGGTTGTTCGTTGGGGTGGAAACTATTCCGGTCGCAAAGATGAAATGCATTTCGAAATCGTCGGAACCTACAATCAAACAATGTTCGTGGCAATGACACTCAAACTAGCGGAGGAAAGTAAAATGACCCCCAACGAATTCTTCATGGCAGGCGTCTGGCACGTTTACCGCACCGACGCAGAAGCCAAAGCCGCAGGACTCCCCATCGTCAACGGCGTACAGGAACGCACAGAAAAGCACACCTTCGCAGAGTGGTACACCAACGTCTGCGTTCGCATCGGCAACCTCGATCGCAACGTCACCGCAGCAACCAGCTACCTCAAAACCCTTGCCGAACGACCACAGTAGGACTACACTCAAAGTAGCCCCGGAACCCAACCGGTTGCCAACCCGCACAGCGGTTCCGGGGACTACCAACGAAGGGCTACCCAATGGACTCCACCACCATGCTTCTCATCCTTGACGTCATGCTAGGAATCGCACTCATCGCACTACTATGGGTAGTTCGTCAACTCCGCAACCTAGTGGAACAAATCAACATTGAAATGGATGAGGTACTTGACGTGCAACACAAACACTACATGTCACACTTGGAGAACGAATGACCTTTAACTGTTGGCTCGTCACCATCGACTACGCCAATCCGGTACTCGACACCGTGGTCCTACTGAAACCTGACTGGGACTCCGCACGGAACGAGCTGTACTCTGTTTCAATGCAAGCGGAATTCACATTCAGTGTACAACCCGTGGCAGTAGAAATCGTTCCAGTCCCATCCGTGACAGTAGAAATTGTTCCGGTCCCATAACCTTTGGAATCATAGAATCCCCACTCCGAAAGGGTGGGGATTTCTTACTGTCTGAATGCATTGTATCGTATGTTACTGGTGAGTAATGTAGGGGTTGTTTGAATTCAAAAGTTATCGAAACGTAATACCTTCTTTACTTTTCTTTCCTGATCATTTCGTGCACACCCGGGG
>Ga0193742_1001126_pt1 | contig 16493 bp, 15 predicted proteins | sample L2c1metaG_FD_165511 | JGI IMG/M metagenome (GOLD analysis project Ga0193742, IMG submission 165511) | Soil microbial communities from a riparian zone of the East river system, Colorado, United States - L2c1 | ecosystem: Environmental > Terrestrial > Soil > Riparian zone | place: USA: East River... | reverse complement strand
GACGAGATCGCCGGGCTTGGCGCCCCGCGCCTTCATTTCCGGAAACAGCACCGGCGCCACGGCGGCCATGTCCGCCGCCTTCGAGCCCGAGATGCCCGACACCAGATACATCGCGCCGATCAGTACGTAGTGCAGCCCGCCCCTGACATGGCCGAGCAGGCTGGCCAGGAACGCCACCATGGCCCGCGCCATGCCGGTCATCTCGATCAGCAGCCCCAGAAACACGAACAGCGGCACCGACAGCAGAATGAGGTGGCTCATGCCCTCGTCCATGCGGCCGACCAGCACCATCAGCGGCGTGTGCGTGGTCAGCGCCAGATAGCCGTAGGTCGCAAGTCCGAACCCGAAGGCGATCGGCACGCCGGCGAAAACGCAGAAGCCTGCGACGCCGACAAAGAAGATTATCAGGTTGATATTGCCGAGCGGCCGCAGCCACGGCTGCGCCAGCCAGAACACCGCAATCACGGCCACGACAGAAAGGATCGCGGCCAGCACGGTCCTGCGATCGCCTGCCCGCACCAGCCGCAACAGCGCAAACAGCGCCATCAGGCCAATACCGACCGGCAGCGCCGCCGCCCGCCAGATGTTGGCGATTTCCAGCGCCGGCGTGGTGATGAAGCTTTCTTCGTAGGCGTATTCCCAGGACGGCCAGGCGATCAGCAGCAGGAACGCCAGCGCGGCGGAAGTCGCCACCAGATCGAGATAGGCCCGCATCGCGGGTTTGGCGCTGGCGACGACCGCCGTCATGCGCATGTGCTCGGCACGGCGGAATGCGACCGCCGCGCCCAGCATGGCCAGCCACAGGAACAGGATCGAGGCCAGTTCGTCCGACCAGATCAGCGGCCGGTGCAGCGCGTAGCGCGCCACCACGCCGGCGAACAGGATGACGATTTCGGCGACCACCAGGAGCGCGGCCGGGATCTCGACCAGCGCTCCCAGCCAGGCTTCAAGCGAAGCCGCAAGCGAGCGGCGGCGAGGGGGCCCCGCCTCGCCGGCCGGCGCCATGGAGCCTTCGGCCTGAGCCATCATCGTCCCCCCGACCGCCGTTTACGACAGCTTGCCGACGGACTTCTCCAGCAGGTCCCAGGCCTGCTCGCCGTATTTGCCCTTCCACTCCGAATAGAACCCGGCCGAGCGGAGTTTTTCGCGGAACGGCGCCACCTGGGGCTGATTGAACGTCAGCCCCTTGCCGGCCAGGTCCTTCTGCAAACCGGCATTCAGCTTCTCGACGTCCTCGCGCTCCTTGACGCCGGCGGCGTTGATGTTCCTGGCGACGATGGCGCGCACATCTGCCGGAATCTTTTCCCAGGCGCGGCGGTTGGCGAGGAACCAGAATCCGTCCCACATGTGGTTGGTCATCGAGCAGAATTTCTGCACTTCATAGAGTTTGGCGGTCGAGATGATGGCCAGCGGATTTTCCTGGCCCTCGACGATCTTGGTCTGCAGCGCCGAATAGACTTCGCTGAAATTGATCGAGGCGGGGGCGGCATCGAACGCCTTGAACATCGAGGTCCAGAGCGGCGAAACCGGCACGCGAATCTTGAATCCCTTGAAGTCGTCGGGATGATTGATCGGCTTGCTCGACGACGTGGTTTCCCGGAATCCGTTGTCCCAGATTTTGTCCATCACGACCAAATTGGCCTTGGTGATCTCGCCGCGGACATAGGCGCCGAGGTCACCGTCCATCGCCTTCCAGACCGTGGCGTAATCCGGGAATGCGAAGCCGATGCCGCTGATCGATGCGGCCGGAACCAGCGTGGCCAGGATCAGGCCCGACAGCGTGAAGAACTCGACGCCGCCGGAGCGAATCTGGCTCAGCATGTCGGTGTCGGAACCGAGCTGGTTGTTCGGGAAAATCTGCAGGTCGAACCGGCCATTGGTCTCGGCCTTGATCGCCGCCGCCATCTCCTTGGCGCGGACGTTCATGGGATGCGCGTCCGGCAAATTGTTGGCATATTTGTAGGTGAATTCGGCCGTCTGGGCGCGCGCCACATAGGGTGCGCCGATGCCGCCGAGGACCGCCGAAGCAGCCGATGCCTTGAGCAGCGTACGTCGTGAAAAGCTCATCAGGTTTTCTCCCTTGTTGTTCTTGTGCGAGACCACTTCGATGACCCGATTCTCATGGGGCCATTTCCGGTGCTGCGGCTGCGCTTATTGCAGTGTCTACCGGCGGCGGCAACATCGGTCGGCGCAGGGCTGCAGAACCGGAACGCTGGTTTCGGATCGGCCTGACGGTTGGTCGAGGCATTGTTTGGAAGTAGCCGTGATAAGCGGCGCGGCTATGGTGATTTCGAATGAAATCGACCTAACTACTTGATCCAATTATATATAAATATATTCCATAATATACCTTATGCGAATCTTAGATAATGGTGACCCAGCCCGGGCGAATGCTATGGCTTGGTGGCGTAGCCTCTCAACTCGGCGTAACGCTTGATTTGGTCCGGTGCCAGCAGTGTTTCCGTCGAGAGATGGTACTTCAAATGCGCAGCCCGGAGCTGCGCCTGGGTTTCGCCGATGGCTTTCGTCATGTGCGCGAGCTTCGAAGCGTCGATTTCGCGCTTGGCAAACATCGCATCCAAATGACGTTCCTGCATAATCAGTTTGGCCCCGATGGCACGCGCCTCCTCCTGCATTGCGAGGAACTGGCTTTTTACTGAATGCTGTTGCTCCTCACTGAGGTTCAGCGCGTCCGCGTGTTCAAGCACATGCGATGGTCCCGGATAACCATTGAGTTCGGCCGCCAACGCCAAGCTCATGCCTTTGCCGTCCTGCAGATCGGCAATCTGTTGTTCAGATAATGCTTTGATCGATCGGGAATGCAGTCCAGCGTAAGGCTGATGTTGATGGGACTGTGCTTGCCCTGCGTGTGAGAGCAATACCGTGAGGACGGTGACGATAAAAAAGCGCATCGAGTTCTCCTTCAGAGGGCGGGTGGACGGTATCATGTTGTGCTTTGCCGCGTGTAAGCCGGGCGTGGAGTTGGCTAAGATCATCATGACGTTCATTGGGCCGACTCCGGAACAGACCTTTTCTGCGCGATTTGTCCCATCGGGGACGGCGGAGTCTCCGCTTTGAAGCCGTCTTGATTCGGAAGTCGGAAGCCCTTCGCCAGCCCAAAGATGGCGGGGATCACGATCAGCGTCAGCAGCGTTGAGGAGATCATGCCACCGATCATCGGCACGGCGATGCGCTGCATGATCTCCGAACCGGTGCCGGTGCTCCACATGATCGGCAGCAGCCCCGCCATGATGGCGACCACCGTCATCATTTTCGGTCGTACGCGCTCTACCGCGCCCTCCATGATTGCGTCGTAGAGGTCGGCCCGTGTCAGCTCCCTGCCCTCGGCATCGCGTCGGGCCCTGACGTGTGCCAGTGCCTGATTGAGGTAGATCAGCATCACGACGCCGGTCTCGGCGGCGACGCCGGCGAGCGCGATGAAGCCGACGGCGACAGCGACCGACAGGTTGAACCCCAGCCACCACATCAGCCACAGTCCGCCCACCAGCGCGAACGGCAGCGACAACATGACGATCATTGTCTCGGTGATCGAGCGGAAGTTGAGGTACAGCAGGAGGAAGATGATCATCAACGTCACCGGGATGACGATCTTCAACCTGGCGGTAGCGCGCTCCAGGTATTCGTACTGGCCGCTCCACGTCACGTAGTAGCCGGGCGGGAACTGGACACTGGCCTGGACAGCGCGCTGCGCGTCGGCGACGTAGCCGCCGAGGTCGCGATCGCGGATGTCGACGTAGATGTAGGTCGCCAACTGGCCGTTTTCGGTCCGGATCGAGGACGGTCCCCTCGCCGGCGACACCTTGGCCACTTCGCCGAGCGGTACCGCCCCGCCGGCCGGCATCGGCACCAGGACGTCGTTGGCGATGGCCTGAGGGCTGTCCCGCAGGTCGCGCGGGTAGCGCATGTTGACGCTGAATCGTTGCCGGCCCTCCACCGTGGTTGTGACGGTCTGACCTCCCAGCGCGGTCGCGATGACGTCCTGCACGTCCTGGATCATGATGCCGTAGCGCGCCATGGCCTCGCGGTCGGGCGTGATGTCGAGATAGTAGCCGCCGATGCCGCGCTCCGCGTAAGCCGACGAAGTCCCGGGCACGGCCTTCAGGACCTGCTCGATCTGCTTGGCGATCCGGTCGATCTCGACCAGGTCGGTACCGATCACCTTGACGCCGACCGGCGTCCGGATGCCCGTCGACAGCATGTCGATGCGGGCCTTGATCGGCATGGTCCATGCGTTCGAGACGCCCGGAAACTGCAGCGCCTTGTCCATCTCGGCTATCAACCCGTCGACCGTCAGCCCCGGGCGCCATTCCTCCTTCGGCTTGAGGTTGACGATGGTCTCGAACATCTCCGAGGGCGCAGGGTCGGTCGCTGTCGCGGCGCGACCCGCCTTGCCGTAGACCGAGGTCACCTCCGGAAACGTCCGGATGATCCTGTCCTGGGTCTGCATCAGTTCGCCGGCCTTGGTGACGGAGATGCCGGGCAGCGTGGTCGGCATGTAAAGCAGCGTGCCCTCATTCAGGTTCGGCATGAATTCGGTGCCGAGCCGGCTGGCCGGCCAGACGCTTACCGCAAGCACGGCGAGCGCGAGCACAACCACCAGCGTCTTGGCGCGCATCACGACCTTGATCACCGGCCTGTAGATCCAGATCAGGAAGCGGTTGATGGGATTCTTGTGCTCGGGAATGATCTGGCCGCGGACGAAGATGACCATCAGCGCCGGCACCAGCGTGATCGACAGCAGTGCTGCGGCCGCCATCGCAAAGGTCTTGGTAAACGCCAGCGGGCTGAAAAGCCGCCCTTCCTGCGACTCCAGCGTGAAGATCGGCATAAACGACACGGTGATGATCAGCAGGCTGAAAAACAGCGCCGGTCCTACTTCGGAGGCGGCCTCGATCAGGATGTCGACGCGCGACTTCCCCGGCTCCGAGCGTTCGAGATGCTTGTGAGCGTTCTCGATCATGACGATCGCCGCGTCCACCATGGCCCCGATCGCGATCGCGATCCCGCCAAGGCTCATGATGTTGGAGCCGATCCCGAGCAGCTTCATGGCGCCGAACGCCATCAGCACCGCGACCGGAAGCATCAGGATCGCAACCAGCGCGCTGCGGATATGCAGCAGGAACACGATGCAGACCAGCGCCACGACGAGGCTTTCCTCGAACAGCGTGCGCTTGAGCGTGTCGATCGCCGAGTGGATCAGGTTCGAGCGGTCATAGACGGGCACGATCTCGACTGACTTCGGCAGGCTGCTGGCGATCTCCTTGAAGCGCCTCTTGACGTTCTCGATGACGTCGAGCGCGTTGACCCCGAAGCGCTGGAGCACAATGCCGCTGGCGACCTCGCCCTCGCCGTTCAGCTCGGTGATGCCGCGCCGCTCGTCGGGACCGAGCTCGACCCGGGCAACGTCGCGCAGCAGCACCGGCGTGCCGCTGTTGGTCTTCAGGACGATGTTGCCGAGGTCGTTGATGCCTTTCAGATATCCCTTGCCGCGGATGACGTATTCGAACTCGGAGAGCTCCACGGTGCGGCCGCCGACGTCGGCGTTGCTGGCCCGGATGGCGTCTCGCATCTTCTGCATGGTGATGCCGAGGTCGCGCATGCGCTGCGGATCGAGGATGACGTTGTACTGCTTGACGAAGCCGCCGACGCTCGCGACCTCGGCGACGCCCTCGGCTTTGGCCAAGGCGAACTTCAGATTCCAGTCCTGGATGGCCCGCGTGTCGGAGAGATTCAATTCCTTCGACATCACCGCGTACTGGTACACCCAGCCGACGCCGGTCGCGTCAGGGCCCATGGTCGGGGTGACGCCGGCCGGCAGGCGGGACGCGGCGCCATTAAGGAATTCCAGCACGCGCGAGCGCGCCCAGTAGATGTCGGTGCCGTCCTCGAAGATGACGTAGACGAACGAAACGCCGAAGAACGAGAAGCCGCGCACCACCTTCGACTTCGGCACCGTCAGCATCGCCGTCGTCAGCGGGTAAGTGACCTGGTCCTCGATGACCTGGGGGGCCTGGCCGGGGTATTCGGTGTAGACGATGACCTGGGTGTCGGAGAGATCCGGAATGGCATCGAGCGGCAGGTGGACCAATGCGTAGACGCCGGCGGCCGCCGCGAAGCCGGTGCCGAACAGCACCAGCAGCAGGTTCCGGGCCGACCAGGCGATGAGGCGCGCGATCACTGTTGGGCTCCCTCGGCAAAGCCCTTCAGCGCCGCCTTCAGGTTGCTTTCCGCATCAATCAGGAAGTTGGCGGAGACGACGACGGGCTCACCGTCGGCGATGCCCTGCCGGACCTCGACATATCCGGAGCCCCGGTGCCCGAGCTTTACCTCGCGAGGCTCGAAGCGGCCTTGTCCCTTGTCGACAAAGACGGCTTGCCGGCTGCCTGTGTCCATCACCGCGCTCTCCGGAACGGTCAGGACGGGGTCGCCGCTGCCTGTCTCGATTTGCGCATCGACGTACATGTCGTGCCGCAGCGCCAGGTCGGGATTGGCCAGTTCGACCCGGACTCTCGCGGTCCGCGTCTCCTTGTTGATCTCCGGATAGATGACCTCGACCAGCCCCGAGAACTCGCGCCCTGGAAAGCTTCGGGCCCTCACGGTGGCCCGTTGACCTTTGGAGACCATCCCCAGGTCGCGTTCGGCGACGTCGATCAGCGCCCACATCACGGAATGATCGGCGATCCTGAAAAGCACGCCGCCTGGCTGGACGCGCATGCCGTCGATCGCGCTGCGCTCCAGAACGATGCCGTCGCGCGGTGCCGACCATTCGATCGAGGTCGGGACGTTGCGGGTCTTCTCGATGGCCGCAATCGCGGCTTCTGGCACGTCGAGGTTTATCAGCCTCTGCTTGGATCCGCGGCCGTACGATCCGTCGGCCGCGGTGCTCTTCGAACTGATGGTGGCAAGGTACTCTGCGGCGGCTGACGTGACCGCGGGGCTGTAGATGTCCATCAGGGGCTGGCCCTTGAGCACGTGCGACCCCGTCGTGACGTTGCCGACCTTCAGGACGAAGCTTTCGGATCTCATCGAGATGACGGAAACCCGGCGTTCGTCGAGTTGGATGGTACCGGGTGCCCGAACCGTCGTCCGGATCACGCGCTGCGCTGCCGGCTCCGACTTCACGCCCGTTCGCTGAATCCTGCCAGGCGAAAGCTTGACCGAGCCGTCGTCGGTATCGTCGCCTTCGTAGACGGGGATGTAGTCCATCCCCATGGAGTCCTTCTTAGGCGTCGGCGACGTATCGGGAAGCCCCATAGGGTTGCGGTAGTATTTGATCTTGCGCCCGACGCCGACGGCGGATGCCGCCGACGTGGTCGGCATCGCCTGCGCATCCTCTTCGTCGAAACTGACGTCGCCGCCGGCGAGCACGGCCCGATAGTCGCGGCCGTCCGGCGTCTTCCTCGGCGTCAGCGAATAGGACGGCTTACCGTCGGGATCCTGGAAATAGATCGGCGCGCGGCCCTCTTCCGCCGCTGCTGCGGGCGCTAACATGGCAATGGTGCTCGCCGGCTGCCGCGGGCCGGCAACGATAACCCCGGCGCCAGCCGCCGCGATCAACGCGACGGCTGCGCTTGCGATGACGGCGCGGTTCATTTCTGCGCCGTGATGACGAGCTTGTTCTCGACGGTGCCGGTCTCGCCCTGAACCTTGGCCCCCAGCGAAAGCTGCCAGCGCCCCGCCATGCCGAACGTCGCCTTGAACTTGTAGGTTCCCGGCTCGGCGCCCGGCACCGGCGCGATCTTCGTAGCCATCTCCTGCATGCCGTCCGGAGCCATGTCCAGGCGGGTCGCGAAGATGACGGCGTCCGGCACCGGCTTGCCGGTCTTGGTGTTCATCAGCCGGACCGTGATGACCTTGTCAGGGCCGGCCTCGACCGTCTGGCTGACGAGCTCGAACTTGTAGTCCTTGATGTCCGCGAGAGCGGCCGTGCTTGAGCCGATTGCGGCAGCGATCAGCGCCGCCTGGACGGCGCGCGTGTGAGTGAACGTCTTCATTTTCGATTCCTCGATTGGCCTGGATCTGCCGCCAAGGCGGCATGCGTCATCCGCGCGCACGGAGGCGCGCGACAGCAGACGGCGCCTACGCGCCGGTCAGATCAGGCTCGAGGGGGATGGTCTGGAGGCGGACGCACAAGCTCGGCGGCGGGCGTGTCGTTGATGAACGAATGCTCCGTCCGGATGGCGTGGCGCAGCGGCAAAGCTTCCGTCGGGGACCGACCCGACTGCGCGGTCTTCAGCACGCACAACGCGATGAGCGGACAGTCCTGGCAATCCGTACTCTTCTGTTCGTCCGGACAGCAGGGCATGTCCGCCGACATCGACATGTCGGTTACACCGGCTTTCTGCGGCTGCGCGGCCTTCGCCAGAGTGGCAAGGGGCGCCAGCGTCAGACCGACGGTCACCCATACCGAAAAAACCAGGTTCAAGAGGCGGCGAGCGTTCATCAGCGACCATCCCACGCCTAGGCAGCGGTGAACAGGCCGGTTCCTTCACAAAATTGCTATGTAACCTACCTGCCCCGCTGCGGACGTGACTGGTCGGCCCCGGCCTGATGTCCGGTGGCCGGCCAGTCCGGACGGCGGCCACCTCGGCCGGGGCCCAAGGCGACGGAACAGGTGGAAAAGCGCCGTCTAGCATTTTGCGTCCGGCGTCACCGGATGCTTTCACGATACGCTAGGCAAAGGGTGCGCTATTTAGCGAACGAGACCTCTGTCTCATCGCCCCATTTTCGAGGTACACAACCCCGCTTGGTGCCGGGCTGTTGATGAATTCAGCGACAAAGGCGCGCCCGATATCGTCCTGCTCGATCGTGCCAAAACGTCCCGGAACCAGACGGCCCAACCAGGCTACGTAGGGAGGCGTGTGAGCATTGCCTGCGATAATTCCCGGACGAAAAATCGCGAGGCGCCGGAAGCCGGTCCCTTGGACCGTCTCTTCTTTCAAACCCATGACCCGCACATAGCGAAACCTGCTTTTTGAAGTGCTTCCCGCTGCCGAGAGCAGGGAAAACTGTGTGATACCCCCGGCCTGACAACCGCGGGCAAAGCCACCGACCACACCCACTTCGAGGGCCTTTAATTCCTCCTCGCTCCACTTCAGGCTGCCTTTACCGACACCAACACAGCATGCCCCATAGACTGGATCCCCTTGCGCAACCAGGCTCTGCGCAAGCCTGGTCACTTCTGTCGGAAACTGACTGGCTGCCGTATTCAAGATCACCTGCCGCACACGGGGATCAGCGGTCAGAGAATTCGCCCTGCGATTGACCATCACGACTTCGGCGCAGGACGGCTCCGCAGCCAGCGCACGCACCACCGCAGCTCCCACCTGCCCCGTGCCACCGATGATCAAGACACGAAATGCCATGTTAGGCCTTTGCTTTCGATCGCAAACGTCAGGGGTTCGAGATGCCCGCGAGCAACGCTTTGCCGAACCGTTCGGGATCGGACATCTGCGGCGCGTGGCCGAGGTCAGGAAATTCGACGAGCTTGGCGCCGGGGATGGCCTTTGCGGCCGCCTTCCCCAATTCAGGATAATTGCCGAGCTTGGGTCGAAGCTCGGGCGGCGCCAGATCCTTGCCCACGGCAGTGCTGTCCTTTTGCCCGATCATGAGCAAGGTCGGGACCGAGATATCACCAAACCGATAGAGCACCGGCCGGGTCATGATCATGTCGTACAAAAGCGCCGAGTTCCAGGCGACTAGCTCCTTGCCCGGCCCGCGGTTTAGACCAGCGAGCATCTGTACCCACCGCTCATAACGGTCCTGCCACTGGCCCGCATAATAGGTCGATTTCTCATACGCACGGATGCCATCGGCGTTCGTTTTCCAACTCGCGCGCGTACCACTGGTCAACCGAGATTGAAGGGACGCCCTTCGCGTACCAATCCTCAAGCCCGACGGGATTGACCAGGACCAATTGGCTGACATCGTTCGGATAGAGCAGCGTGTAGTGGGCGGCCAACATGCCGCCCGTCGAATGGCCGACCACGACCGGCTTCTTCACGCCGAGTTTGGCAAGCAGCGCATGCGTGTTTCCGGCAAGCTCCTTGAATGTGAACTGATAAGCGACAGGCTTGGACGACTTGCAAAACCCGATCTGGTCCGGCGCAACGACGCGGTAGCCAGCCGACACAAGATCCTTGATCGTCGGCTCCCAGGTCGCGGAGCAGAAGTTTTTGCCGTGCAGGAGCACGATCGTCTGTCCGTTCGGACGATCCGGTTTTACGTCGAGGTAGGCCATCTGTAGCGACTGGCGCTGCGAGGTAAAACTGAAGCGCTCGACGAGGAACGGATAGTCAAATCCTTCCAGCTCTGGCCCATAGGCCGGCCCCTCCTCCGTTTGCTGCTGGCCGGAGGCCGCGCCATGATCAGGACCGAAAGCGCCAAGCTAGCGACAAAAGTGCTGATCCTGAAATTCATAATGTTCCCGCATAGGCCTGAAAGATATGGAGTTCTTGTCTAGGCTGACTACCTGTGAGCGGGCTGCACTGCTAGTCAAAATCCCTTGATGCATGCATTAGCGTTCGGTCATTCTCATGGACCTCTGCTCCTCGCAGAACCGGCGCGATAAACATTGCTATGAATCGGCCAGCGGGACCGTCGTCACGTAGTGGCCGTCCTGGTAGACAAGGGGCGTCGCATCTCCGGAGAATCTTGCTTCCTCCACGCCGCCGATAAAGATGCCGTGGGTTCCAAAATGCGTGCGGGTTGCTGTCTTGCAGAACAAATTGGCCTGGGCGTCCATGAGACATGGCAATTCACGCGCGAGCGTCCAGTCGCCGCTCTGGAAGCGTTCCATGCCTTTCAGATTGCCGCCGAACCCCTGCGAAATCCGGACGTGGCGGGATCCAAGCAGGTTGACGCAGAAATTGCCGGACGATGACAGGCAACGGTAGAAGTACGCGGCCGTGTTGACACACACCAGTATGGCCGGAGGATCGATGCAAACCGAGGTAACAGCGGTTGCCGTCATACCGTGCCATCCCTCCTCGTCTAGGCAGGTAATGATGCTGACCGTGGTCGCGAGGCGACGCATGGCATTGCGAAAGCTGGAAGCTAACTCGGCTGTTTGAATATCGGCGGCCTGTGGCAGGGACATTGCGTGCTTCCTCAAGCGCTCGGGAGCATGTCCGCGGCCCGCCGCGGCTCGAGGACGAAATCGTACCGCACCTCGAAATACGGATTGTGCAATCCCCGGATGGACAAGTCGTTCGGCCGATCCCGACGCATGAGCCGCATAACCAGATCCTTGCGCACCGCATTGGCGACGTCGCTATCAAGATAAGCTCCGCCATCGAAGTAAAGTTGAGACGTCAATTCGGTGTATCGCGGGTGCCTGACCTTCAGATGCAGATGGGCAGGACGAAAGAAATGCCGGCCCAGCGTATTGAGAACGACTCCCGTCGGCCCATCCTTTGGAATCTCGTAGGGCGGCGGAACGATTGTCCGGACCTCGAACGTGCCGTCTGGGTCGGTCCGGAATCGGCCGCGCAGATTCCATTCCGGGACGGCGGGATGAACGTTGGAGTAGCGGCCTTCGGCATCCGCCTGCCACATGTCTATTTCGACGCCCGCCAGAAGCACCCCGTCAGGAGACGATACGCTGCCGCGGAAGAACAAGACGTCACCGACCTCGTCGCGGCGTTGGGGTAGCACATACGGTGCCTTGAGCGTGGGCGCGTTCGGCAGGTAGAACGGCCCCTCAATGGCCTCAACGCTGCCTTGCTTGTCGATATTGCCGTTATCCGTCGCTTCGGCTTCGAGGAATACGTCGTAGAGCAGCGACTCTTCCCCTGCCTTGGTCGAGCCCACAAGAATGTTCGTTGCACAGCGATATTCTTCATGCGTTACCCTGTGCCTGCGCATGAATTGCAGCAGGGTTTGCTCAAGGTCTTCGAGAATGGTTCTGGTGCGGTCGATGTTCATGGGCTTCGTCTCCGAAGAGCTGCTGTATCAGCCGCAAAGGCTACAGGTTGAACTTGCCTATCATGCTGACGTCATCGGGATTGACGAGGTCGGGTACCGTCCAGCCATCCAGGTCGTATTCGGCGAGGCACTGATCCGCGAGTTCGCGATAGGAGTCGGTAAGTCCCATGGTATCCTGAGCGGCCAGGATATCGATCCGGATCGACTCGTGATTGCCTCCATAGTTGCGCTCATAGAGTTCGTGACGTCCGCCGAACTCCGAGCCGATGGCATCCCATAAGAGCTTCATCACCTTGACCCGGCTGACCGCGTCGTAGCCATTTGAGCCGCGAACATATTTGTCGAGGTACCGGCGGATATCGGGGTTCTTGAAATCAGCGGCATGCGAGTTCAGATAGATGAGGCTGCTGCCGAGATCCTGCTCGATGATCTCCTTGACCCGCGGGTACCCGACCGTCATGAACCATCGATAAGCCAGTCCGGCATTGATATTGGGCAGCACGGTATCGCCGACCCAGGGGCCCGGATTGTGTGCCATCGAATCGGTCAGCGCCCACATCATGTTGCGCCAGGCCAGTACTTCACCCAGCCGGGATTGCACGCCCCGGAAATCCCCGGTGCCGGTGATGTCGACCGCTTTGAGGAGCAATCCGGCAAGGAAGTCGAGTTTGACCGCGAGCCGCGTGCACCCCTGGAACGTGAAGCGCGGCAGGAAGCCCGATCGCGGAAAGAACGTGTTGGCCTTCTCGATATCTCCATAGACGAAGACATTCTCCCAGGGAATCAGGACGCGATCGAGCACGAAGATGGTGTCGTTCTCGTCGAGCCTGCTCGACAGGGGATAATCGAACGGACTGCCCATGACGGCTGCGGCCATGGAGTAGGAAGGGCGGCAAATAAGCTTCATGCCCGGCGTGCCCATTGGAATGGTGCAGATCAGCGCATACTCCTTCTTTTTGAGCATGATGCCGTAATGGGCGATGAAGGTCATATTGGTGATCGCCGAGCCTGTGGCGACCACCTTCGCGCCACTTACAATGAGACCGTTGTCGCGTTCTTCTATGACGTGGACAGATACGTCCGCGACTTCATCCGCGGGGCGATTTCGATCGACCGGGGGATGGATGATCGCGTGGTTCCAGTACAGGACTTTTTCCTGTGACTCGCGATACCAGCGCCGGGCATTGTCCTGAAAGGGAGCGTAGAAATCGGCATTGGCGCCGAGCGTTCCAAGAAAGGAAGCCTTGTAATCGGGGCTTCGACCCATCCAGCCATAGGTGAGCCGCGCCCAGGCAGCGATGGCTTCGCGATCGGCGACCAAATCCTTCGCCGATCGGGCAGCCCTGAAGAACCGCATGGTATAGCCACCATTGCCGGTGTCCGTGGGGCAAGTCAGGACATCACGGGTCTTCGGATCATGCAACGCATCGTACAGCCGCGCCGTCATCCGCACTGAATTGCGAAAGGCGGGATGGGTTGTTACGTCCTTGATGCGGTCGCCGTAGAGATAGACCTCGCGTCCGTCGCGGATGCTCTCGATATATTCCGCGCCCGTCATGGGACGCGCCGATGTGCTGATTGCGGGATCAGGCCCAGACACGGCCTCCGCAGCTGCCATTGCCCCTCTCAAAGCCGCCTTCGGCGTCGTTCCCATTTTGAAGCTCCTTTGTAAATGCAATTGCACTCTACAAACGAGCGTAGATCACCCGATATCGGAGGTCGTGAGCCGAGGGCGCACAATCGTCGGTATTGGTGCGCACTGCTGGCCCGACCGTGCTTGATCTCTTGCCGATGCCCCTCGCCGCATATCGCAGAGGTGTGATGAGCTGTGATCCACAATTCAATGAACTCTGTGCTGTCACGTGACTACCTCCAACGAAGGGAACTCCGCACGCACTGTCTTTGCGAAATGCTTTGGTCGCCGCTTCACATGGCGTCGCTTGCTGAAGCCCCGCTTCGCCCCCTACGTAACCAGGAATGGAGATGATCATGCATCAGCGCGACGACACTTTCGGCGCGAGCGACCTGGATTTCGAGATGTGGAGGGCCTCGCTCCGCTCGATGTGTGGGGGATATAATCCGGAAGGTGTCCCCTCGGGCGCCTTCACTGGCTGGGTCAACCAACTCAGCGTCGGCGGGATCAAGGCAGTGAATATAGGTTCCAATGCCCGCCGGGTCGAACGGACCCAGCGGGACGTGCGCCTCGATGGCATCGATCACTACTTCGCGGTATTTCAGGTCGCAGGAAGGTCAGAGATGACCCACAACGATCAGGTCTTCCAACTCACTGCGGGCGACGTTGCGCTCGTCGATGCGACCCTGCCCTTGAGCTGTTTATCGGGCGACGGGACTGCGCCCTGGAACTGCGTGGCTCTTGGTTTGCCGCGCCGGCCGCTGGCGGCCCACCTCGGATTCGTGCCGCAGGGCGGAATTTTCAGACGCCGCGGAGCGCCCGCCGGGCGTCTGCTCCTTGACATGGTCAGTGATGCCCAAACGGGTGATGGATCAGCTTTGTCGCGAGCCGAAACGTACATGCAATTGGCAGTCTACGATCTCGTTGGCGCCCTGTTTGCACCATCAGATCATGAGCAGCTCTCGCGCCATACGGACAGACTGTTTCGACGGGTTTGCAACATCATCAGGGATCGCTTTGCCGACCCCGAACTCGGCCCCTGCGAGGTGGCGGCTGAGGCGGGAATCTCGCTACGCTATCTTCAGAAGCTCTTTACAGTGCGCAACTCCACCTTCAGCCACTTCATCTACACGGTTCGCCTCGATCACGCGGCGCGCCTGCTGCATCGTCGGGCGCTGTTGAACTCAAGTCAGCCCATCAGCGAGATCGCCTATGACAGCGGCTTTGCTGACTACAGTCATTTCGCACGACGATTTCGCCACCGGTTCGGTCGCACGCCAGGCGCCCGCGGAGAACGACCTGCTCGCCAACCCAGCGGCGAGGAATCGGATGCAAGTACCGGTGAGAGCTTGTCACAGGCTCATGACGCCTTGCCTCCGACAATCCCGACCCGATGAGGTCTCCGTCATTGCCAACCTTGGAGGTGCGCCAGTTGGTCCGCTTGCCAGCAATCGGCCAACCCGAACGGCATGTTCTGATCGTAGCGTCTCTGGGCCATCCGGCAGCGTCTTTACCGCTGGCACCGACGGCGCTTAAGTCCCAGAGAGTCTGCTTCATAAACTATTGATTTATTGAAGTTTTTTTGGATGTCGACTCAAGTTCCGCTGCGAGCCGCGAGTCGTGTCCCTTACTGTGCATGGGGTTGTTTTCGACTTTTTTTTGTCCGCGGCCGCTCTAGCGCCCCCTGAACGTCGGCTTCCTCCGGCCGAGGAACGCCGCGACGCCCTCCTTGTGGTCCTCGCTGAGGCTCGCCAGCGCGAACTGGTCGACGTCCATGTGGCTGGCGAGGTCGTCGAGCGCATGCGTCAGCCGGTTGACGGTCAGCTTGGTCATGGCGACCGACAGCGGCGGCTGGGCGGCGACCTTGGTCGCGAGCGCCATGGCGGCGTCGAGGGCTCCGCCGGGTTCGGCCACCTCCTCCACCAGGCCCCACTCATAGGCCTCGGCGGCCGAGATGCGCTGGTCGGCCAGGATCACCGCCTGCTTGGTGCGGGCCGGTCCGATCAGATGCAGCATGCGTGGCACGCTCTGCCAGCTCATGTTCATGCCAAGGCCGATCTCGGGCACCCGCATATGGCCGTCGCGGGCCATGACGCGAAAGTCCAGCGCCACCGCCAGCGCCACGCCGCCGCCGATACAAAAGCCTTCGATGGCGCCGATGGTGATCTGCTCCATCTCCTGCCAGGCCCGGGTCAGCCGCGGTCCCAGTTTCAGGTGGCGGCGCAGCGCCCCCAGATCCATCGTTGCGCGCGACCGGCCTTCCGGGTCCTTGAGGTCGAAGCCGGCGGTGAACGCCTTGGCTCCGCCGGTCAGCACCACGACCGAGGTTTCGCCGTCGTCCTCGAAACTGCGCGCGGCGTCGGTGAGCTGACGCAGCGCCTCCGGCGACAGCGCGTTAATGCCGTCGCCGCGGTCGAAGCGCACCACGGCGATGCGTCCCTCGGGCCCGAGGCCCTTCTCTATTGTGACAAACCCAGCCACGTCAGTGTCTCCCTGCCCGCCATCTTTCCGACAGCGCAATGATAAAGATAGCGCCGAATGCCTTTTCGAATGGCGGCAATTTTACCGAATTTCTTATAGCCGGCTTCACTTCGTCCGCAACACCGGCGAATTCCCAGGTCATGTGATGTCGATCCTGATGCTAAGGCTCGTCACGAACCAAGGCGGATCATGACATTTCAAATTGCTACGCGTGGCGATGCGCTGCGCCATACGGCCGGCCGCGTTGCCGTGGCGGTCAGCCTCACCGTGGTCATGACCGCAGCCACGATGTTGCTGCAGTTGGGCACCGATCTCAGTGCCAGCGTCGGCGTCGGTGAGGTGATTTTCTCGACCATCGGCGCTGCCGTCATGATCTCGGCCGTGCTCGCGGGTGGCCTGAGCTTTCGATCCGCGCTCCTGATGCGGGATTTGA
>Ga0193742_1001125_pt1 | contig 16503 bp, 11 predicted proteins | sample L2c1metaG_FD_165511 | JGI IMG/M metagenome (GOLD analysis project Ga0193742, IMG submission 165511) | Soil microbial communities from a riparian zone of the East river system, Colorado, United States - L2c1 | ecosystem: Environmental > Terrestrial > Soil > Riparian zone | place: USA: East River... | reverse complement strand
CCGCATGACGCTGCTGATGCCCGCATGGCTGCCCGGCAACCACGCACCGCGCGGGCAGATCGACAAGCTCGCCGGCCTCGTCATCCGCGCCAATGGCCGCATCCTCCCGTGGCTGCGCGACGAGGTGGATGTCTATGCCTTTCACATCAACGTGCCCGAAGGCGCGAAGACGATCACCGCCAATTTCGAGTTCCTCTCCGCCACCGCACCCAACCAGGGCCGCATCGTCGTTGCCCCGTCGATGATGAACATCCAGTGGGAAGCGGTCTCGCTCTATCCGGCGGGCTATTATACTCGCCGCATCCCGGTGCAGGCGACGGTGACCTATCCGGTCGGCTGGACCGCGCGTTCGGGCCTGCCCGCGACCAACAAGGGCAATGTCTATTCGTACCAGCGGACCAGCTACGAAACGCTGGTCGATTCGCCGGTGTTCGCCGGGCGCCATTTCAAGGAATGGAAGCTGTCCGATCGGGTGGACCTGAACGTGTTCGCCGACGAGGCGAAGTATCTGGAGGCAAAGCCCGAACAGATCGCGGCGCACAGCCGGCTGGTCGATCAGGCGGTCAAGCTGTTCGGCGCGCAGCATTACGACCATTACGAGTTCTTGCTGGCGATGACCGACGAGATGGGCGGCATCGGGCTGGAGCACCACCGGTCTTCCGAAAACGGCGTGAACCCGGAATATTTCACCGAATGGGATTCCGGCGCGGGCCGCCGCAACCTGCTGCCGCACGAATTCACCCATAGCTGGGACGGCAAGTTCCGTCGTGGTGCGAACCTGTGGACCCCCGATTTCAAGACGCCGATGCGCGACAATCTGCTGTGGGTCTATGAAGGCCAGACGCAGTTCTGGGGCTATGTCCTGCAGGCGCGGTCGGGGCTGGTGTCGAAGCAGGACACGCTCGATCAACTCGCCCAGGTCTACGCGACCTATGACAATTGGAAGGGCCGCGAATGGCGTCCGATGGTGGATACCACGCAAGATCCGATCATCTCGTCACGCCGGCCCAAGGGCTGGAGCAGCTACCAGCGGTCCGAAGATTACTACAATGAGGGCCTGCTGATCTGGCTGGAGGCCGATTCGGTGATCCGCGCGCAATCGAACGGCGCCAAGTCGATGGACGATTTCGCCAAGGCGTTCTTCGGCGTGCGCGATGGCGATTGGGGCGTGCTGACCTACACCTTCGACGATGTCGTCAGCACGCTGAACTCCGTCGTCCCCTATGACTGGCACACCTTCCTTGACGACCGGGTCAACAAGGTGAATCCGCGCGCGCCGCTGAAGGGCTTCACCGATAATGGCTATCAGGTGGTCTATACCGACGAGCCGACAGCGGTGTGGAAGGAAGGCGAGAAGCGGCTGAAGGGCGTCAACCTGAACTATTCCGGGGGCCTCTCCGTCGACAATGAAGGTGAGATCTCGACCGTGATGTGGGGCAGCCCGGCATTCGATGCGGGGCTGGACGTGAACGACAAGATCGTCGCGGTGGGCGATCGCGCCTTTTCCGGCGACGCGCTGAAGGAGGCGGTCAAGGCGGCCAAGGGCAAGGGCGATGCGATCAAGCTGACCGTCACCAGCGAAGGCCGGGTGCGGACGGTGGACCTGAAATGGAACCAGGGCCTGCGCTATCCGCGCCTGCAAAAGACCGGCACCGGTGAGACCGGGCTCGACCGTCTGCTCACCGCGAAGTGAGGGCTGCCGTCGTGCGCACGCCGTTCACACTCGCCCTGCTGCTGCTCGCCGTCCCTGCCTTCGCGCAGGTGACGCCGGGCAACAGCGCGCCCACCGCCACCGCACCCTTTGCCGATACGATCCCGGCGGCGGTGGACCGCGCCTATCCCGGCACGATGCGGCTGCAGGTCGATGCCCGCAACGTGCAGCAGGGCTATGTCGACGTGACCCAGACCATCCCGGTTGCAGAGGCGGGGCCGCTGGTGCTGCTCTATCCGAAATGGCTGCCGGGCACGCACGCGCCGGAGGGGGCGGCTGCCAATCTGGCGGGATTGAGCTTCACGGTGAACGGCAAGCCGCTCGCCTGGACGCGTGACCCGCTGGACATGACCGCCTTCCATATCGAGGTGCCGCAGGGCGCTCGCGCGGTGGAGGTGCGGTTCCAGTATCTCGATTCCCGCGACCCCATGGGCATCGAGCGGCGGACGATGACGCCCGCGATGATGAACCTGCAATGGGAGAAATTGTCGCTCTATCCGGCGGGCTATTATGTCCGCCAGATTCCGGTGACCGCGGAGCTGCGCGTGCCGGAAGGCTGGACCGCTTATACCGCGCTGCGCGGCAGGGCGGCGGATGGGCGCACGGCCTACGAAACCGTGGCGTACGACACGCTGGTCGATTCGCCGGTATTCGCCGGCAAGCACGCCCAGTCGATCCTGATCGGCCAGAATGTCCGGCTCAACATCGTCGGCGATACCGAAGCCTCTATCGCGCCGACCGACGAACAGGTGCAGTTCCACCGCAACCTCGTGACCCAGGCGGACAAGCTGTTCGGCGCGCGGCATTATGATCGTTATGATTTCCTGCTGGCGGTAAGCGACGAGATGTCGGGCATCGGGCTCGAACATCACCGCTCCTCAGAGAACGCGGTTGGCGCGGACCTGTTTTCCAACTGGAAGGGCAATGTCGGCAACCGCGATCTGCTGCCGCACGAATATACCCATAGCTGGAACGGCAAGTTCCGCCGCGGCGCGGACCTGTGGACCCCCGATTACCGCATGCCGATGCGCGACAGCATGCTTTGGGTCTATGAGGGGCTGACCAGCTTCTACGGCCCGGTGCTGGCGGCGCGTTCGGGGCTGTGGAGCAAGGACGAGTTTCTCGGCTGGGTCGCCGCCACCGCCGCGACCTATGCCGAAGGCCAGCCCGGTCAGGTTTGGCGCAGCATCGCGGACACGACCAACGATCCGATCATCACGCTGCACACCGGCGTATCCGAATGGTCCAGCTGGAGCCGCGGATTTGACTATTATCCCGCCGCCGCGATGGTCTGGCTGGAGGCCGACCAGCTGATCCGCCAGCGTTCGAAGGGCGCGCGCAGCCTGGACGATTTCGGCAAGCGCTTCTTCGGCCAGCGCGATGGCGATTGGGGCGAAGTCACCTACACGCTGCAGGACGTGATCGCCGGCATGAATGCGGTCGAACCCTATGACTGGGCCAGCTTCTTCAACGACCGCATCTATACCGCGCGCGTCGGCGGGCTGGATGCGGGGGTAAAGCTGGGCGGCTACAGCCTCGCCTTCGGCCCGACGCTCAACGCCTATAACGAAGCGGCGAACGCCGATCAGGAAGGCGTCGGGCTCAATTATTCGCTGGGCATGGGCGCCGATGGAGAGGGCAAGATCACCAATGTCCGCTGGGACGGCCCGGCCTTCCGCGCGGGGCTCCGCACGGGCGACCAGATCCTGGCGGTCGGCGACCGCAGCTTCGACGGCGACACGCTGGAGGAGCGGGTGAAGGAAGCCGGCAAGGACAGCGCGCCGATCTCCCTGCTGGTCAAATCGGGTGGGACCGTGCGGCGCTTCTCGATCCCCTACACCACCGGGCTGCGCTATGCCCGGCTGGACCCGGCGGGCACCGGCGCGCGCGGCCTGGATGCGCTGATCGCCCCCAAATGACGGACTAACCGCTGCATTGGCAATCGACAGGAGGTTGCGCGCCCGCTAACCGGCGCGCAACTTCTCTTCGCACTTGCAGCAGGAAATCCGATGCGCATCGATATGATCCCGGTCGGCGACGAACCGCCCCACAACGTCAACGTCATCATCGAGGTGCCGGTTGGCGGCGAACCGGTGAAATATGAATTCGACAAGGCGTCGGGCGCGCTGTTCGTCGATCGCATCCTCCACACGCCGATGCGCTATCCGGCCAATTACGGTTTCATTCCGCACACGCTTTCGCCCGATGGCGATCCGCTGGACGCGCTGGTGGTGGCGCGTTCGCCCTTCATTCCGGGCTGCGTCGTCCGCGCCCGGCCGATCGCGGTGCTGTATCTGGAAGACGAGGCCGGCGGCGACGAAAAGCTGCTGTGCGTCCCCATCGACGCCACCTTCCCCTATTACCGCAACATCGGCGAAGGCAGCGACCTGCCCGAGATCGTGATGCAGCAGATTGAGCATTTCTTCACCCACTACAAGGATCTGGAGCCCAAGAAATGGGTCCGTGTCGGCCGTTGGGGCGATGCCGACGATGCGCGCAACGTGCTGCTCGAGGCGATCGAGCGCGCCAAGGGCGCGAAGGCGGCCTAACCCAGCGCCGCGATCGCCGCCCGGGTCGCGTCGAGATAGGCGCGCCCGTGGTGGCGATAGGTGCCGACGAAATGCGCGAAGGCCACGTCCGGCCCCAGCGGCGTGTTCCAGAAGTTGGTATATCGATCGTACGGTAGTGACGCCGGATCGAGATCGTTGGCGATGACCATGTTGGAGGTCACCTGCTCGCTGCCCCATTCGGACCATTTGGCCGGCCCGAGCAGCCTTTCCGCTTCGCGCGAAAATGCCTCGGCGAGCGACCGTCCCGCGTCTGACGGCGCGAAGCCGGCAAAGCCCGAACAGCCCCGGATGTATTTGAGGCCGGGGATCGCAACATCGGCCAGCACCGCCTCGATCCGCGTCTGGACATGCGCGGATACGCGCGGATCGGGGGCATGGTGCAGGGACACGAACCCCGCGACGGGCAGCACGCCAAGCCCAGCGCTGTTGGCGTCGCCGAACAATGTGAAGCTGCGCGCCGCATCGATCGCGGCAACGACTTCGGGCACCGGCCCCATCGTCACCGTGTCCGAATCGAGCTGGATCACATAATCGCCCGCGCGCAGGTCGAGGATCGTGAGCAGCCGTTCCCATGTGCCGCCACGCGGCGCCGGTCCCGTATCGATGTCGGACAGCGCCAACACCCGCGGATTGCCCAGGTGATGCGCCAGCGCCGCCCTATCGGACGCCGTCAGCGTGCCATCGTCCAGCACGACGAACCGCCCGCGGCCGAGATGATGGTGGAGCGATTTGGCCGCGACCAGATAGGGCGCGAGCACCCGCGTGCCGATCATCGAGAACAGGATCAGCCCGTCATCCCCGGGCACGCGCGGCGGCGTGGCGAGCACGCGCGCCGCCGCCCGGCCATGCCGCCGCTGCGCCCAACGCCATATCAATTCTTCGAGGATCGCCTTCATCGCCGCTTCGCCCTAGCGGCCCGATCCTAATGTTCGGTTGCCGTCAGCAGCCGCGCCCCGAAAGCATGCCGCCGAGCATGCCACCCACGCCCTTGCACTTTTTCGGCTTGGGCTCCTCGCGCTCATCCTCGCCACGCATCGCCGCGCCCATGTCCGGACCGCCGATCATCACCCCGGTGGTCGAACGGTAGCGCACCCGCGCGGTCCATTCCTGGTTCCACGGCTCGCGCGGGTTGGCCGGACGCGGCGGATAGACGAAATTCGCCTCCGGCCCGTAAGCCGTCAGATTGCCCATCATGAATTGCGGCGACGCCTGACGCACCGCCGAAGGGATGGTGCAGCTGGTCTGCTGCGGCGGCATCACCACCTTCTGCGTCACCAGCCGCGCGACCACTTCGGGCGGCAGCCAGTCCCACAGCCCGCCGCCGAACTCACGCGTCATCGACGAGCTCCACCATATCATATCGGTGCGCTGCCCGTTCGGATCGCCATTCGCACCGAACGCCCAGGCATAATAGCCGGTCGCGGTGGGCACTGCGTTCCAGCTGAGGTTCACCGCCCCGCTGGGCATGGCGGCATTGCGCGCGTTGAGCCCCGCCATCCAGTCCTGCTGGAGGGCGAAGCTGATCTCTGGCGAATAGGTCCCCGCGATGCGGTGCTGGCCGACCAGCGATCCATTGCCCGGCGCCTTGTTCGACCGGCTGTTGGGCCAATCGCCATAGGTGCGGCTGTTGGACGGCATCGGCCCACGATCGGCGGGGATGTTGGTCGAAAACAGGTTGGGCGGCATCTGCCCCGCCGCGACCTTCGCGAAATCGATCACCACCGGCTGGCCCGGCCCGGCGCGCTCGCCACAACCCCAGAACAGCAGCAACCGCCCCTTAGGCCGTTGGAAATCCTTGGGCATCTCGCCGGGTTCGGCCCGTGCCGGGCCGGGCGTGGGCGTCACCAGCGGCAGTGACTTGCCCATGCGCAGGCTGGCGGGGACGAAGTGATCGGCGTTGGGTCCGCCCGTCGGGGTCAGCGTCGAGCCGAGCCGAAGCCGAAGCTCGTGCGCTTCCTTGCCGCCGCCGCCCATCATCATCGACAGCGCCGATCCCATGCCGCCCCCGGCCATCCCCGCCATGCCGGACATCGTGCCGACGTCCATCGCATAGCGCGCCTTGGGCGGGGTGACGGTCTGCCGCGCCTGCGGCGTGGCGGCGGTCGCCAGCGTCAGCGCGGCGATGGCGGATGCGGAAAGGAACGGGATAGAACGAACCGACATGGGCGGCCTCCGGGTCAAGCGTTGCGACGCGTGATACTGGCGGCCCGATTATGTTCTGCTAGCGTAACTACGCGTCCGTCGCGGCCCCGGCAAGCGTCACATCGCCGCCTCGACCGAAGGGGCGGGCGGCGGCGATCGGCGCGCGGCGACCGCGCAACCGATCACGATCAGCGCCGCGCCCGCGATAGTCAGCGTCTGCACCGTCTCGCCGAACACCAGCCAGCCGAGGATCGCCGCCCAGATGAAGGCGGTATATTCGACCGGCGCGAGATAGCTCGCCTCTGCCCGCGCATAGGCCCAGGCGAGCGCGAGGATCGAGATCGTCGCCAGCACCGCGGCAAAGGCGAGCCACCACCATTGATCCCCCGTTGGCCATACCGCCAGCCACGGCGCGGCGATCACATAGACACCGAGAAAGACGAGGTTGGTGAAGAAGGCGATCTCGATCGGCTTGGCCGCCAGCGCTTGCCTCCGCAGCAGGATCAGGTTGATCGCATAGAGCACTGCGGCAATCAGGATGGCGATCGACCCGCGAAACGCGTCCGGCCCCATCTCCGCGCGCGCCTGCCCCAGCAGGATCACCAGCACCCCGGCAAAGGCGATCAGCGAGGCGACCACCGCTGTCTTGCCCACCTTCTCGCGCAGCACCGCGCCCGCCAGGAACAGCGCGATCAGCGGCGCGATGAAGGTCAGCGCCACGCCCTGCGCCATCGGCACCCGCGTCAGCCCCCAGAAGAACAGCACGACAGATATCGCCGCCGCTGTGCCGCGGGCGACATGCAGCCTGATCTCCAGCGCGCTCGGCATGCGCGGCCGGGTCAGCACGAACGCGCTGCCCGAAATCGCGACGCCGAACACGGTGCGCCACAGCATCGCCGAATAGGCGCCGATCAGCAGCGATTGCGCCTTCATCACCGCATCCATGCTGGCGAACACCGCGATCCCGGCGGTGGCCACGGCAAAGGCGACGGCAGGCGTAGCGCGGCTCAATGGACCAGCTTCAATCCGACGATGCAGGCGACCAGCCCCAGGATCAGCAGCGAGCGCGCAAGGCCCAATGGCTCGCCGAAGAAGAATATGCCGACCGCGACGGTGCCCAACGCGCCGATCCCGGCCCACACGGCATAGGCGGTCCCCATCGGGATGCTCCGCGCGGCGGCTTCGAGCAGCACCATCGACAGCGCGATCGATGCAAGGAAGGCCAGCGTCCAGGGGACGTTCCGAAAACCCTCCACGAACCGGAGGTTGGTGGTGAACCCCACCTCGAACAGCCCGCCCAGGACCAGCAAAACCCACGCCATCGATCGCCCTCCCCTTGTTCGCCGGGCCGCCCTATATGAGGCGCGTGCCCAGGCCAAACCTCTCGATCGGCAACCGTATCGCGCCGCCGCGATTCCTCGCCTTCGCGCTGATCGCGCTGATCACAGTGCCGTTGGCGATCACGCTGCACGGCTGGGCGCCGGGCATGATGATCGGCTTCGATCTGGCCGCGATCATATTCCTTGCAATCTGCCTGCCGCTACTGAGCGATGTCGGCGCCGATGCAATGCGCACCGCCGCGAAAAACAACGACGCCAACCGCGCGGGATTGCTGGCGCTGGCCGCGGTCGTCACCATCGCGGTGTTGGCGGCGGTTGCCGCCGAGCTTGGCGCGCCGGGGCGATTGCAGGCGGGGGTGATCGCACTGATCGTCGCGACCCTGGTGCTGGCGTGGCTGTTCGCCAACAGCGTGTTCGCGCTGCATTACGCGCACGTCTATTATCTGGCCGGAGACGACGGGCGCGATGGCGGCGGACTTGACGTGCCCGACACGAAGGAACCCGACTACTGGGACTTCCTCTATTTCGCCTTCACACTAGGCATGACCTTCCAGACATCGGACGTGCAGATCACCAGCCGGGGCCTGCGCAAGATCGCGACGCTGCATTCGCTGCTGGCGTTCGTGTTCAACCTGGGCGTGGTCGCCTTCACCGTGAACGTGCTGGGCAGCTAGGCTATTCCGCCGCGACGGCCTCGGGCTGGTCGTCGAGCGGATGCAACAGGCGTGACAGCATTTCCTTCGGGCAGACCTGCCAGAAGCTGCCGACGATGCGGTCCCAATCGTCGATCAGTCCACGCGCCCATTTGCTGTCGGTGCCATCGACATGCGCGGCGATCAGCCCCTTGAGCACGCCTTCCCAGTGCGACGAGGCGATGCGCTGCCAGACGATGCTTTCGGGGTTGGCGCGGGCGGCGAAGCTCGCGTCGGGATCGTAGATGAACGCCATGCCGCCGGTCATTCCCGCGCCGAAATTGGCCCCGACCTGGCCCAGGATCACCGCGACGCCACCGGTCATATATTCGCAGCCATTGGCGCCGCAGCCTTCGACCACCACCTGCGCGCCCGAATTGCGCACGGCGAAGCGCTCGCCCGCCTGCCCCGCGGCATAGAGCCGGCCGGAGGTTGCGCCGTAGAGCACGGTGTTACCGATGATGGTGTTGTCCTGGCTGGCGAGCGGCGAGCTGACCATCGGCCGCACCGCGATGATGCCGCCCGATAGCCCCTTGCCTACATAATCATTCGAATCGCCGAATACCTCCAGCGTGATGCCCTTGCACAGGAACGCGCCGAGCGATTGCCCCGCGGACCCGCGGAGCCGGACATGGACATGCCCGTCGGCGAGCTTGGACATGCCGAACTTGCGTGTGATCTCCGCCGACAGCCGCGTGCCGACCGCGCGGTGGGTATTGCGCACGGTGTAGGTCAGCTGCATCTTTTCGCCGCGTTCGAACACCGCGCCGGCATCCGCGATCATCTGCGCATCAAGGCTGTCGGGCACTTCGTTGCGGAACGCGCCGATGTTGAAGCGGCGCTTGTCGTCGTCGGCATCGACCTTGGCAAGGATCGGGTTGAGGTCGAGATCGTCGAGATGCTCGGCCCCGCGGCTGACCTGACGCAGCAGCTCGGTGCGCCCGACGATCTCGTCGAGGCTCTTCACGCCGAGTTTGGCGAGAATCTCGCGTACCTCCTCGGCAATGAAGGTCATCAGGTTGATCACCTTCTCGGGCGTGCCGGTGAACTTGGCGCGCAGGCGTTCGTCCTGCACGCAGACGCCGACCGGGCAGGTGTTCGAATGGCACTGACGCACCATGATGCAGCCCATCGCGACGAGCGACAGCGTACCGATGCCGAACTCCTCCGCGCCCAGGATCGCGGCGATGACGATATCGCGCCCGGTCTTGAGGCCGCCATCGGTGCGCAGCTTCACCCGGTGGCGCAGGCCATTGAGGGTGAGGACCTGGTTGACCTCAGACAGCCCCATTTCCCACGGCGTGCCGGCATATTTGATGCTGGTTTGCGGGCTTGCGCCGGTGCCGCCGACATGGCCGGCGATCAGGATGACGTCCGCGTGGGCCTTGGCCACCCCCGCTGCGACCGTTCCGATGCCGGCGGAGCTGACCAGCTTCACGCATACCCGCGCACGCGGATTGATCTGCTTGAGGTCGTAGATCAGCTGGGCGAGGTCTTCGATCGAATAGATATCGTGGTGCGGCGGCGGGCTGATCAGCGTGACGCCCGGCGTCGCGTGGCGCAGCTTGGCGATGAACTCGGTCACCTTGAAGCCGGGCAGTTGCCCGCCCTCGCCGGGCTTGGCGCCCTGCGCGACCTTGATCTCCAGCTCCTCGGCAGCGCCGAGATACTCCGCGGTCACACCGAAGCGGCCCGACGCCACCTGCTTGACCACCGAATTGGCGTTGTCGCCATTGGCATAGGGTTTGTAGCGCGCCGAATCCTCGCCGCCTTCACCCGACACCGCCTTGGCTCCGATGCGATTCATCGCAATGGCCAGCGTCTCATGCGCCTCGGGCGACAGCGCGCCCAGCGACATGCCCGGCGTCACGAAGCGCTTCCTGATCTCGGTGATCGCCTCGACCTGATCGATCCCCACGCCTTCGCGCGGGAAGTTGAATTCCAGCAGATCGCGCAGATAGACCGGCGGCAGATCACGCACGCCGCGGGCGAACTGCAGATAGCTCGAATAGCTGTCGGTCGCGACCGCGGTCTGCAACAGGTGCATCAGCTGCGCCGAATAAGCGTGGGTCTCGCCGCCGTGCCGCTGGCGGTAGAAGCCGCCGATCGGCAGCGTCGCCACCGCCGGATCCCACGCCGCGTCGTGGCGCATCTCCGCCGACAGATGCAGCGACGAATAGCCCTCGCCCGAAATCTTGGCGGGCATGCCGGGGAACAGATCGTTGACCAGCGCGCGGGAGAGGCCGACCGCCTCGAAATTATACCCGCCGCGATAGCTGGAGATCACCGCGATCCCCATCTTGGAAATGATCTTGAGCAGCCCGTCGCACACTGCCTTGCGGTGATTGGCGAGGCAGTCTGCGAACGACAGATCGCCGAACAGGCCGCGCGCATGGCGATCGGCGATAGACGCTTCGGCCAGATAGGCGTTCACCGTCGTCGCGCCGACGCCGATCAGCACCGCATAATAATGCGTGTCGAGGCATTCGGCCGTGCGCACGTTGATCGACGCGTAGGAGCGCAGGCCCCGCCGGACGAGATGCGTATGCACCGCGGCCGCCGCCAGCACCCCGGCGATGGCGACGCGGCCCTCGCTCGAATGTTCGTCGGTCAGGAACAGCTCTGACTTGCCCTCCCGCACAGCCTGTTCGGCCTCGGCGCGAATGCGCTGGATCGCGGCGCGCAGGCTTTCGGGCTTGCCGCCCGCTTCATAGGTGCAATCGATCACCTGCGCCGCGGCGCCGAAATGCGCCTTCAGCCGCGCCCAGCCCTCGCAGGTCAGCACCGGTGAATCGAGCACCAGCACGCCCGGCTGCTGGCCTTCGGTGTCGAGGATGTTGGCCAGGTTGGAGAAGCGCGTCTTGAGCGTCATCACCTGCGTTTCGCGCAAGCTGTCGATCGGCGGGTTGGTCACCTGGCTGAAATTCTGGCGGAAGAACTGGCTGATCAGCCGAGGCTTGTCCGAAATGACGGCAAGCGGCGTATCGTCGCCCATCGATCCGATCGCTTCCTTCGCCCCTTCTATCATCGGGGCCAGGATCAGCTCCATATCCTCCAGCGTCTGCCCGGCGGCGACCTGGCGGCGGGTCAGTTCCGCGCGGGTATATGCGGGCGTGGCGGTGCCATCGACCTTCGGAAGCTCATCGTAACCGATGAAATCGGCGACCATGCTGGCATAGTCCGCCTCGCCCGCGATGCGGTCCTTGATCGCGCGGTCGTCATAGAGCTTGCCCTCGACCAGATCGACCGCGATCATCTGCCCCGGCCCGAGCCGACCCTTGGCGACGACCGAGCTTTCGGGAAGCAGCACCATCCCGGTTTCGGAGCCGACCACCAGCAGATTGTCCGCGGTGATGGTGTAGCGCAGCGGGCGCAGCGCGTTCCGGTCCATGCCCGCGACCGCCCAGCGGCCATCGGTCATCGCGAGCGCCGCAGGGCCGTCCCACGGCTCCATCACGCTGGCGAGATATTTGTACATCGCGGTGTGCGCCGGCGGCATGTCATGCGCGTGCGACCATGCTTCGGGCACCAGCATCAGCTTGGTGGTCGGCGCGTCGCGACCCGAACGGCAGATCGTCTCGAACACCGCGTCCAGCGCGGCGGTGTCCGACGATCCCGCCGGGATCACCGGCTTGATGTCGCCGGATCGCTCGCCGAACGCCAGCGACGCCATCTTGATCTCGTGGCTCTGCATCCAGTTCTTGTTGCCGCGGATCGTGTTGATCTCGCCGTTATGCGCCAGGCAGCGGAACGGCTGCGCCAGCCACCATTGCGGGAAGGTGTTGGTCGAATAACGCTGGTGGAAGATCGCGACGCGGCTCTCGAACCGTTCGTCGACCAGATCGGGATAGAAAACCGACAGACTCTCGGCCAGGAACAGACCCTTGTAGATGATCGATCGGCAGCTGAGCGAACAGCAATAGAAGCCCTGCACCTGTTCGCGGATCACGCGCTTCTCGATCCGGCGGCGGATCAGGTAGAGATCCTTCTCGAACTCGTCGGCGTCCTTCTCTCCCGGCATCGGCCCGGCGATCATGATCTGCTCGATCTCGGGCCGCGTCTCCTGCGCCTTGCGGCCGATAACCGAGACATCGACCGGCACCTGCCGCCAGCCATAGATGGTGTAGCCCGCTGCGATGATCTCGCTCTCGACGATCGTCCGGCAGCTTTCCTGCGCGCCCAGATCGGTGCGCGGCAGGAAGATCATCCCCACAGCCAGACGGTTGGGCCGAACCTTGTGCCCCCCTGCATCGATCGCATCGTCGAAAAAGCGCACCGGCAGATCGACATGGATGCCCGCGCCGTCACCCGTCTTGCCATCGGCATCGACCGCGCCGCGGTGCCACACTGCCTTCAGCGCATCGATCGCCGCGGCGACCACGCGCCGCGACGCGCGGCCATCGGTCGCGGCGACGAGACCGACACCACAGGCATCGGATTCGAATTCGGGGCGATACATGCCTTCACGGGCGATGCGTTCGCGTTCGGCTTCTGGAGCAGTGGTCATTGCTGCCCGTCCTTCTGTTCGATCAATTCAGTGACCAGCGGGGCGATGCGCTCCTGCAAGCCGTCCATACTCTTTGCCATCATCGTCTGCTGAGCAGCGGCGATGTCGGGATCGCTCATCATCGTCATGGATTCGCGGATGTAGAGAGCACCTGTCGGCGTGTCGAAGAAGGCCTGGATTTCGCTCAACTGCCCTGAATCGAAGCGACGGGCATAGGCACGCGTCATGGCGTCGGCGAGCAGCGGCAGCCCTGCGCGCATATTAACAATAGCGCGTGCCGTCTCATCGGTCAGCATGCGACGCATCGCCGGTTCCAGGCGGGGGTTGTCCTTCACCGCCTTGGCAAGATCTGGCGACGCGAACATCGCATCGGTCATACTGGCCATCATCGGACGGATCATCTGTTCGGCCAGCGCATCCCTCTCGGCAGGAGGCAGTACGCGCTCCACGACGCGCGCTGCGGCAGCCAAGCGTGTGGCGTCCGGCTCCTGCGCCGTCGCCACACCAGGAACTGCCACAAAGAGGGCGAGACTGAAGAACATCATCCCCCTCACGCCGCTTTCCTTTCGCTCGCCGCCTTGGCCTTCAGAAACTTGTGCATCCGTTCGCTGACATCGCGGCCGTCGCGGATCGCCCAGACGACCAGGCTTGCCCCGCGCACGATGTCGCCCGCGGCGAACACGCCTTCCAGGCTGGTCATCATGTTGGTGTGATCGACGCGTAGCGTGCCCCAGCGCGTCACCCCCAGTTCGGGTGCGCCGAACATCTGCGGCAGATCCTCCGCATCGAAGCCCAGCGCCTTGATCACCAGATCGGCATCGATGCGGAAATCGCCATCGGGCTCGGCTTCGGGCGCGCGGCGTCCGCTGGCGTCCGGCGCGCCGAGCCGCATCTGGCTGGCGAACACGCCGCTGACGACATCGCCGCCATCGAACGCCTTGGGCGCGGACAGCCAGACGAAATCGACGCCCTCTTCTTCCGCATTGCCGACTTCGCGCTGCGATCCCGGCATGTTGGCGCGGTCGCGGCGATAGAGGCATTTGACCGATTTCGCGCCCTGGCGGATCGCGGTCCGCACGCAATCCATCGCGGTGTCGCCGCCGCCGACGACGACGACATTCTTGCCCGCCGCATTCAGGCTGCCATCGTCGAACGCAGGCACATCGTCGCCGAAACCCTTGCGGTTGGACGCGGTGAGATAGTCGAGCGCCTCGACCACCCCGCCCGCGCCCACGCCCGGCGCGGCGATCGCGCGCGCCTTGTACACGCCGGTCGCGATCAGGATCGCGTCATGCTTTGCGCGCAGGTCGTCGAGACTGGCGTCCGCGCCCACCGCGAAGCCTTCGTGAAACACGATCCCGCCCGCCTTCAGCCGATCGACCCGGCGGGTGACGACGTGCTTTTCCAGCTTGAAGCCGGGGATGCCGTAGGTCAGCAGCCCGCCAGCGCGATCGTGCCGGTCATAGACATGCACATCATAGCCCGCGATCCGCAGATATTCCGCGGCCGAGAGGCCCGCAGGGCCAGCCCCGATCACGCCGACCGATTGCCCACGCGCTCGGCCAGGTACCAGCGGTTCCACCCAGCCTTCTTCCCAGGCGGTATCGGTGATGAACTTTTCCACCGACCCGATCGTCACCGCGCCGTGGCCGGAAAACTCGATCACGCAATTGCCTTCGCAAAGGCGGTCCTGCGGGCAGATGCGTCCGCAAATCTCTGGCATGGTCGATGTCGCGTTGCTCAGCTCATAGGCCTCGCGCAGCCGGCCCTCGGCGGTCAGCCGCAGCCAATCAGGGATGTGGTTGTGCAGTGGGCAATGCACCGAGCAATAGGGCACGCCGCATTGCGAACAGCGCGCCGCCTGTTCCTCGGCGGAGGGCACGGCGTAGCGATCGGCGATCTCGCGAAAATCCTCGGCGCGCATTTCGGCCGCACGCTTCGACGGGTAGCTTTGCTCCCGATCCACGAATTGCAGCATCGAATCCTTGGCCATCGCCCGCCTCCTGTCAGGCGCGCACAATCACATTTCGTGGACGGAGTCACGCGAAAACCGGCAACAAGGTCAGTTTAGCTTACCTAAATCGTCGAAAGAAATTTTCGATCTGGTAATATGCCCGCTCTATCGCATAGAGGAATGCCCGCATCGGACCTACCTTGCCAGCAGCCACACAATCGCGGCTGAGCCAACGACTATACGATACCAGGCGAACGGTGCGAAGCCGTGGCGGCTGACGATGCCGACGAACCATTTGATCACCACTAGCGCGACGACGAACGACACGACGAAACCAATCGCGATAGATGTCCATTCGCCTTCGCCGAACCCACCGGCATTCTTGTAGAGATCATAGGCGGAAGCCGCGAGCATCGTCGGGATGGCGAGGAAGAAACTGAATTCGGCGGCAGTCTTGCGCTCCACCCCCAGCCCCAGCGCCCCCATGATCGTCGCGCCCGACCGGCTGACGCCCGGGATCATCGACAGACACTGGATCACGCCGATGCCCAGCGCCACCTTCCAGCTCATCTCGCGCACCGCGTGGATTTTGGGTTCCTTGACCAGCCGCTCTATCACCAGGATCGCAATGCCGCCGACGACCAGCGCCACAGCCACCGTCATCGGGCTACCGAGCATTGCCTTGACCAGATTGTAGACGAAGAATCCGACCACCATCGATGGCAGGAAACCCAGCGCAATGTTGCGCGCGAACGCCCAGGAACCGGCGTCGCGCGCGATCATGCCCATGAACACGTCCCAGAAGCGCCGCCAATAGAGCACGATCACCGACAGGATCGCACCCAGCTGGATGACGATCTCGAACGTCCCCGACGCCTCTCCGCCGAAACCGAGCAGCTCGCCCGCCAGGATCAGGTGGCCGGTCGAGGAGACTGGCAGAAACTCGGTCACCCCCTCGACGATGCCGAGAAGGATAAGCGTCAGAATTTCGGACATTGGCGGGTGCGGCCCCTTTTTTGGGTTCAGGCGATCGTGGTCTTGGCGAAACGGCCGTGGCGGCGATACTGCACCAGCCACCCGGGCGCGATTGCGTCCAGCGGTGTGGCGGAGACGCCTGTCGCCGCCAGCCCGTCCTCGCCGGTCACGATATTGTCCCGCTGCAGCATCAGCCACTGATCCCAGCTGATCGGCGATCCCGGCAGCCGTGCGATGATCTTCGCCACCGAATCGGGCAGCTCGACGAAATTGGGATGGCGTCCGATTTGGTCGGCTATCCAGTGGAACAGTTCGCCCATGCTCAGCACATCGGGGCCACCCAATTCATAGGTCTTGCCGCCATGCGCGCCCGGATCGGCCAGTGCCGCCGACACGGCGTTCGCGACATCGCCGACGAACACCGGCTGGAACTTCACGCCGGGGCGCATGATCGGCACCACGGGAAGCGTTAGCATCCGCGCGAACCGGTTGATGAACTGGTCCTCGCGCCCGAACATGATCGACGGGCGGACAATCGTTGCCTGCGGAAAGGCGGCACGCACCGCCGCCTCGCCCCCCGCCTTGCTCCGGCCATAAGCCGATTCGGCCGCG
>Ga0193742_1001123_pt1 | contig 16524 bp, 9 predicted proteins | sample L2c1metaG_FD_165511 | JGI IMG/M metagenome (GOLD analysis project Ga0193742, IMG submission 165511) | Soil microbial communities from a riparian zone of the East river system, Colorado, United States - L2c1 | ecosystem: Environmental > Terrestrial > Soil > Riparian zone | place: USA: East River... | reverse complement strand
GCTGAATCGGAGGGACCAATTGCTCTTGGATTTTGGAAGCGAGTTCAATCTCGGTATACGCAGAGTAATAGCGTTTACCTTCCATCCGAAAGAAAGTGCCAAACCAGCCATAGCTGAATAGGACGAACACCATAATGAGGAAGCCGTGAAATGCGACATGTGCTCGCCATTCTTGAAAAGTGAGGGTGTTCCTATAAATCGGACCAGACACGTGTCCCAGAACGATCAAGAAGACAAGGTAAGCAATAGCAAGGCTCACGATCAGGGGCCTGGGCATTCGGCGATGAATGAAGATCACGCAAACCACTGAAAAGCCAGCGGTTACCAGAATTTTAACAATGAGGTGAATACCATTCGAACGTTCAAGAGGTTCTGTTGCGAAGTTTGTTCCATGAGGATTTGTTAGAGTAAAGCACTGTGCCGATCAACGCTACGAATCCATTCAAGGGACGCCAATATTCGGGTGAGGTGATCCTGACAGCCGTACGTTGGTATTTGCGGTATCCGCTGGCCTACGAGCATGTCTCCGAGCCGTTAGCGAACGGGACTCACGGTGGATGCCAGCTGCGTGTGGCGCTGGGTACAAGCGTATGCAGCGGAGTTGAACAGGCGTTGTCGCCCACATTTGAAGGCGACGAACAAGAGTTACCACGTGGATGAAACCTATATAGAGGTAAAAGGCCAGGAGAAGTATCTCTATCGAGCCGTGGACTCAACCGGGCAGACCATCGATTTCCTGCTCACCGCCAAACGCGATGCGGCTGCTGCGAAGCGGTTCTTTCGAAGGGTGCTTCGATCATCTAGCAATCCAATACCGCGAGTCATCAATGTCGATAAAAATCCAGCTTACCCCGCCGCGATCAGAGCGCTAAAACGCGAAGGCATACTGCCCGACGAGTGCGGCTGCGACAGTGCAAATACCTCAACAACATCGTTGAACAGGACCACCGATCGGTGAAAAAACGTACCTGGTTAGCCAAAGGCTATGGTTCGTTTCAAAGCGCGTGGCGAACCCTTGAAGGAATCGAAACGGTGAATACGATTCGGAAAGGACGAGTGAGGTGGGTAGCCAAGGGTGATGTCAGGGCACAATCGCAGTTCGTTGCCAAGCTGTTTGGCATTGCTGCCTAGAAATTTCTCTCCCCATCCATCAGCTCTTGCTCTCTACTCGCTCAAACTTCGCAACGGAACCGTTCTAAAAAACCACAGTTTCCAAAGAGGGAGGCGCTCAGCCCAATAGGTCACAAGTCGCCCCCGTAAACCCGTTTATTGATCAATAGCACTTCTTTGCGCTATCCCGCCCCTTACGCACACCCAGCGCCGCAAGCGAACAGCAGCCGCTTAGCACCAGGAGCCACGTTCCAGGCTCAGGAGTAGTGGCGACAAGTCCGGGTGCCGTCAGAGTTCCGGTGCCTGATAAGGTGAATCCGGTGGCTGTTATCAGACCGCCGCCGGATATGGCCCCGGTCGCACCCAGGAATGCGCCCGTTCCGCCGGTGAACGTCAAAGTTTCGGTGTACGGACCCATGAACGTTGCCAGGACTGCGGAGTCGTCAGCAACCGAGTTGCCGAATAACGTATCGCCATTGGCGAAGGTGAAGGTGAAGCTTGCATTGTCCAGCGCCGTCGTTAGATCGATCGCATCGAAACAATGAAACAGAACCGGATTCCAGCTGGCGTTCAGGTTTGGATCTCCAGAGACAATAGAAGCGGTAGCCTCTGACTCGAAGTTCACAGTGGTGCCTGTGGCGATCAGCGGGGTAACCGGCGCTCCAGTGAAGTTGATAGCGACAGGGATCGAATCCCCGAATAACCGTCCACTCGTGGCTAGAGTGAAGGCAAGGAGTGGAACCCATAATATGCGGCTTGGCTTAGACATTGTTTTTCCCTTTCAGGTGTTGTCTGCGGAACAGATCGGCAAAGCCGGAAAATCCGCCGACGGATTGCTCGGAAAGGGCGCCCTGCATCTTTGACTCCAGCGCCCGTGTGCGATTTGGCGTTTAATGTCTCCGAAGGCACTGCATAGTTGCCTTGGCTACCGGGACGGAGGGTGGCTGAGTGCAAGCGTGATCTGGCCAGGGGCCTGTCTCTTCGCAAGTTTCAGCTGTTCCTTTTGGACATGACCTGGAAAGCAGGCGAGGCCTTCGTTGGCGCCTTCACTCCAGATCTCATCCAGAAAATGGAGGTTCCCAATGCGATTGAAGGTGACGCGCCCACGGGAGGGCGCTTTACTCCCGATGACTATGTGCGCCAGCACCGCCACGGGTCGATCTGGCCCGCGCAGCGTTACCATACCGACCGCCGGTCCACGCTCGATCCGGTACAGACCGGCCGGCATCTTCTGCATGCTGGTTTGGAAGTCGAAGGGAATGTTGACGATGGCAATCGCTGTTCCGTTTTGAGCTGCTGCTGATTTGACCCATGTGAAGGAACTGACAACGACGATGCCAGCAATGAGGATGGCCCGAACGATCGAGAGGGCGTTTGGAGCTTTCATGATTGGATCTCCTTTGAGTGGCTGCCAGGCTGCGTGGATACTGCGCGGCAATGGAGACCAAAGGAAGTACGGAGCGGTTGGGAACCGCAAGTACGTCGTACAATCAGCCAGTTAGCCGAATAGCTGAGGCTGGGACGTTATGCAGGCGACACCGATCTCTGCTGAATCGATCCTCGAGCAGTTGAACAGGATCCTCTCCAGTTCGCTGTTTGCGAATGCCGAGCAATCGCGTGCGCTGCTTAAATTCATCGTGAAAGAGACCGTAAGTAGTCGAACGGACCGCCTGAAGGAGTACACCGTCGGCGCGGAAGGGCTCGGTCGAGGCGCTTCGTTTGATCCAAGGATCGACGCGGTCGTCCGGGCAGAGGCCTCGCGCCTTCGCAGCCGCCTCGAGCGTTATTACGCTGACGAGGGAAAAGCGGATCCCGTCGAGATTACTTTGCCCAAAGGCAGCTACGTTCCCCAGTTTCATGACCGGAAGATCGATCCAGGCTCTCCGGAGATGGCGGTCAGAACACGCGTAGAACCGGCACCGGAGTTAAGACCGGCAGCGGTCGCCGCCGCTGGAAGCCGCGCCCGGCGCATGCTTGCTGCTACCGCGGTTGGGCTGGGATTGTTCGGCGCCGCCATCGCGGCCTATCTCCATCTCCATCGCGCCCCTAAACTCACAGACAAGGACACAATCGTCCTCGCTGATTTCGTCAACGACACGGGTGATCCCATCTTCGATGGCACGCTCCGTCAGGGCCTCGCTATCCAGCTGGAACAATCGCCGTTCCTGAAAATAATGGAAGACGAGCAGATGCATCGCGTTCTTGGCCTGATGAGTCTTTCGCCGACTGCTCGTATCACCAATTCCATCGCGCATGAGATCTGCGTCCGCGAAGGCTCTGCCGCCACCATTGACGGCTCGATCGCAAGCCTCGGAAGAAACTACGTCATCACACTGCAGGCAATCACCTGTCAGGATGGCACCACACTCGCCCGCGAACAGATCGAAGCCGCAGATAGAGAGCATGTGTTGAGCGCGTTGGGATCAGCTGCAACCACCCTGCGCAGCAAACTCGGAGAATCCCTCAACTCCATCCAGAAGCTCAATCGCCCGCTCGAACAGGCCACAACGGCTTCACTGGAAGCTCTTCAAAGCTACACTGCCGGTTATTCGGAGATGGTTCAGGGGCACTTTTTAGCCGCTCCTCCATCGTTTGAGCGCGCCATTGCAATCGATCCAAACTTCGCGATGGCATACTTCTTCCTTGGAATCGCGTTAAACAACGCCGGGGATGATGTGCGCAGCCGGGAGTTTGCGAGACAGGCCTTCAGTTTGATCGACCGGGTCTCCGAGTACGAGGGGGACGAGATCGCGACCGATTATTACCTGGCCACCGGCGAGTTATATAAAGCGATCGATACGGTTCAACTCGGCATTCGCAACTATCCACGAAGCTGGGAGTTGCGCAACTACCTGAGCGCCACCTATATCGAACTCGGCCAGTATGAAGAGGGGCTCGCCGAAGGCCTGGAGGCGGCTCGGCTGGAGGCGAAGGCTGAACCTCCTTACCGGCGTCAGCTGGACGCCTACCTCTGTCTGAATAGAATCTCCGAGGCGAAGAAGTTAGCGGACAGGCTGTGGGCTCAGGGGCTCGGTGGCGCGAGGATCCATCAACGCTTCCTCGAAATCGCATACGTCGAAGGCGATCCGGCTGCTATCGTCAGAGAGAATCAATGGTTCACCGGCAAGCCCGACGAGTACCTCAGCTTCGGCTTGCAGGCGGCCGACAGAAATGTCCATGGTCAGCGTCGCGAGGCGCAGAAACTGTACAAACAAGCCGCGGAGACAGCCCTGCGCCGGGGCCTCCGCAACGTAGCCTCCGAGTTCGAGGACGCCGATGCACGGGCCGACGCGTTGTCGGGCAAGTGCGAAACAGCACGCCGTCTGGGCCGTCCGGCACTGGCGTTGGCGATGTGCGGCGATTCCGCCAAAGCGGAAAAACTGGCTGCGGAGACTTCAAAGATCTTTCCTGACGGGACCATCTGGAATGCAGTACAGCTGCCCGGAATTCGCGCCGCGATAGCGTTGCAGCGCGACGCGGCCAGGAGTGTGGAACTGCTGGCCTCCGCAGCCCCGTACGAGCGCTCTTATCTTGAAGCTCCCTATCTGCGTGGCCTCGCTTACCTCCGGCTTCATAAGGGCACAGAGGCGGTGGCCGAGTTCCAGAAGATCGTCGATCATAAGGGAGCCAATTGGGGCGCTACCTGGATCCACCCCAATTGGGGACAGTACTACGCGTTCTCCTATCTGGGAATGGCGCGCGGCTTCGTGCTTGCCGGGAACACCGCGAAGGCCAAAAAGTCGTTTCAGGACTTCTTCGCACTATGGAGCGACGCCGATCCTGATATCCCGATTCTGAGGCAGGCCAAAAACGAGTACGCCAAGCTGAACTGAGGAATCGTTCGCTAGGTTCGGCCTACCCGATTTTCGATACTGGAAAGAGGTTCTGATCAGATGACCTAAAGTTCGCTTCTCCCAACATTGACCCAAATTTTCAATTGGCGCGTTCAGGGCAATGCACTTATTGATGACAGTCAGAACCCGATTAGTCTTCAGAAACGTGCATCTCGGCAGTTGAGAGACGCTAGAGGCACCCTCAGGCCTATCGCGGTAGGGATGCCCATTGCTGAGCACCCCCCGCACAGATCCCGGCGGGCGTGATTCACGCACCGGGCTCCCACCTTGGGTGTTTGACGGTGAAGCGGACGCTGGGCCATGGATGAAGGATGCGAGGTGGCGGTAAGAACTCTGCCGCGAGTTTAGCCATCCGGTTCCAGGTAGTACGATCCCGTTGGCTTCGCTGCACAAGTGAGCGCCGCCAGAGGTCCACTACATAGTGCCGGAAGGCTCCGAGGCATCTGCTATTGGTCGGTACCGCGTGATACGCGAAGTACCCGCGGACTACCTGCCCGAGCCACTTACCCTGGAGCGGGATAGATTCGTGCATGCGTCGCCTCAGTTCCTCTTTGATCGCTCGCAACCTTGCCCGCATCCTGTCCCGGCGTGTCTGCCGCTTAAGCTGGAAGACGCCCCGGCGCGACCGGCTGCAGATGTGAGTGAACCCTAGAAAATTGAACGTCTCCGGCTTGCCCAGCTCACGGCTCTCTCGATCTTTGGCCGCGAAGCGACCGAACTCGATCAAGCGTGTCTTCTCCGGATGCAGCGATAACGCGAACGTCTCCAACCGCTGCCGCATATCCGCCATGAACCGCTTCGCTTCTCGTGCGTGCTGAAAGCCCATGACGATGTCATCGGCATAGCGCACAACGATGACCTGACCCTTGGCGTGGTGTTTACGCCAGTGATCGGCCCAGAGGTCGAACGCATAGTGAAGATAGATGTTGGCCAGCAGAGGCGAGATGACAGCTCCTTGCGGAGTGCCCGCCTCGGTTGGCGCAAGGGTTCCATCTTCCATGACGCCGGCCTTCAGCCACTTGCGAATCAGACGGAGGATGCGGCGGTCACCAACCCGGTGCTCGACGAAACGCATCAGCCACTCATGGCTGACGGCGTCGAAGAACCCGGCGATGTCGGCGTCCACGATCCAGTTCACCTTCGTCGAAGTAATCCCGACTGCCAACGCGTCCAGCGCATCATGCTGTCCGCGTCCGGGACGGAACCCGTACGAAAATCCCAGGAAGTCTTCCTCGTAAATTGCGTTGAGCACTTGCACGACGGCGCGTTGAACGACTTTGTCTTCCAGTGCGGCGATGCCCAGTGGACGCTGCCGCCCATCGGGTTTCGGAATATATCGCCGTCTCGAAGGGAGCGCTCGATACGTGCCTCGATGCACTTGCTCGTGCAATCTCGTCAGGTTAACTTCAAGGTCTTGCTTGTAGCTCTGCCATGTTGCTCCATCCACTCCCGGAGCCGCTTCCCGCTTGAGGCTGGAAAAGGCGTCCCGCAGTCGATCGACCGTCACATAGTGGAGCAAAGCGGTTAACCGTTCCTTCCTCCTTTGCTGCGCTGCTTCTCGTACACGGTCAAGCCCCTGGGACACGCTCTCCCGGCTCTGTGTCCAGCGCGTGTGTGCCTCTCCCGTGTTTCCCTCGGCCCTCCCCCTTCGCTCCACTGACTCCGTACCCGGTTGCCCGGCCTTGTTCGACAGCTTCGTCGCTACTATGGGAAGGTCTGACTTCTCCGGCCCGTGCGTCATCGGCTTCGACTCCTCGTCTTCCCGATGCGGACCGCTCCCTGACAACCGGATCGGTCGGGCTGGAGATCTCCCGGTTCCCGAGCAAAGAGCATCTCTGCATGCCAGGGTCTAAGACCACGCAGGGCCGTCCGAGCACTCGCAAGTACGTGCCCGTCCGTATTGCCTTCCACCACGCTAACGGCGTCGGCACCCTGAACTAATTTAAAGCTTTCGCGGCTCAATGGCTGGCCTACAGACTCCCCTGTCAACGCTTCGCCCTGCATCTCGCGATGCACAACGCATGACTCGGGGCCAGTGTGGTTTGCTATTCCTTCACTGCACAGGACTTTCACCCGTTACTCCTTGCCGGTCTCCCGGCGCACTAGCGTACTATTTCTGGTGCGCCGTGCGAAGGCACGGTTTCTCAGCGGGTGCGAATCCCGCCCGGCAACAGTCGCTCCAGCCGGTAGCAATCGGAGCAGCCGCGGAGGCAACGAAGCGGCTGAAGCCTCCGGTGTAGAGGGTCATATAAGTGACTTGGCAAGTATGCAGGCCGTAACGTGAGTGAACGCTGAGCAGGCCTCGAAAGACGCGATGCGGAAGCTGACCCGCCCAAAAATCGGGGAAGGCTGCCATCGTGGGGGAAGAGAGCGAAATGTGCACCCCACGATTCCGCCGGGGTATTGGCGACAGCATGCATACAAGAGGGAAACCGATGCAACACGGGAAGCCCCGTGCGTGGTCGAGTGCAACGACCAACCGGAAGCCGGTGACGGATGGGCCGGGCGCACTGGGGTGACGGAAAGGCCCGTAGTACCGAGGAAGCTGGGTAATGCCAGCGGAGGGAAGGGGCCTTAGTTCAGAACCAACGTTGAAAGTGGGAAAGGACAGGAGATTGGGAAACCTAGTAACTCCGATTAGTGTCCAGAAACTGCGGACGGCGTTACATGCTAAAGCGAAGGAAGAACCCGAGTTTCGCTTCTATGCCCTGTATGACAAGATCTACCGGATGGACGTGCTGGAACATGCTTACGCCTGTTGCCGCGCCAACAAGGGCGCACCTGGTGTAGACGGGCTGACGTTCGAAGGTGTCGAGGCATATGGACCAGAACGCTGGCTTGGGGAACTGGCGCAGCAGCTCAGGGAGGAGACGTATCGTCCGGATGCGGTAAGAAGGGTCTATATTCCAAAACCGAACGGCAAACTCAGGCCACTTGGCATTCCGCGACTAGCGGAAAGGGTGTGTCAAACGGCGGCGATGCTGATCTTGGAGCCTATCTTCGAGGCCGACATGCCGCAGGAACAACATGCCTACCGACAGAATCGGAATGCGCAAAGCGCCGTGCGCGAGGTACGCGGGTTACTGGCCAGCGGTCACAAAGATGTCGTGGACGCCGACCTATCCGGATACTTCGACACGATCCCGCACGTTGAACTCATGAAATCGGTGGTACGTCGAGTCGTTGATCGGCGCGTGCTGCATCTCGTGAAGATGTGGCTCGATACTCCGGTGGAAGAGCAGGATGGGCGTGGTCGCAAGAAACGCACGACGGTCAACCGAGACACCAAGCAGGGTATTCCGCAAGGCTCACCAATTTCACCCCTACTGTCCAATCTGTACATGCGGCGGTTTATCTTGGGGTGGAAGAAGGCGGGCCTGGAACAACGGCTTGGTGCGCGGATCGTCAACTACGCAGACGATCTGGTCATCTGCTGCAAAGGCGACAGCGCTCAAAAAGCACTCAACGCCATGCGACAGATGATGGGCCGGCTTAAGCTAACGGTCAACGAAGAAAAGACGCGGATCTGCCGCGTGCCGGATGGAGACTTCGATTTCCTGGGGTACACCTTTGGTCGGCGTTATTCTGCCAAGACAGGGCGGCCGTATATAGCCACTCGTCCATCGCGGAAGAGTATTAAGCGCATGACCGAAGCGGTGCGTATCCAGACAGGCCGAAACATGGAATGGCTGGATGCCGGGGAAATGGTTAAGTGTCTGAATCAGAAACTTGGAGGGTGGGCCAATTACTTCAACCTTGGTCCGGTTACACCTGCATACCGATTCATCGACAGGTACACCACAAACCGGCTTCGCCGGTGGTTCTGCAAGAAGCATAAACAGTCTGGCAGGGGCTTCACGCACTACCCTGATGAGTATCTCTACCAAAAGCTGGGACTCATCCGACTGCCTATGCTTCCGCAAAACTTTCCGTGGGCGAAAGCATGAAGTTCTGTCCGAGAGCCGGATGCGTTAGCAGCGCATGTCCGGTTCGATGAGCGGGATGTGAAAACGGAGCATGGTCCGGATAATGAGGCCCCGGCAAACGAAAGGGCCGGATACAGATAGGCCGAACCTAAACCACCGCGTCACATCTCGACTCTACACGTTTGGTGTAATGGGATGGTCCGTCGCCTTCCAGAATCAGTTGTGGCACGATGAAGGCGAGCAAAGGAGGTTCTCCCATGACAACGCACATATGCGGCATCGATATCGGTAAAACTGTGTTCCACTTGGTTGGCCTGAGCAAGGAAGGTCACATCGTCGTCAAGAAGCGCTTCAATCGCAAGCAGCTGCTTACGTATACGGTAAACCTCCCGGCATGTCTGATCGGTATCGAAGCCTGTGCCGGCGCCCACTTCCTCGCTCGTGCTCTCGTATCCCAAGGACACAACGTCAAGCTCATGCCCGCGGAGTATGTACGACCGTTCGTCAAGTCCAACAAGAATGACTACGTCGATGCGGAAGCGATTGCTGAAGCGGTGCAGAGACCGACGATGCGATTTGTCCCGATCAAGAACGAGGCGCAGCTGGATCTGCAGGCGCTGCATCGCGTGCGTGATCGTTGGATCGGCCGCATAACTGCCGTGATCAACCAACTGCGCGGGTTCCTACTGGAGCACGGTATTACCATCACTGCAGGTCCCGCTCATCTCAAGCGGCAGCTTCCCTCCATACTGGAAGACGCAGGGAACCTCCTGTCGACACGGATGAGAACGCTGCTGATGGAACTTCGTGAGGAATGGGAGAAGTTAGAAGAGCAAATCGAAGCGACGAATCGAGAACTCGCCCAGTCAGCAAAGAAGGACGACGGTTGCCAGAGGCTGCTCACCATCCCTGGCATTGGACCACTCACCGCGACGGCGCTAACTGCCGCGATCGGAAACGGTACAGCCTTCTGTAAAAGCCGTGATCTGGCAGCCTGGCTGGGTCTGGTTCCGCGACAGCATTCAACCGGCGGTAAAGCAAGGCTGCTCGGTATCAGCAAGCGAGGCAATCCTTATCTACGTCGACTTTTCATCCATGGAGGCGAAAAGTTGGCCCTTTTCGCTCATGAGTGGCTCGGCAGAGAAATAGACATCCGACGTTTTGCCGGTTGTGGGCGGATTCCCGCCAACACGCAAACAATCGAACGCGAGCCGGCTGCATCTTTTAAGCTGCCGCAGGACCACTATCAAAATTGATAGTACCCCCCATTCGAACGAATGGCGTACCATTCCTCGCTGGGGTGAGTAGATGGCAAACGGTGCGCAATCGATGTCGGTCCTCCTCTGCGTTTCTCTCGTGTTCAGCTCGATGGGGCTGGACGGCTGCAAGAAGGAGGCAGCGTCCGGCGCGACCGCGCCGGTGGCCACATACGCGGCGCCAACGCCGGATCAGCTCTACCAGCTTGTAGCCCCCATCGCTCTCTTCCCTGACAATCTGCTTGCGCAGGTGCTCGCGGCTTCCACATTTCCTGATCAAGTGACAGCCGCCTGGAACTACCTGCAGCAGAACCAGGGCCTCAAAGGGCCGCAGCTCATGCAGTCCGTCGACGGGCAAAGCTGGGATAACAGCGTCAAGGGGCTGACCCAGTTCCCTGACGTCTTGCAGCAGATGTCCGGCAGCCTCTCGTGGACCTCATCCCTGGGCGACGCCTATTTCAACTCGCCACAGAACGTGATGAATGCCGTGCAGGTGATGCGCCAGCGCGCGTACCAGGCGGGGAATCTGAAGAACACCCCGCAGCAGAACGTGGCGGTCCAGAACCAGGCTCCCTCCTCCGCGCCGGTGCAATCCTCTGCCGAGGTGCAGCAGGTGGCATCGGAAGGAGGCCAAACCACCGTGGTCCAGGCTCCTCCCCAGACCATCGTGATCCAGCCTTCGCAGCCTGACGTGGTGTACGTGCCGCAATACAACCCGACCGTCGTCTACGGCGCGCCGGTCGCTCCCTATCCCGGGTACTCAACCGCCGCCATGGTGACCACCGGCCTCGTCTCTTTCGGAGTCGGCATGATGGTGGGCGCGGCCATGAGCGGAGGCTGGGGCTACAACTCCTGGGGCTGCGGGTGGAACAACGCCAGCGTTACCTACAACAAAAATACCTACGTTTCGAATTCCAACACCTTCACAAACCGCAGTAACTACAACCGGAACAATGCCAACTACGGTGGCGGCAACCGGCCCTCTCAGCTTCCCAACGGGGCAGGCGGCGTCGGTGGCCGCGGCGGAGTGGGCGGAGTTGGCGGCGCAGGCGGAGTGGGTGGCCGTAACGGCGTCGGCGACCGGGGCGGCGCAGGCGGGAATCGCGGCGGCGATTTCGGCAGCAGCCCGAAGTTTGACCAGAACCGTAACCAGGCCGGGTTCCGCGATCAGGGCCGCGGCAATCAGGGTGTTGGGAACCAAGGCCGCGGCGATCAGGGTCTTGGCAACCGCGGCAATGCCGGCGGTGGCGCAGCGCGTCCATCGCAGCAGCCGAACTTCGGCGGCAGAAACCAGGCAGCCGGCGGAAACCAGGCCGGCGGCAGAAACCAAGCGGCGGCCCAGCCCCGCGCCAGCGCGAACGACCGCCAGCCCGTACGTGGTTACGGAGACGGCGGCAATCGCGGCGGAAACAATGGGCTTGGCAACTACAGCCAAGGCGGCAACGCGCGCGCCAACAGCTCCCGCGGCCAGCAGAGCGTGAATAACGGCGGCGGCAATCGCGGCGGAAACAATGCCGCAGCCCGCAGCGGTGGCGGCGGAGCCAACCGAGGCGGAGGCGGCCGCAGTGGCGGCAGCTCCAATCGTGGCGGTGGACGCCGTTGACGCATACCCGTCTCACCATCTACCAGATCCGCAGCTCTCACTCAGGAGGCATCCAAGTGAAACACTCGTGGAATTTTCCCGGAACGCCGGCCAGCTTCTTCTCCGCGCTGCCGTTTCTCGCGGCGACAATCCTGGTCTTGGGCTTCGCCTTAGGCTTCGATCCATCCGTCTCGCGTGCGCAGTCCGCGAACGAGAAGACATTCGCCTCTCCCGGCGAAGCGGCGTTCGCTTTCTACAACGCCGCAAAAGCAGGGGACTCAGCCGCTCTGAACGCGATGCTTGGCTCCAACGCCGATAAGATTCTGCATACCGGGGACAATGTAGCCGATAAAAACGCAGTCTCGGACTTCATCCGCAACTACGACCAGATGCATCGCGTCGTGATCGAGCCGGACCAGACCGCTACCCTCTATGTGGGCGCCGACAACTGGCCGTTGCCCATCAGCCTGGCGAAGAACAGCGGCGGCCAGTGGTATTTCGATACCGCCAGCGGCATCAAGGAGATTCTCTACCGTCGCATCGGCAGAAATGAGAACGACGCTATTGACGTGCTTCAGTCGCTCGTCGCCGCCCAGAAGGAGTATGCCTCCACCACGCACGACGACGAGAAGGTGAAGCAATACGCCAGCAAGCTCTTCAGCGATGAGGGCAAGCACAACGGGCTCTATTGGAAGACAGCGGACAATGAGACGCCAAGCCCGGTCGGACCGCTGCTGGCCGCCGCGTCGAGCGAAGGCTACAGCCGCCAACAGGGTCAGCCCACGCCCTTCCACGGCTACATCTATCGCCTTCTCACGAAACAGGGGTCAGCCGCAAAGGGCGGCGCCCGCAATTACTTGGTGAACGGCAAGCTCAGCCGCGGCGTTGCGTTTGTCGCCTACCCGGCCGAATACCGCAACTCCGGCGTGATGACGTTCATCGTGAACCAGGACAACATCGTGTATCAGAAGGATCTCGGCGCCGATACAGCGAAGCTCGCAGCGGCGATGACCGACTTCAACCCCGATGACTCCTGGGACCCCGCCGACCAGGAGTGAACGCGCAGAGATAGGGGTCATCTCAATAAACGGAGATTTACGTACGTTAACGAAGGCGGCTTCATGTTTTCAATGGTTACAGGGTTCAGGAACAAGCAGGGTCCGCAAGCGGATGCTCAGAAATCCATCCTTTCTATACTCCTGAAAATGGAGGAGTTATTAGGGGTCACCACACCAAACGTCCAAAATCGTCCGCAAGGATTTTCGATTTTCGCGCGGTTCACTTGTCCGGATAGACGACTTATCGCCCAAATGACGAGAAGAGCGTTTCCCGAGACTAAGATCGTCGGCCAACGGTCGGCTCGCATCGCGCTCCATTATCGCCGCGAGCGCATCACTGCATGCCGGCAGACTCCTTCTGTCAACCGGAAATGGGGTTGCGTACCGATTTCGAGTGGCGATGTGGCGCCATCATCATCCTTTCTTAAAGCTGATGTATATCTATAGTTCCAGAGGACATCATGAGAATCGCCACACTATCGATCAGAGCCGCAAAAACAGCCGTGCTCATCTGTTTTGTCTGCTCTATGGTGATGTCCGCGCAGACCCCGCGCCCGCAATCCGGCACCAACTCCGGTTTCAATGTTACCGCCCCAAAAGACGACATCCTTGATAACACCAACAGCAGCGCCGCAGCATCCGGCATTCAGTCGCAGGTCAATAGCCCCAATCGCATCGTGGGCCCGCAGCGCGACGGCTCCATCGTCGTTTCCGACAATCAAGTGCTGACGCCAGCCGGTCGCCTCGTCGAGCTTGGTGCCCCGGTCCGTGCCAAGGCCATCGCTCTCAATCCTGGCAAGGCTGCGCACACCGCCGCGGTCCTCCTCATGGGATCGCCCCAGCCCATCGTCGTCTTCGACACGCAGAGCGGTCAGGTCTTGCAGCGTTACCTTCCCGAAGGTGCGCCAAACGCATCAGCGAAGGATCGCAGCACCGGCTCCTTCGCCGGCATTGCCTACTCGCCTGACGGCTCCAGGCTACTCTTCAGTCAGGACAACAACTACGTCTCGGTCGCCAACGTCGACCAGAGCACCGGCCTCCTCAGCCATGAGCAGCGAGTCACCCTGCCACCGCCTCCTTCAGACGGCCGCACCTACCACAACGCCAAAGCGATCAACCCCGGCGGCATAGCCTTCTCAGCTGACGGCAAGCGAGCCTACGTCGCACTCAACGCAGCCAACACGCTCGGTGTCATCGACCTCGCAGTCTCACCCGCAAAACTCGCCACACAAATCCCCATAGGCAACGTGCCGAACAGCGTCGTCGTCCACGGCAACTTCGCCTACATCAGCAACGAGGGTGGCCGCCCCGCCACTTCAAGTGACTTCACAAACGACTCCGACGGGACGCCCATCGTGGTCGATCGCACTGACGCCTACACCCTCACCGGCACCGTCTCTGTCGTCGATCTCAACACGGGCAAGCTGGCGACCACGATCAACGTCGGTCTCCACCCCGCAGGCATGACCATCGTCGGTTTGCGTCTCTTCGTTGCCAACGCCTACAGCGATAGCCTTTCCATCGTCGATCTCAACACCAACAAGGTCACCCGGACCATCAACCTCAGCGTCCCCATCGCGGGTGGCACCTTCGGCTCCGGCCCCAACGGAGTCGCCGTTACAGAGAGCGGCACAGCTTACGTCACACTCGGTCAGGCAAACGCCATTGCTGTCGTAGACCTCCATGGCCGCGATGCGAATCCCGTCATCGGCTACATCCCGACAGGCTACTTCCCAACCTCCATCGCCTATGACAAGGCACGCAAGCAGCTCGTCATCGCCGACGACAAAGGTCTCGGCTCACGCGGCACAACTACCACAACCAAGAGCGGCGTCATCGCCTACAACACCCACGCCGACATGGGCATCGTCAATCTTATCGCCGAACCCGACGCAAGCAGCCTGGCCAACTTCAGCAAGCAGGTGTTCGAAAACAATCACTGGAACCTGACCACCAATATCGAAGTCGGCAAGCAGTTCATCGATCCGAATGCGAAGGCGGCCGCCATTCCGAAACACATCGGCGAGCCATCGCTTATCAAGCACGTCTTCCTCATCATCAAAGAGAACCGCACCTACGATCAGATGCTCGGCGATGTAGGTTGGGGTAACGGCGCAAAGGAGCTAGCAGTCTTCGCCTCCGCCGTGCCCAATCAACACGCCTTCGTAAAGCGCTTCCCTCTGCTCGACAATATCTACGCGCCAAGCCGCCAGTCCGCCGACGGCCACCCATGGATCGGTATGTCCGGATCCTTCTACTCGAACGACATCCTCTCACCCGACTGGATCCGTTCGTACCCTGGCGGCCAGGCAGAAGATGCGCTCACGAACACGCCCAAAGGCTTTCTCTGGACCGAAGTGGCAGCCATGGGCATGACCGCACGTCTTTACGGCGAATGGAGCAGCGGCACCATCATTGCACGCAAACAGGACGGCTCCGCGTACACATGGACGGATTTCTATAAGACCTCGCTCAGCAAAGAGGGTAAGGCTCCCATCGCCGACTGCATCGTCCCCGACGATGCCATCCACGTAACATCCGCTATCCCATCCGCAGCAAAAATCATGGATCCGCACTTTCCGCCATTCAACCTCGACATCCCTGACCAATACCGCGCCGACTACTGGATCAAAGAATTCAAGCGCATGGACGCCGCGAACCAGGTTCCCAACCTCACCATCCTCTGGCTGCCCGACGATCACACTGCGGGTACATCCAAGGGGCGCCCCTTCCCCATCAACTACCAGGCCGACAACGACCTCGCACTCGGCCGCATGATCGAAGCCATCAGCCACAGCAAGGTCTGGGACAAATCCGCCATCTTCGTCGAAGAAGATGATTCACAGGCAGGCACCGACCACGTCGACGGCCACCGTCAGCCCGTCTACATCATCAGCCCCTATACCGTCGCACCGCAGTTGCCCGGCCAGGGCAAGGCCATCCACACCACCTACACTGCCGAGAACATCAACCGCACCATCGAAAACATCCTTGGTGCCCAGCCCCTCACGCAGTTCGACCTCGTCGCCTCGCCTATGTTCGACGCGTTTCAGGACAAGGCCGACCTCACGCCCTACGATGTCGTACCGGCCGTCATCCCGCTCGATCAGGGACCAGATCTACCAGTAGGCAAGCCCGTCGCCTACACGCCCACCGAAAAGGAATGGCTGAAGGCAACTGCCAAGGTCATGAAGGGCAAGTACGACAAGGCCGACGCGGTCGATCCCAACTTCCTAAATCATGTCACCTGGTACGTCACCACTGGCTGGAATCGCCCCTATCCCGGCGAAGACAAAGTCCAGGCACCCGGCCCACTCGTCAAAGCAGCTATGAAGTACGGCGGCGACGATGACGACGACTAATGACTCGCCGAAGCGTTTCGCCCAGTCCTAAAAATAGTCCTAAGCAATCGACTTGTGGAAGTGATTTAGCACAATCGGATAGTTCCGCGAAGAGCGTTTAGCAGGACTTAGGCACTGGATCCCGGGGCAAGTTTGGCCGTTCGCGCCTCACGGGAGGTTAGGTCGTGTACTTATAAACCGAATGACCGAGAATGGTGGAAACCCGGCCGAGACGAAGTCGCTTTTGCTCTAGCGCTTGAGAGCGGCGATGGTGGCCTGACCGATGTTTTGCACCAGAAGTTTTGTTAGTGTAGCGCAGCGATCTCTGAGTTCAGAAGGCTGCATGGTTGGGCAGGAAGGGATGGCGAGAGCGTAGCGATTGCCATCCCTTCCTGCC
>Ga0193742_1001121_pt1 | contig 16576 bp, 16 predicted proteins | sample L2c1metaG_FD_165511 | JGI IMG/M metagenome (GOLD analysis project Ga0193742, IMG submission 165511) | Soil microbial communities from a riparian zone of the East river system, Colorado, United States - L2c1 | ecosystem: Environmental > Terrestrial > Soil > Riparian zone | place: USA: East River... | reverse complement strand
GGTTGAAACGACAGGCTGAGACATTGCGTTAATTCAGTCCCAATGAGCTGCAAGAAGTCAAGAAGGGAACGAAGCCGACCAGATATCGCTTCTTAAGGTGGGGCTTTGCCGAAAGGATATCTCTTTGCCAATTGAGAAGGTCTTTGCACATATCAGCTGTTCCAATCTTGAGAGCAGCATCCCCTGGTTCACGAAGCTATTTAGCCGGGCCCCGGACGAGTCTCCGATGGAAGGCCTGGCCGAATGGCATCAAAACAACCAGGCTGCGTTCCAACTGTTCCAGGACCCCAAGAATGCTGGCCACGCGACTATGACCCTCGGTGTCAGTGACCTCGGGTCCGAGCGCTCGCGTCTCGCCGAGCTCAAGCTTCAGCCTGGTCCGATTGAAGAGGCCGATTACGTGAGCCTTGTGCGACTTCGCGACCCGGATCAGAACCTGATCGTGCTTGCCCAAAAGCGCGAGTAGCGCGGGGAAAAAACGCCCGAGCGGTGTCGGATCTTCGGGTTCCCCGACGTCTTTCAGATAAGCCGGTGTTAGGCCGGTCCATGGGGCTCCAATAGAACGGAGATCACAATGCCAACGACAGACCAGAAGGAAGAAATCAAAGCCAATCGGGAAAAGAATCTCGAATCTCTTCGTCACCATAAAGTGGTGCCCCAGGCGGAGTGGACCAAGACGCGCCTGACGTTAATGGAAGAGGAAAAGCGCGTAATGAAGCTCCACGATGAACTCGGTGCCAAGAAGCGCGCGCTGCCTTGGGTGAAGATCGAGAAAGAGTATGTGTTTGCCACGCGCGACGGCAAGCAAAGCCTCGCCGAACTGTTTGGCTCGCGCAGCCAGCTTTTCATCAAGCATTTCATGATGGGCCCTGACCAGGATTGGCAATGCCAGGGTTGTTCGCTCGAAGCAGATCATGTGAAGCAACTGCTCCCGCACTTTGAACACCACGACATGGCATATGTCGCTGTATCGCGCGCCCCGCTTGAGAAAATTGAAGTTGTGCGCAATAAGATGGATTGGGATTTTAAGTGGGTCTCATCCCAAGGCTCGGACTTCAACTTCGATTTTCACGTGTCCTTCCGACAAGATGAGATAGCTGCGCACAAGGCAATTTATAACTTTCGGGAGTTCGACCCTGAAGGCATGGCTGATCTATCGGGCAACAGCGTTTTCTACAAGAACGAGAAAGGCGAGATTTTTCATACCTACGGCACGTTTGGACGCGGGGGCGAGCAATTTCTTGGTATTTTCGCATACTTCGATGTTCTGCCAAAGGGCCGTGAAGAACATGGACCGCGTCATTCATTGCCCGATTGGGCGAAAATACGCACTGAGTACGACGCCAGGGTTTCTTAGGCACACGCGCGTGCATCGACGGGACCGCCGCTGAAGTTCGGGCGTGGGTCATCATGTTTTCTCCGGACTACCTTGTGCAGTTAAAGAGCCGTTGCTGAAGCCGGACGACGGCCCGAATGAGCGCAAGCCCCAAGGGCAGGCCCGGCCGAATGTGCCGTTCCGGGCTGGGCCAGCGATGGGCTGGCGTCCAGCCATGACGGTGCTGGTCAGGTCTGTCGGCCATATCTCTCGGTTACCGCCGCCGCGACGTACTTTCTGCGTGCGGCGCTGCCCGGGCTTGTGGCATGGGCGGCGCACCAGTCCGGGAATGTGGTCGGGTCGATGTAAACACGCAGCACGACGTGTCCATAGGCCTTGAGTCCCCGCTCCATCTCATCGGCCATCTTCAGCCAGTCTTTCCAGCGCGGTGTCATCTTGTCGCCATCGTCGAAAAGTTGCAGCAACGCTGGATAGTCTTCCTCTCTTGATCCAAAAGGCCCCGACTGCGGGAGGCGGTTTGTCCTCGGAATTCGCCATATGTGTTCTCCCTGCAGATGCTGCCTGTCACCGACACGATCGAGGCAGGTCACCCGTCTCGAACTGCCGCAGTCCGAAATTATCGCCGAATTGAAGCGTTTCCCCTTGTGCAATCGGGGCCCCGAACTTCCGCAATATTCCCGGGGCGCCGATGGCGGCGTAGGCATGACAGTTCCTCCGCCATCCCGCCCTCCGCGTCGTCCTGTAGCGAGCCGAAGACCATAGCTTCAAAACCGTCTTGACCTTTGATCTCATCCAAGCGGCCGTTTCTGATCGACCGCTTCTGCGCGCAAAGCTGCCGTTCGCCAAAAGGGATGTCGGGTAGTGGCGTGGTCGAGCGTCAGGCTGGCCGCTCGTTCGACGTCCGTTTTGTTCACATTGCACTAAAAATTGGAACACAATGAGGGAATGGATAGAATGCCGACGTGCTACGGCGGACGGGCTCGTTGATTGAAGACACATCGGCAAGACCAAGAGAAACGAGGAAGCTAATGGAGCTATCCTATTCACAAAATCTCGAGGACTATCATCTCTCGCTTGCCTTCGCGGGCCAAACCGCTGGGACCTATATCGATGTCGGTGCAGGGCATCCGATCGCCGACAATGTGTCGTTCTGGTTCTATGAACGGGGCTGGCAGGGCATTGTAGTCGAGCCGCAGCCTGAACTTTTGGCGCTGTATCAGCGGCTGCGTCCGCGCGACCGCGCAATTGGTGACTTGGTGGGACGTCACTGCGGGGAGATCGACTTCCACGTGGTTGAACGTCTGCATGGGCTCTCAACGACACAGGAAGGCTTTGCGCGGCAAGCAAAAGCCTTCGGAGTCGACTATCGGACCGTTCGCATGCCTGTGACCACGCTGGCAACATTATGCGAAAAGCACGGCCTGGGTTCCATCGACTTCCTCAAAATCGATGTCGAGGGCGCCGAAGGTGATGTTCTGTTCGGCGGCGATTGGAAGCGCTTTCGACCCAAGGTGGTTGTGGCCGAAGCAGTGACGCCACTGGCGTCACAACAGGGATGGCAGGACTGGGAACCGTACCTCATTTCTCAAGGCTACCACTTCGTTCTGTTCGACACCCTCAACCGATTCTATGTTGCGGAAGAACATCGTGAGATCTTGGCGCGCCTTCCGTCCGAGAGGGCGCCGTGGCACGCGGTTCGTCACATGTACGAGATTGGCCGCGCCCCGGAAAATAAGCAACATCCCGATCACGCGTTGGCGGAAGATCTTGCGCGCGGATTTTGGGCAAGCCTGCCTTATCTCGATACAAGCCTTTTAACGTCGCTTTTGGCTCGATCCTGCCGAATTGCGAAACCCGACGACTTCGCAGCGCTTGCGTCCAGAGTCGACACTGAACAGTTCCGCGCGGCGCTCGGACGGATCGCCTGCGGTTATGATGGCGGACAGATCGTTGATGAATGAGAGGTCTGGAGTTTGAAAATGACGCGCGGTGGCATTTGGGATGAAAAGCGGCATGGACCCGAACGGCCGCCTCCGGCAGCGCCGAGCGGACGATGACCGTGTAGTCTTCTAGCGATGTAAACAAGAGTAAATGCGAACAAGACCACGAGCCTCCGCCGAAGCCGCCCGGGTGGCCTTCTCATTCGCAGTTGCCGTGGCGCAGGAAAGCCAGAAGTAATTTCCGAGGGGATCGATAACCAGCCGCTTCGGCATGAAGTGTGCGACAATCGCGGACAGGTATGGCGTAGTTGAGAACCAGGAGAGTCGGTTCAAATCGGAGCCAATTCGATCCGACGAAACGAAGCGCGAATCGCCGAGAGTCGGATCGGATTGGTCGTTCGTCGCGAGAGCTGCAACGGCGGTTCGGTAGTGAGCCCAGGTTTTGACGAATTTTCCGGTTTCGACCACGTGCACCAGCGTCAACAGCGTGAACGCTGCCGCCAACAGCCGAGCCCCCCGGTTTCGTACCGCAGCGATCACCCGTTTCAGGCCCGTAAGGGGGAACGCGAGCCGACCTTCTTCCTGGTCGGCGCTCAGCGCTGCCAGTGCACCCAACACAGGCGTGACGATCACCAACGCCGTTCGCAAATAATACCGGCTGCTGGCGTGTATCGTGTGGTCAAGCCACAGCCAATATACAACAAGCACTGCCATCACGATGAGAGCGGCATAGAGATGTGCCCTGCGCGGCGCCGGCCGCGACAGCAAAAGGAAGATAATGACATACAAAGCGAGCGCCGCGAACAACAACAGGACGATGCTGACCTGAAAGATCGCAGGGTCGAAGAAGTGCAACGCCGCTCTCACCATTACGCCTGCGTAATACTCATCGGGCGGGACTACAATTTTCACCGCGACTGACAGCGCCAGGACCCCAACGATGGCGGCAGCCGCGCGCTTAAATGTAGCGTCGCGCAAGCCTCGCGATGCTAATGTTGCCACGATGCCGACGGCCAAAACCAGCGCGCCTTCATGGGTGAAAGCGAGGATCAGCAACATGATAAAAACGAGCACCGTCCCGGCGACGGTCCGTTTCGCATAGAGACTTACAGCAAGTGTCGGCCAGAATAGCGCATGCGCGAACCACATCTCGGTCGGAAAACCAAAGACCAGCGGGCAGAGCAGGGCGGTGGAGCAACAGGCGTAGACGAAAACCAAACGGCCACGCGACCGGTCAGCCGCGAAGGTGCCGATCAATCCTGCAAGCGGCGCGGCATAGAACAACGCCCCATAGATCAAGATTCCGGTCCCGGGGTTGCCGCTCACCCGGACATAGGTTTCCGCCGGCAACAGGCTGAGGAAGAAGACGGACGGGCGACCAGAGATATTGTGCCAGTGAAACGCCCAGACGTCCTCAACGGCAACGGCGTATGAAAACATGGCGCCGTCGGCGTAAAGTTGAAGCTGATAGCCTAGCGCGATGGCGATGAAGGCGACCGACCAGCACGAGCCGACCCCGACGACCAAGGCGCGCAGCAGAATAATGTCGGAGCGCAGGGCAGGCCAGGGCATGTTGCCGACGTCTCCTCTGCCGTCTGCACCTCATTCATTCGAGACTTCCATTCCCGCTGTCGCGAACCGTAAACCCCGCACCTCCAAGGTCATTCCAGGCGCAGGCCGGTATCATTCCGGTCGCAAATAGATGACTTTTGCGACATGATGGCACATAGTCGGGTTGTTGGGACCACCATACAGGGTTTTTGATTTCTGCGTGCCGATAACCAATTTCCCCTTGAGCAAGCCTTCGTCTTCCGATCCATGGGAAGACTTCAGCAATGTATTCCGTAGAGAGCACCAGCCACTCCCGCAGGGCTGGGCGGATGTGTTCGGTCCTCTGCGGAAGGGAACCGTGGACGATTGTTTGATCGTCGGCCAGCTCGGCCAGTCACTTGACGGTCGGGTTGCGACTGAATCCGGCCATTCGAAATACGTCAACGGGCCGGGGGGCCTGGTGCATCTGCATCGGCTGCGGTCCCTGGTGGACGTCGTCGTAGTCGGCGTCGGCACGGCCATCGCCGACGATCCCCAATTGACGGTACGGCGGGTCTCGGGGCCTCAGCCAGCCCGAGTCGTTATCGATCCGAAGGGGCGGCTTTGCGCAGATGCCAGGATGTTTGCCGACAATGGCGTGCGCCGTTTGCTGATCACCGAGGAGCGTACGCGCTGTACGGCGCCGGCGGGAGTCGAGGTGATCACCCTGCCCAAGATCGATGGGCAATTTGCCCCGTCTGCGATTCTCGCCGCGCTCGCTGGCTGCGGCATGCGCCGTATGTTGATCGAGGGCGGCGCCGACACGATATCCCGTTTCCTGGTCGCAGGCTGTCTCGACCGGCTGCATGTGATGGTCGCGCCCATCATCCTGGGTAACGGGGGGCCTGGCATTGTCCTGCCGTCGCTCGACCGCGCCGATCAGGCGCCCCGCATGCCGGTGCGTGTGCACAAGATTGACGACGATGTGCTGTTCGACTGCGATCTGTCGGCTCAGCGCGTGGCGCTGGGCATTGCGAAGAAATCGACGTGACCTACCGAGAGTGACGAGAGTCCAGCGGCAACCGCGCCGCGGCGTCGGGTAAGCCACGCCGTTGTGCCGGCGAATGAAAGTGCGCCGACCTCGTGCGCAGCGCTTGCCCATCCCTCCAGTACTTCGGTCTGGATATCGAAATCGTCCGGGCCCATCACCCAGTCGGAGGTGCCGTGCACCACCGAATAGCCGAGCGCCTCGAAGCGGTTGATGGCGAACGCGGCGGCATCCGGCCCGAGCGCCGGTCCAAAACCCTTGTCTGTGCGCTGGTGCATGTTGACCGCGGCAGCAATCGCCGCATCGAGCGGATCGGTTGGACTGAATTTCGTACGCCCGTCATAGCTCAGCGCTGCGTAAAATAGCATTGAGCGCGTGGCGGTCTCGACCACGAGCCGGTCCAGCCAAGACTCGGAGACGAGATCGAGCAAGGCAGAGGTTGCGACCAGGTCGATCGGGCCGTCGAGCGCGGCTTCGAGATCGCGGTTGAGATCGAGCGGGATGGTGGTCGCAGCGACCTGCTTGGCGCGCGGTGTGGCCGCGGCGCGCGCCAGCAGGCCGAGATCATTGTCGATCAGCTTCCAGCTCTGCCGTGCCGGCAGAAACGGGCTGAGCGCCCGGATGGTCGAACCGGTGCCGCAGGCGAGATCGACGATCCGTACCGAGGAAAGCGGCTCGAGAGCGGCGGCGACAGCATCGATAACAGTCGGATTGCGCGCGTTCAAATCGTAAGGTTCGCGCAGTGTCAACCACTCGGCGGAAAAGCCGCTCATGCCAGCATCTCCAGTTTCCGCGCAAGGATTTCCGCGGATTGCCGCCAAGTCGGGAACTGCGGCGCCGCCGCGCGCGCGCCGTCCGCCAGGCGTTGGCGCAGGTCGCTATCGCCAATCACCCGGCGCAGTGCCTTTGCCAACGCAGGCATGTCGCCGGGCGGGACCAACAGGCCGGCGTCCGACGGCACCGTATCCGGTATGGCGCCGCCAGTGGTGCCGACGACAGGCAGGCCATGCGTGACCGCTTCGGCATAGGCCATGCCATAGCCTTCGAAATGCGAGGCAAGCGCGAACACGTCGGCTTCCGCATAGAGCGTCGCGAGGTGCTGTGGCGACACGGTACCGAGCACGGCAACGCGATTTTCCAGTGCGTGACCGGCGATATCGGCATCGAGCCGTGCGGCGGCATTTAGGTCGCGTGTGAGATCCCCTGCAATCGTCAATCGCCACGGTAGATCACCGAGCGTCGCCAGCGCGGCGATCAGCACGTCAAAACCCTTGCGTGGTACGACGGCACCCACCGACAGCAGCCGTACAACGCCGTCCCGGCTGCCTGCCGCCAGTGGCGCGGGATCGCTGCCCGGTCTTGCGATGGTGATGCGCTCGGCCGGCACGCCGTATTCGGCAGCGACCAGCCGTTCCGTCGCGGCACTTGTGACGATGACGCCTTGCACCGCTGAAAGCGCGGCTCGCTCACTGCGGCGCAGCGCGTCCGCCTGCTCTGAAGACAGCCCTGCCTCCAGCGCGAGCGGATGATGCACCAGCGCCAACACCGGATTGCGACCAGCAAGCTGCGCCGTACCCTCGGGCAAGACGCCAAGCGCCAGACCATCGACGATGATGGCGCGACCGGCAGGAATCTCCAGCAGTTTTGTCAGCGCGGCCATGCGCGTCGCTTCGCTGGGCCACGGAAAACCATCGCCGAGACCGAGCAGGTCGGCCTGCCAGCCGAGATCGCCGAGTTCGGCAATCATGCGCCGGTCATAGGCGTAGCCGCCGGTCGGGGTCGCAAGATCTCCCGGCACGGCGAACACGAAACGCTTCACCACAAATCGGCCTCGTACCAGGCGCGCGCGACGTGCGACTCGGACAGCGTGACGCGTATCGCCTTCAACTCGCGGCCTTCGCGGCCGAATTCACCGGCACGGGCGCCCTTGGCCAGTTGGTCGAAAACATGCTTGGTGAGAAATTCGGTCGTGGTGTTGCGGCCTTTGAATTCGGGGACTTCGTCGAGGTTGCGATAGTTCAGCGACGTCACCACTGCCTTGAGCGCGTCGTGGGCGCGGCCGATGTCGATGACGATACCGTTGTCATCGAGCGTTTCGGCCATGAAGGCCGCGTCGATGACAAACGTCGCGCCGTGCAACGCCTGCGCTGGCCCGAACACGGCTCCGTGGAACGAATGGGCGACCATGATGTGATCTCGAACTTCAACGGCGAACAAGGGGGCCTCCTCAAGGGTAAGCAATTAGCTGGCAAAGTATGCTATTCTTGGCGTCAAGAATCTCGGGTAGCCGCTGCGCCAGATCCTGAAACAAAACCGGCGGTGCCAGCAGCGCGTCGAGACGTGCATCGGTCAGCAACGCAAGTGCGGCAGCGAGCCGGCGGCCGTGGCTCCAGCGCGGCCGGTGCGACGGCGCAATCTGTCCGACCTGGCTCGATATCAACCGCAGCCGGCGGCTATGAAACGGACCACCAAGCGGTGCGATCACCGGTGCGTCGCCGTACCAGCTCATTTCAAGCACGGTTGCCTCCTCGCCAGCGAGCGCGAGTGCCGTGCCAAGCCCGGCCGGATTGCCGCTGGCGTGAACCACGAGGTCGCAGTCGCCCTTTGCCGATTCCGACCTTGCAAAGCCAACCCCGAGGGCTTTGGCCAATTCCGCGCGGGCCGGGTTGATGTCGACGAGCGTGACCTCCGCGGCGGGAAACCGCCCGCACAAATAGGCGACCAGAGAGCCGACCACGCCGGCCCCGACGACGGCGATGCGGTCAGCCGGGCCCGGCGCCGCGTCCCAGACTGCGTTGAGCGCGGTCTCCATATTGGCAGCCAGCACCGCGCGTTGTGGCGGGAGATTATCCGGCAGGACCACGGTGGCACTCGCCGGAATGTTGAAGAAATTCTGGTGCGGGTGGAGCGTGAAGACCGTGCGCCCGCGCGAGGCTTCTTCGCCACCCTCGATCACGCCAACCGTGGCGTAGCCGTATTTCACCGGAAAAGGAAAATTGCCCGCCATGAAGGGCGAGCGCATGCGCTCGAACTCGCTCACCGGCACGCGCCCGGCAAGCACCAGCGCCTCGGTACCGCGGCTGACCGCGCCGAACAGCGCCCGCACCCGCACTTCGTCCGCGGCCGGGGGCGCGAGCGCTTCCTGTCGGATATCGGCCAGTCCGGGCGCACTATACCAGAGCGCCTCGGCCATCTCGTCGCTCCGCCTGATCGTCACTTTACTTTATCCCCGGATTGGACTTTGAGACGGTTCGCGGTGTTATATCATCGAGTTTGCACTGTCCGCTCAGGGATTAGAAGTCGTAACCGCGTGTCGGAACGCTCGCCACCGCAAGCCATGCAGGCCGCCACCGCCGGAAACGATATGTTCGTCCGGCGCTTGCTGTTTGTTGTCCTTTTTGCCGCAACCATGGCCGGATCGCTGGCGCTTGCCGCGCTGGCACTGTCGCCGGGCGGCCTCGATTTGATCGACGCCACGCTGCTGGCGCTGTTCGCGGTGACACTGCCCTGGATGGTGGTGGGCTTCTGGAACGCCGTAATCGGGTTTCTGGTCATGCGTTTTTCTGCCGATCCGACAGCGGCGGTCATGCCGACGGCCGCGGCAATCCGCGGCGATGAACCGGTGACGGCGTCAACCGCGATCCTGTTGTGCATCCGCAATGAACTGCCGGAGCGGATGATCCGCAACGTCGAGCCGATGCTGGCGGGTCTCGATGCCGCCGGATGCGGCGCGTGCTTCCATCTCTATGTACTCAGCGACACCAGCAATCCGGAGATCGCGAGCAACGAACAGAAGTACTTTGCGGCGTTGACCTCACGCTGGCGCGAACGGGTCGCCGTCACCTACCGGCATCGTGCGCTCAACACCGGCTACAAGGCAGGCAACATCCGCGATTTCTGCGAGCGCTGGGGCAGCCGGCACGATTTCGCGCTGACGCTCGACGCCGACAGCCTTATGACCGCCAGCGCCGTTCTGCGTCTGGTTCGCATCATGCAGGCCGATGCCGGGCTGGGCATCCTTCAGGGGATGGTCGTGGGCCTGCCTTCTACCAGTGCCTTCGCGCGGGTGTTTCAGTTCGGTATGCGGCTTGGCATGCGCTCCTACACCATCGGCAGCGCCTGGTGGCAGGGCGATTGCGGGCCATATTGGGGCCACAACGCGGTGCTGCGGCTCGAGCCGTTCATCGCGCATTGCGCGCTTCCGGTTCTGGTCGGGAACGGAACGGAGGATCGGCACATCCTCAGCCACGATCAGATCGAAGCGGCGTTGATGCGCGCCGCCGGCTACGACGTACGGGTGCTGCCGCAGGAAGATCTGGGCTGGGAGGAGAATCCACCAACCTTGATCGAATTCATCCGCCGCGACCTGCGCTGGTGCCAGGGCAACATGCAGTATTGGCGGTTTCTGTTCCTCCCCGGCCTGAGGCCGGTCAGCCGCTACCAGCTGGCGTTGGCGATCCTGATGTTCATCGGCTCGCCCGCCTGGATCGGACTGCTTGTGCTCGGCACCCTGACCGTCGCATTCTCCGACACGCTAGGGAGTTTCATTCGTCCTGACGCCGGCATGGCGTTGTTCGTTTGCGTGGTGGCGATGTGGTTCTCGCCGAAGGTCGCGAGCGCGATCGACATCCTGCTGCACCCGGAGCTTCGCCGCGGATTCGGCGGCGCCGCACTGTTCATCCTAAATTGTATTCTCGAAACGGTGTATTCGATCCTGCTTTGCCCGATCTTGTGGGTGGGCCATACGATCTTCCTCGTCGGCCTGTTATTCGGCCACGAAGTCGGCTGGATTGGACAGACCCGTGACGATCATGCGGTGCCTCTCACGTTGGCGCTGCATAATCTATGGCCTCACACGCTGCTGGGGTTCGCCGCGCTCGGCCTCCTGGCGATCACACAGCCGGCCGCAATCCTCTATGCGCTGTTTCTGGCCGGTGGACCGGCTTTGGCCGTCCCGTTTGCCATGATGACTGCGTGGCCTCCGTTCGGAAGTTTTGCTGCCCGGGTCGGCATTGGCAGGCTGCCCGAGGAGACCGCCAGGCCGGCGATACTGCTCGCGCTGGAACTACCTGCGATCGAATTGGCGACGCCAATGCCGCGGCCAAGTTCGGTTTAAGGCGATGTTCGAAGGCCTCAGGACTGCGCGCAGCATTATTCGGTCGCTTCGCATTTATTACGGCGACAGGTCGCGCACCGCGGCGATGGATCGGCTCTACGGCCGCTTTGTCGGACGCGGGGACCTGGTGTTCGATATCGGCGCCCATGTCGGCGGCCGCGTGGCCTCGTTTCGCCGGCTGGGAGCCCGGATGGTCGCCGTTGAGCCGCAGCCGGCCATGGTCAAGGTGCTCAAGCTGTTTTACGGGCGCGACGCCGATGTCGCGATCGAAGCGGTGGCAGTTGGCCGCAGCACCGGCACGATCAGGCTGATGATCAATGCCGATAACCCTACGGTTTCGACGACGTCGCGTGAGTTCGTGAACGCCGCGCGCGGTGCGCCCGGCTGGGAAGCGCAGCACTGGAGCAGGTCGATACGGGTTCCGGTGACGACACTGGATTCGCTGATCGACAAGTACGGCACACCGGATTTCATCAAGATCGACGTTGAGGGTTTCGAGGAAGAGGCGCTACGGGGATTAGCCCATGCGGTTAAGGCGCTGTCATTCGAGTTTACCACCATTCAGCGTGATGTTGCGCTTGCCTGCATCGAGCGCTGCATCACGCTCGGATACGCGCGGTTCAACGCCGCGCTCGGCGAAAGCCAGACTTTTGTGAATGCCGATTGGGTCGGCGGCAAAGAGATCGCGCGTTGGCTGGCGGGGCTGCCGCACACGGCCAATTCCGGGGACATCTATGCCGCTCTCGGCTGATCACCGGCGCGCGCCGCGACACCTGTACGTGGCAGTCGCCGTTCTGATTGCCTTGGGTTACGGCCTGACGCTCGCGGTCTTCTACCCCGGCATCATGACCTACGACGCAAAATTCGTCTACGAGGACATCGCCAAGGGTGTGCTCGGTGATTGGCAGTCGCCGGTCATGACCGTGCTATGGGGAGTAATCGACCCAATCGCCCCCGGGCCGGGCAGTATGTTCCTTCTGATCGCGACCTCTTACTGGCTCGGCTTTGGCTTGCTGGCTTTCGCGTTGGCACGCCACTCTAGCCGATTTGCAGTTTTGCTGCCGCTGTTGGCGCTGACGCCGCCGGCCTTTGTCTTTGTCGGAATCATCTGGCGCGATATGTTGTTTGCAACCATCTGGCTGCTGGCCGCCGTGATCGTGTTCGCCGCCGCCGAAGGCGGCGCGCGCTTTCGCATGATGGTAAAGGTGTTGGCGCTTATGCTCTGTGCGTTGGGTGTCTTACTCCGTCCGAATGCGCTGATCGCAGCTCCCATCCTCGCCGCTTACATCGCGTGGCCGACGCGGATGTCCTGGAAGCGCACCGCGATCCTGTTCGTCCCGGCGATGGCGGCATTTTTTGCGCTGGTGCAATTGGTTTATTACGGCGCGCTCGGCGCGACGCGACAGCATCCAGTGCAGTCGATCATGATATTTGACCTCGGCGGCATCAGTCACTTCACCAGGCAGAACCAGTTTCCCGTCACCTGGAGCGAGCCTGAAAGATCTCTGCTGCTCAACTCCTGCTATCAACCGACTCAGTGGGACATCTATTGGCGGCTGGAGCCCTGTGATTTCGTGATGCGCAAGGTCGAGCGCGAGGAGAAGCTGTTCGGCACGCCTGTTATCACCGAAGCCTGGATGCGCGCAGTCATGCGGCATCCGTTAGCCTATCTCCGGCATCGCTCAGCCTTCATGTGGAACTTCCTCAGCGGCGACAACATGACGATGTGGCTGGCGGACGTCGAGCATCCGGCGGCGACCGTCTTTCCGGACCGCCCGGCTTTCGCAGCACTGGTCTGGCTGCATGACAGGCTCAAGCCGACGCCGCTGTTCTGGGCGGGTTCGTGGTTGATGGTGTGTATTGTCGTGTGCGGGTTCGCCTGGCGGCGTCGGGAGACGCGCGAAGGCGCTTTTGCACTCGGGGTTTGCGGATCAGCCGCCGTCTACGTGCTCAGCTTCTTTGCCGTCGGCGTCGCGTCGGATTTCAGGTACGGCTATTGGGCGGTCCTTGCCGGCATTGCGGGCGGGGTCGTCGCTTCGCGCAGCCCGCCGAAGGTTCGCGTGTCATGAGCTGGACCTCAGGGGGACGCGGTCCAGATCTTGTAGTCGGCTTCCGAAACGGTGGGCAGTTTCTTCAGGAACGCGACGATCTGCCAGATCTCCTCGTCCTTGGCGCCAGCCAGCGCAAAGCTCGGCATGCCCGTCATGTTGATGCCGTTCTTGACTATCCAGAACAATTGCGCCGGGGAGCGTTGGTCGACGACTTTCTTCAGGTCCGGAGGATCGGGGTGCAGTCCTTCCGAGAGCTTGAGCCAGCTGACGCCCGGCCCCCCATGACAGGTGGTGCAGCTATGGGTGGCGAACGCCTTGGCGCCGAGCCGTACGCTGGCGGGGTCGTTGATGGAGGCCGGAGGCTGCTCAAGCGCGTAGCGATTGATAGACGCATTGCGCACCTGGGTCAGCGCCCAGGTGACCACAGCTGGGTCTTCGGCGGTCGCCGCGACGCTATAAAAGCCGCCGAAAAAGAATGTTGCCGCGCCGATGCCGACAACGATCGCCAACGCGCCAATTACAGCAAGGATACGCATGGCTGTCTCCCATGTTTCAGCCCGCTCTGCCAATATAGGGTCGAAACCAAACTTCGGCTAACGGCCCGGGTTCCCGGTTCCAGCCCGTTGTCCCGCAACGGGGCGGTCTGATGCCGTCGCGCATCAGGTCCCGCCGCGACTTGCTGGCGCTTTGCCTTACTGCTGTCCTTCATATCGCGGCGTTGACCGTCATGGCCGCGACCGAAGCCGATCGTGTCGCGAGCGTCGCCTTCTTGCTCAGCTGGGCGCTGTTGAATTTCTTCTGGCTTGCGCTGGTTCGCCGGCCGGTCGTCGCCGCGCTGCTGTCGCTCGAACTCATAGTTGCGCTCATCCTGCTGTCGCGATTCAAGTTCGACAAGCTTTGGATGACGGTCGATTTCGTCGACGTGATGATCATCGACCGGGATACGTCAGCCTTCCTGCTCACGGTCGTTCCCTCGCTGCTTGGATGGCTCGCGCTTGCCGCGTCGCTGACGGCCGCGCTCTTGATCGCAGCCTGGCGGCTCGATCCAGGCCGCGTGCGGGTCCGTACGAGCCTTGTCGGCGGTGCCTTGTCCATGGCCGCACTTGTTGGGCTGTCGCTGTCGTTTCCGACCGATCTGCAAGAGGATTTTATCAGCCGGAACTATGTTTCGAAATTCGCGCGCACCGGCGTTGAGGCAATCAATGAACTTGGCACCCACGGATACCTGGAATCAGACGCAGCTGTGACCGGAGGCTTGAAGCTGGCGCCAGCCGCGGCTTGTCGGCCGGCGCGCAAGCTCCCGCACATTATCCTGTTGCACGATGAATCCAGTTTCGACATTACGGTCGCACCAGGCATAAAAGTGCCTGCCGGCTATCAACATTATTTCAAGTCGCTGGACGGTAAGGCGCGCAAGCTGATCGTCGAGGGCGTCGGCGGACCAAGCTGGTTCACTGAATACAATGTGCTAACCGGCCTCTCGGTCCGTTCCTACGGACGTTTCGCGACGTCGGTCACCCGGATCGCCGCGGGACACCTCAATCGAAGTCTGCCGCTGTCATTGAGCCGTTGTGGCTACAAGAACTTCAGCCTCTATCCGTTCTATGGTGCTTTTCTCGGTTCGCGTGCCTTTCAGACCTCGGTCGGCATCGCGAACTATCTGGACATGGTCGACCTCGGCACCCCTGATTTCGAGGCCGACAGTTTCTATTTCAATCAGGCTATCAAGATCATCGAGCGCGAACGCCGCAGCGGGCCGCTCTTTCTCTACGTTTACACCGTCGCCAATCATTTCCCCTGGGACACCCGCCTGCGTCCCGAACTCACACCAACCAAGCATGATCTCGGCAATGCGCCGGATGTCGAGGAGTATATCCGACGCCAGGGAATGACGGCACAGGACTACAGCGCGCTGCTGGCGCGGCTGACGCAGGAATTCCCGGCTGAATCGTTCCTGATCGTGCGTTACGGCGATCATCAGCCGCAGTTCAGTCCGGGAATCATTGACCCCTCGATCGACAAGGTCGAGCTTGCGCGCCGCCTGTCGGCGCTGGATCCGCGCTATCTGACCACCTATTATGCGATCGATGCGGTGAACTTCACGCCGGCCGATCTGTCCTCGGCGCTCGACACACTCGACGCAGCGTACCTGCCGCTGGTGATGCAGGAAGCAGCCGGAGCGCCGCTCGATCCCGGCTTTTCCGAACAGAAAGAGATCCTGCAGCGTTGCCATGGCCAGTTCTACCGCTGCGCTGACGGCGCGGAGGCCCGGCATTTCAACCGGCTGCTGATCGACGCGGGCTCGGTGAAGGGGTTATAGATCGTGAAACTCGTGATCTTTGATTTCGACGGCACGCTTGTGGACAGCCGCAAACTGATTACCGAATCCAATCGTGTCGTGTTCGGTCAATTCGGACTTTCCCCGCCGTCCGAAGACGAAAGTTTTTCACTGGTCGGAATGTCCCTCGAGCTTGTTCTCCTGAAATTGGCCGGACCGGACGCGCCGATCGAAAAGATGGTTTCCGCTTACCGAGATGTTCTACCGCTGCTTCGCGCCGACGCAGCCTATGCGGAAGTGCCGTTCGACGGTGCGGACGCGTTGCTGGCTGCGCTGGCCGAACGCAGGGATGTGCGTCTCGGGATCGCCACCGGGCACGCTTCCCATGCCATTGTGCCAGTGCTGGAGCGGTTCGGATGGCAGGGGCATTTTTGCACGGTCCAGACCGCCGACAAGGCACCGTCCAAACCACATCCTGGAATGATACTTCAAGCGCTGAGCGAGGCCGGTGTAAGAGCCGAAGATGCAATTATGATTGGCGACACGGCATTCGACATTGAAATGGCGCGCGGCGCGGATGTCCGCGGAGTGGCCGTATCGTGGGGCTACCATCGCCCCGATCGTCTTCGTGACGCAGGGGCGTGGCGTGTCGTAAATGGTATGAGCGAATTGCGCGACTGCGTTTTTGAGGCAATTTCTTTGGCATCGCGGGAACCGTGACTCCCGTAAGCATGAGTTGGCGGGTGTGTTCCAAAAGCGATTTAAGCGCCGCTTGTAGATTGTGAGCTACCGGCACGGTAATCCTAGAGCGTGGGCCGCCGTTTCTCTATTTCGAGCCCGACCGACCGCTTCTGGCGCAAAGCGGTCATTCGATGAGGTGGTGAGAGTCGAGAATTGCCAACAGTGAAAAATGTGACGCCGTGCGTGCGACTAACTGCTTGGCAACCGCCTCCGCGTCTCCGTCACCAGCGTATCGATAAGGGTTGCCGCGGGCAGACCGCGGAGCAACGGCGCAGCTTGGCCCGCCCAAATTGGCAGGAACACTCGACGCGCCGCTGTTCGCCTGCAACAGCGCGCGCGTCAAGCTGGCTTGAGCCGGGAGTTCAAGCGCCTCCGCGTCGCCCATTTCATCAATCAGGCGATTGCGCAGAGCGCGAGCCGGTCGCCCGGTGAACACCCTGGTCAGTCGGGTATCCTCGTCGGCGCGACGAAGTCGCCAAGCGCGTCGGCTACGGCTCGGCAAGTACGTTCAGCGCCGCGTTCAGACGTCACGTTGG
>Ga0193742_1001120_pt1 | contig 16590 bp, 16 predicted proteins | sample L2c1metaG_FD_165511 | JGI IMG/M metagenome (GOLD analysis project Ga0193742, IMG submission 165511) | Soil microbial communities from a riparian zone of the East river system, Colorado, United States - L2c1 | ecosystem: Environmental > Terrestrial > Soil > Riparian zone | place: USA: East River... | reverse complement strand
CCAGGAAGCGCTTGACGCGGCAGTACACAGAATTAATACTAGGCCAAGGAAACGACTGGGCTACAAGACCCCGGAAGCGGTGTTTAAGCGAAAGTGGTAGTGTTGCGATTCGGATTAGAATCTAGGACGCTTGGAACTCAAACGCCCCCTGTCCTGTCATCCCCCAGCTTGACTGGGGGATCCAGTAGTAAAAAGGGCGAAAAATTGGATTGTCTGGTCAAGCCAGACAACGACAGTGGAGGAATAAGGTTTCGATATTGAGGTACAAACCTCTCTTTATTCCAGTAATGATCTGAAGTAAATTCAGATCATTACTGTCAGCTTTGGGAGGAGAGCAGCCCGGGTTTTAATTTACTTCAAACCCGGCGCGCCAAAGAGGAGGAGTCACCTCCTCGCATCCTCGCAAAAGGGCTAGTCCGTGCGGGCGTCCTGGCCGAGGAGCTTGGCGCGCATTTCTTCAAAACGGCGCTGCTGTTCTAAGGCAATTTGCTCTGGCGTGGGTTCTGCCGGTGGAACAGGTGGATTACCGTTCGGCTGCTTTTTAGTCTGCTGCGGCTGGGCCGGAGTCTGGCTATTGCCGTTTTTGCCGCCGCCAATGATGTTAACAACCGGAATGACAATCGGGCTGCGCTGGGTGTACTCAAACAGGAAGTGCGTCACGTGCTCTTTTAACTCCTGCTTGAACCGGTCCAGGTCCACCCGCTTGTAGCGCTGCTGCACAGCTCGCTTGAGCTCTATGCGCAGGGCATTCATGAGGTCTTCGTTGTCCCGCATGTAGATGAAGCCGCGGCTGATGATGTCCGGACTGGTCATGAGGTTGCCTGATTTTTTGTCTACAGTCAGGACAATAGCTACCAGGCCCTCTTCTGCCAGCATCAGGCGATCCTTGATGACGATGCTGCTCACAATAGCCCCCGTTTGATCGACAAGTACGGTCCCTACCGGTACCTTGCCGCCAACCTGCATGGTGTCGGGCGTGAACTCTATAACTTCTCCGTTGTCTACATTCACGCAGTTTTTGCGGGGAATACCCTGTTCTACGGCAATGTCTATATGGCGCTGTTTAGAACGGTAGGCACCGTAGATCGGCACAAAGAACTTTGGCCGGGTGTAGCTGATCATGTCGGCGTATTCGTCCCGGCTGGCGTGTCCGGAAACATGCAGCGGACCAATGTTATCAAGCTCGTGGTGGCGGTGTTCGAATACGTGCACCCCTTTACGGACCAAGCCATCTACCATGCTACCGATGAGTGAATCGTTGCCGGATTCTGGAATTGGCGTGCTGGAAAGCACCACGGTGTCCTGCTCTTTGAGTTTGATATGCCGGTGATCACCACTAGCCATGCGCTGAAGGGCCGAACTAGGTTCGCCCTGGCTGCCGGTCGCAACCACCACGACATCGGTATCCTTCATGTTTGGCACATTGGCGATCGGCACAAAGGTCCCTTTGGGAATCTTCATGAATCCGTGGCGTACAGCCATTTCCAGTGTACTGACCATGCTGCGGCCATCCATAGCAACCTTTTTGTTATGATGCACCGCCGCATTGACAATCATTTGCACGCGGTTCATGTTCGTAGAGAACAGTCCCACAAATATACGACCGGGAGCCTGGTTCATGATGTCAACAAAACTTTGTTCAATCGTACTTTCCGAAGGAGTCCGCCCTAAACGCTCTGTTGTTGTGCTTTCGCTGAGTAGTGTCAGAACACCCTCGTCGCCGAGTTGTTTCAATCGATCGACATCAGTTCGCTCGTGGTCAAGCGGGTTAGGATCCAAACGGAAGTCACCGGTGTTTATGATGCGTCCTACGGGAGTATCCAGCACTACGACCGTGCTGCCTGGAATCGAGTGCGTGACGCGGACCAGTTCAACAAAGAAGCTACCAACCTTGAGGCGTTCGTGGGTATCCTCGTTCATGATCACTGTCTGAAGCTCAAAGCCCTCGGGCATAGGCAGACCAAAGTTGCTAAATATTTCCTCTACCCGACCGATGGTAAAGTTAGATCCATACACAGGTGCTGGCAGCTTAGGCACAATGTGCGGCAGACCGCCGATGTGGTCGAGGTGACCGTGGGTAATAATGTAGCCGCGCAGTTTGTGACGAATAGACTCTACATAGCTGACGTCACAGATGCCGTAGTTGATACCGGGCAGATCAACACTGAGGTCATTGCCGGCATCAATAATAACGGCGTCATTCATGTACTCCACCAGCATCATATTTTTGGATCCGCCGCCGTCCATGCCGCCCAGGCCGATGATTTTCAGCCGGGGGTTATCATCTATAACATTTGCCCGGCGGGGACGGTCGTCCGTAGTGACGTCTGGCGCATCCAGGTACTGGTTGATGACACGTTGGGCGTCATCATGCGTCCGGCGCTGAGCGCGGATGGCTGCACCACGGCTGACAGTCCGTACCGGTGCCAGGGCCAACGCGGGTTTTTGCGCCCGCTTTCCAGCGGGTCCAGGATTGTTCCTGTGCCCGCCTGTCTGGCCGGCATGACGGACAGGTCTGTTCTGATTATTTGGTTTGTTATTCGTGTTCATAGTTTTTAGATTTCCTTCCTGAATATCTGATGTACTTATTGTTTTATCTTTTCTAGAATGAGTGGCAGTTTGGCAAAGTCATCTATGAGTGTTTGCCGCATACTGCCGTTATATAGGGCCGCCGCCGGGTGGAACAATGGCAGATATACCTGCCCCTGATACCTTTTAGGCTGGCCGTGAATTTGACTGATTTTCAGCCCGGGCAGTAGCACATCCATGCTGTGCCTGCCCAGGGTGACAATCAATTTCGGTTGGATAATCTCCAATTGCTGCTTTAGATACGGCAAGAAGACTGCTTTTTCATCAGGCAATGGGTCGCGGTTATTCGGCGGACGGTATTTGATGATGTTGGTGATATAAATGTCCTTTCGCTCCAGGCCGATCATAGCCAGCATTTCATTCAGGAACTTCCCGGCTGCCCCTATAAATGGTTCGCCCTGAAGGTCTTCGTTCTTACCTGGCGCTTCCCCTATAAACACAATGTCGGCATCCGGGTTACCCGCCCCAAAGACCAGCTGGGTTGCCTGCTTAGCCAGGTCCGGACAGGCCTTGTCCGCCAGGATCTTAGCCTTCAGTTTTTCGAGCGCCGATTGTTTTGACATAATTTTTTACTATTCGAACAAATAATTTTATGGCAACGATCACGGATACGACAGCACCCAGGTAGTGCCAGTAGCTGCCGCTGTCAACGGCCAGAGACCCAAAAGCATACGCCAAAACGAGTGCGATCACGCCGCCAAGTGCCAAAGTAAGCTTTTGGTTTCGTTTTGGCGCTGCTTTTTTCATGCTACTTTTCCCTTTTACCCTTTTTTACCTGGTTCCCGTGCGGCTTGTTTCATGCTGAGGTTGAGGCGGCCTCTTTCGTCAATGGCGACGAGCTTGACGGTCACCAGGTCGCCTTCTTTGACGACGTCACCTGGCCTTTCCACTCGTTCCTCGGACATTTCGCTGACATGCACCAAACCGTCCTTGCCCGGCAGGATCTGCACAAAGGCGCCAAAGTCCATGACATTGACCACCGGCACATCCTTGTAGATAGTACCAACTTCCGGATCCTCAGTCAGGTTTTTGATGTACTTGATGGCACCGTCAATGCTGGTCTTGTTGGGACTGGCAATGAACACCGTGCCGTCATCTTTGATGTCGATTTCTGCCCCGGTTTCGGCGATGATCTTGTTAATGGTTTCGCCGCCTTTGCCGATGACCTCCCGGATTTTATCCGGGTTGATCTGGATAGACTCGACGCGTGGTGCGTAGGGGCTCATTTCCTTCCGGGGGCCGTCCAGGGTAGTCAGCATGTGTTCCAGGATGTGGGCCCGGCCGTCCTTGGCCTGGGCCAGGGCTTGTTCCAGGATACTTGGGTGCAGGCCGTGGACTTTCATGTCCATTTGCAGCGCCGTAATACCCTGTGTGGTGCCAGTAACTTTAAAATCCATATCACCAGCGAAGTCCTCTGCATCTGCGATATCACTCATGATATACGGCGTGTCGCCTTCCATCATAAGGCCCATGGCAATTCCCGAAACAGGACGCTTAAGCGGCACACCTGCATCCATCAGCGCTAAACAACTACTACATGTCGCTGCCATGCTGGTACTGCCGTTCTGACTCATTATCTCAGTCACCGAACGGATGGTATAGGGGAATTCCGTCTCGCTGGGCAGTACGGCTGTCAGAGCCCGCTCTGCCAGGTAGCCGTGGCCGATTTCGCGGCGACCGGGACTTCCCAGACGTTTGACTTCACCTACCGTCCAGCCGGGGGCACTGTAGTGGTGGAAGTAGCGACGCTCCCCTTCCTTTTCCATGGTGTCTACCAGCTGGGCGTAGCTCAGCGGCGCTAATGTGACAATGTTCAGTGCCTGCGTTATACCACGGGTGAACAGGCTGGACCCGTGGGTCCGCGGCAGCAGTCCGACCTCACTGGATAGCTGGCGGATGTCTGTCAGCTTACGGCCATCAGGACGCACACTTTTCTGAACGATTTCCTTGCGGACATCTTTGTGAACGGCCAGAGTAAAGGCGTCATCATACTCGCGACGCTTGTCGTCATATTCCTCACCGTGCTTTTTGGCAAAAGCTGCGTGGAAGTCGTCGCGGAGCTGACGCACCAGTACATTGCGCTCTGGATACGGCTTTTGCAGGTCCTCGCCCAGTTTGCCCTCTATCCAGGCATCCACTTCTGCCTGGATAGTTTCATCCGGCAGGTGCAGGTTGTATTCCTGAGGAGTAACACCGATCTTTTCTACTAATTCTTTTTGCAGCTGAATGGCTGGCTGCATGGCCTCGAATGCCCAGGCAATAGCAGCAGCTACTTCTTCTTCCGTGGCCTCATCTGCCCCGGCCTCTACCATCATGACCCCGGATTCTTTGGCGGCCACTACCAGATCCAGCTTACCTTTGTCTAATTCTTCTGCTGTCAGAAACGCCTCGTACTTGCCGTCTTTCATGCCCACACGCAGACCGGCCACCGGGCCGTCATATGGCGCACCACTCAGCATCAGGGCTGCGCTTACGGTAATCATAGCTATCATATCCGGCCGGAAGGTAGGATCCATGCTCAACACAGTGGCTATCCCTTGCACCTCATGTCTATAACCCTTAGGCCACAGCGGTCTGATAGGCCGGTCAATAATACGCCCGATGAGCACGGCGTCGTCACTGGGACGGCCTTCGCGCTTAATGAACCGGCTGCCGCTGATCTTGCCAGCAGCGTACATCTTTTCCTCGTAATCAATAGACAGGGGGAAATAGTCCATGTTGCCCACAGACTTTTCACTGACCATGGCAGTGCCAAGTACTACCGTGTCACCATAACGCGCCAACACGGACGCGGATGAGCGGAAGCCTACGCGGCCAACCTCTAGGGTCAGCTTGCGGCCGCACAGTTCTGTTTCTACTTTAATAATATCTTTACCAAATGGATTTATGGTTGATCCCATAAGTGTCTTCTAGCCTTTCTGCGGTGATTCACTGATAGGGTGCAAATATACATTCAGCCCTTGTGCTAATGCGGCCGTGGTATATCTGGTGCTCTGTCAGCGAAAGACCCTTTTTGGTTACTGTGCACAAGCCTGGTGACTCTGCTGTTTCCATTCAGTAGTCACCCGGTCTACGCACAGCTTTAGCGGCGGATACCAAGCTTTTTGATGAGCGTCAGGTATTCTTTGCTGTCTTTTTCTGCGATGTATTTGAGCAGGCGCTTACGCTGTCCTACCATCTGGAGTAAACCGCGGCGGGCCATAAAGTCGTGCTTGTTCTGCTTCAGATGCCCGGTCAGTTCCTTGATGCGTTCCGTCAAAATACCGACCTGGACAGCCGGGCTGCCGGTGTCCTTCTTATCCTTCTGTAAGTCAGCAATAACTTTCTGCTTCTTCTCTGATGCGATCATGGATTCCCAATCTATTAGTTTACGAAAAGAGTTTTGATGGCGTTACCCCAGAATATAGCACACTTATCCCTGTTATACAAGTCTCGGGTTGTGAAGGCTGGGGTCAACAAGCGCCATTCCAGCCTAGCTCTGGCGCAGGAGCCTCTGGGGGCTGGAACACCTGATCGAGATCGTTGAGCACTATACTGGCTACCCCAGGAGTAGCTTCTGGCGTCATCTCTACAATGGTGTTTGCATTAGGGCTGTAGGCGTGTGGCCACATCTGTTCGGCCCGAGCAAGTGCAGTATGTACTTCTTGAGGGGTATCAACTCTGCCTTCTATCACTTCCCTCAGAAGCGCCAGGTTGCCCGCTTGACGGTCCACGCGATCACTCTCCCTCTTTTCGCCTAATCGTGCCCTGGCAGCCGCTTCCAATTGGGCAGGATTTAACTGTTTAGGCGCGGATAAAGTCTCCAAACCTAACTGGGCTGGGACTGGCCAAGTATCAGTGTAGCCTGGTTCTAATTCGGTAGTGATAATCGCCATAATCTTGAAACTCTAAGCTTTTCTAAACTATAAAGAGAGAAAGTTTATTACCTGAATATATATTACAACTAAGATATCTACTTGTCAAGCACTAGCAGCTTACGCAAGGGGTTGGCCATGATGCCAGCTATATCCGTGGCTTGGCCAATAGAAAAACTTCCTACCTCTGTCCGACAAAGCCCGGACATGTAGGCGCCTGTACCCAGGGCCTTGCCAATATCCTCTGCCAGAGTACGAATGTAGGTACCGCTAGACACCTTCGCCACAAATCTTACCTCCGGATAGGCGTAGTGTATGTCAGTTATTTCATAGATTTTGACTGTCCGGGGTTCTATGTTGACCTCTTTGCCGGCACGGGCCAGTTTATAGGCACGTTGGCCGTTTACCTTTATAGCGGAATACGCGGGCGGCACCTGTTGGACATCGCCCACGAACTGACGGAGACCGGCTAAAACCTCTTCTTTGGACGGCTTTTTGTCAGAAACCTGGGTTTTTTCACCTTCTTCGTCCCCGGTGGTGCTGGTTTGGCCTAGTTTCATGGTGACTTTATAGGTTTTGTCGACCTTTGACAGCTGGGGCACCTGTTTGGTGTATTTCCCAATCACCAGGACCAGTAGCCCGGTAGCTAATGGATCAAGCGTCCCGGTATGACCGACTTTAGGCTTTTTCTGCCCGGTTTCTTTTCTGACTATACCCCGAACTTTAGCCACCACATCAAACGAGGTCCATCCAGCTGGTTTATCTATGAGGAGTATACCGTCCATCAGACGAGCTCTATCTCTCGTGACATGAGTAATTCTGGCCTCCCGGGCTGATAGAGATCTGCCTGACCGTAGGGATTAAAGCCTTGCCGACGAAAGAAGTCAACTGCGGGGTTGTTGGCGGTAATATCAAGCTGCAGGGTAACTCTATCAGCTTGAGAAGTTATCATTTTCTGAGCATCCAGTAGTGAGCAAGCGACACCAAACACTTGTTGCATCATAAAAGTACCTGCACCCTTCACCTTCCAATTTTCCGAGCTATAAATTGGCAATACTCTGAAGTTCTTAAGCTCGGCCCGATCTGGCCCTACAGCCCGCACTACGGCATCCCCCACCATATCGTCAGCCTGCCACCAGGCCACCGCTTCTCTTTCTCCTGCTTTGACCCCTGGCACGCAAACCTCCTCCACCCAACGCGTGTGTCCAACAGACGCGTAGGAACCAGGATGGGCATGCAAAAACATTTCAAACTGCCCTATTTCGCGAGAAGTTTCAACTGTACCAAAGGCCAAATCCAACTTTTTGCTCATAGTTTTATATATTATGGCACAATTTTCTTCATTTTAATAGCAGCCTTAGTTTAGCAACTGTGTTTCGAGGTAGACACCTGGCAGCAAAGCTTAGAACCATTCTTAGGAACTGGCTTGATCCGAATCGGTAGAGGCTGGCACGGGAGGCATCATGGGCGGCGGCACGGGAGGCGGCGCAGTGGCGTCGTCAGTTGGTGCTGCGGTGTTGTCCGATGGTAGTTCATCACTCGCCGGGACAAGTGTCTGGGGAGTTACGTTGCCTTCACTATCTATGTGAATATTAGGCGAAGAAGCAAGATGAGGCGGATCGGGTATGGGTGGAGGTGTCGGCAATGGAGCTGGCGAATCCGTAGCGTCACCTGCCCCTGGGTCATCATGGGCTACACCCACTAATCCTGATGTGCCGATACCGTCAAGGGGCGGCAGGGATGACTGGCCATCACCGCCAGCGTTTATAGCCTGCAGGACAGCATCGCGGGCACTCTGTTCGTCCGCCGAAACATCTTCCCCGGCTCCGGCCGAAGCAGGTTGGGGTTTGACTTTGTCTTTGGCCGCATCGCCTTTATCATCATCGTCTGGCGTAGAGGCAGCAGCAGCATCGTCATCAGAAGCCCCGGTATCATCTGGCTGGGCGGATGGTACAGGGGTTTCTGGCAGGGAGCCAAACGCCTGATCGGTGAATGGTGTGCCGCTGGAGACCCCGCCATCATCACTGGCCGAAGTATCGTCGCCAGGAGAAGTAGCGTCATCACTTGCAACCGATGATTCAGGAGGCTCGGACTCGTGAGGCTCGTAGCTAAGCCCGGGTTCTTTTTGCTTGGGTTCTGGCTCCTCGGATGCTGGTTGGGTAGTGTGCGGGCTATGTACCTTGTGCTCTATGTCGTCCAGGGTTTTGTCAGACATGGCCTTAGCCACTTGCTCTGATGCGACTTTATGATAATCAATAGGCGGCTCTGGCACTGTAGACGGTGGAGATACAGCCTGGACGTGCGGGCTGTCGACCCTTTCTTCCAGTCCCGACAATGTGGAACTGTCCAATGACCTCACGAACGGCTCAGGCAATTTGTTTGGCTTGTCCGGATGAGAACTGTCTACTTTGTGCTCTATACGGTCCAGCGATTTGTCGCTCAACTCTACAAACGGCTGACTGGGCTGGGGTGCGGAGGCAGGCGTATCCTCAACTGGTGGTGGTTGCGGTGGGGAGGGCGGCGGCGCGGGAGGGGGGAGCGTAGGAACGGGTGGCTCAGCCGCCTGGGGTAAATTTGGCGGCATAGGGGGTATGATCGGAGGAGGCGGTGGCATGGGAGCAGGCGGTGGCTGAGGAGCGCTGGCAGGTGGTTCACTGTGGCTGGCCCCAGCAGAGTCATGGCTCAGAAGCGGTGTATTGACTGGCGGCAGATTGAGGGGATTAGCATCATTACTGGAGTCGTCGGCAGCTGCGCTCAACTGTCCACCAAACTGGGGCGGTTCAGTAACGAGCTTGGACCCGGCCGGAAGGTCTTCCTGGTCCACAGGACCACTGGACCGATCCTCGCTTGGAGACAAACCAAATAAGTCGTCGTTCCCCACCACTGCCTGCGGTGGAGCATTCAGGATGTGGCGGTGGTCCTGTTTGATATGCGGTTCTTCTACCTGCAGCTGACCTTGATCGTCAATACGAACCTGGTTAACTGGTTTGGGGGGCTCTATTGGTTCAGGTAAAACCGGCTCTGGCAGCGATTCGGCTGGCGGTGGGGAGGACGGCGGTAGCGTGGCCGGTTCTTCGGTCTTTTCTTTGGCCTCTTCCTCGGCTTTTTCCTCGATTTTGGGGGGTTCCTTTGGGGCCTCGGCAGCGTTGGAAATGCTGCTTTCGTGCTCTATGCGGAGTGCCCCGTCGTCGTCAACGTGAGCGTCCTTTGGTTTGTCGTCGACCGGTTCGCCCGTGGCCTCTTTTGCCGGCGCAGTTTCTTGCGGTTGGCTTTCTTCCAGGGGTTCCAGCTTGGTCGCAACCAACTGCTGGTTGGCGCCGGCAGCCATCAACTTAGCGCTGGCATTCATAGTATTAGAGCTGGTCTTTTCGTTGCTAAAGCGCTCGGTTTCGGCCACGATGCCCGTTAACAGCGCCGTAGCCATTTGACCGTCCAGAGTGTTCGTCTTCAGCAGATCGGTCAGCACCACGGTCATTTCACATAAACTGCTAGCCTGGGGATCGATCCAGTTCAGGGTGCCGATCTCTGACCCCTCTTTAGTGTTTATGGTTGCCACGGTGGCATCGTGCAAAATCCGTCCATGGGCCGTGATTGCCTGGTCCAGGTCCTCGCGATTATGAATACCCAGGGCTATCACAACGTCCACGTTAAAGTCGCCCTGGCTAAACACCAGGTCCGTCTCACCAATAGACGTCCTGTACGGCGTGATAAAGATCTTGACCATGGTGTCTTCCACCTTGTAGCGGATTTTGTCGGCCTTGCCTTTGTCCAGAGAAATGATGAAGTCACGCAACGAATCTGTGTTGCTTTCTATAGTTTCCTCTGGCTTCAGAAAATCTATAGTCGAGGGCACTTGCCCGCTAAAAACCGTCGTAGCGTGCTTTTTGAGCTTGCTCAGAAAGAGTGTAAGGCCAATAGCTGCCGACAGCTGATCCACCGAAGGGTTGGTGCTGACAGTCACCAGGACGTTATTGGCGTCTTTGAGCTTGGTAGCTAGTTGGTTCTTAGGATTTTCCATTTTGATTTTTTTGTTAGACTTTTTGTTAGACTATTCCTCGCAAATGTATCATATAAACACAAGCGTGTCTATAACTATAAGACTGAGATGATGCATAGCCCGGGTAAAACTTCCTGGAATCTCATGAACTGCTATGAACCCATCACAAAACTCTCCCCCGCTGCAAACCCTGCCTGGTGCACCAGGACAGGCTTTTCGTATTTGGGAGGAGTTTTGCAATGGGTTCAATAGGTGCTTGACATACTATAAAGAGGTCTGCTCTTCCGGTCCGCCTCTTTACAACTTCGGTCAAACAGGGTATATTCAGTTTCGACTTAGTATCAACAACCAGCAAAAAATAAGGAAGTAAGTTTTATGCCAATTATCAAATCAGCCAAAAAGCGCGTACGCACTGCTAACAAAGCAACCGTCCGCAACGTAAAGACCAAGCGCACCCTGAAGGCTGCTCTGAAATCATTTCACACCAGCTTGACCAGCGGCGGCAAAAAGTCCGCGGACGCCAAGAGCAAAGCCCAAAGCGCCCTGGACAAAGCCGGCAAGAAAAACGTCATGCACAAGAACAAAGTCGCCCGCAAACAAAAACAGCTGGCGGCCAAAGCCAAAGCTGCTGCAGGCGCCAAGAAAACAGCAGCTCCTAAAAAAGCAACAACCAAGAAAGCAACCCCAGTTAAAAAACCTGTCGCTAAAAAGACTACTAAAAAATAGTCCGCTTCAGACTAACTAAAAACCGCCCGGACAGGTGGTTTTTAGTTTTTGTCCCCTAATCTGGCGACGAGCAAGCGACGATTAGTCTGTAGCTGTTCGGCCCTGTCAAGAAGTTCGTCGTATACTCCGTTCACTGCCCTAATCTCGGCACCGATCGGAGAAAACTCTTTTTCAATATAATACTGCTCTTTGTTTTCTACCGCTTTATTGATGATGTGTCGGAAGTTCTTAACGCCCCAAACGGCGTCAAGGGCGTCATCTAGCTTCTGTATTGCTTCGGCACGTGCTTCCGGGCTGCGGGCGGAATATGCCCGAGTGCGTAACTCGATAGGTACGTTATAGAGTCCCCCTTTGTGCACCAAGTGCATAAGCCGCTCTTCTGGTGAATAGCCCTCTTCTGGAAAGACCGCTTCTGACTTGGGCCACATACTGCGTTCACCACTATCTAGCCGTTTGGCTATATAGTTCGTGGTAGCCTCCCTTTCCCAACGAGCATCAAAGCCACCAAGTTCTGCGTGATTTGTCTCATGATTAAAATCAACAGAATCAATTTGTCCTGCAGCTGATACACTTTTCTCTTGTCCCAGAACTATTTCGTTCGTCCCAGGTACATGGTAAGCGTTCATACCTTTAAATACGGTATTGAAATAGTCGCCTACATAAACACTCATACCTTGTACTTCAACCGCAGCCTGTCGGCCTTCCGGGTGTATCCATCCTTTAGCAACCGCAGCCTCAACTGCGAGAGCGTACTTGTTCTTGTGATGCTCTACTTCTGCGCCAAACTCCGGACTCTGTTGTTGTGAATGCAGCTTGTCAGTATGCCACTTCAAAACATCAAGTACCTGGCTGTCTGCGGCCTCTTCGGCCAACCATGTATTCCAAGAAATCATACCTTCGGGGATCCCCAGTTTCGTGCGAAGGAGGGGAGAAGCAGACTGCATATACGCATCAAACATCTTGGCCTGATTAGGTGCCAAGCCTGATAGCCTTCCCCGGGCTTCCCTAACCTCTTGCTCACGAGTAGCTCGCGCCGCTCGAAAATGCTCCATTTCAGCAGAGACCTCAGTCCAAGGCGTCTGGTCAAGAGGCTTACTGGAAATACGGCTCATGACTTCGTCACTCGCCACAGCTAGAGCACCAAGTGGCGGAACTCCGGTAGACCGCACCTCGGAACCGCCGGATGAAAACGGAGTTTCAGGTGACGACTCAGTGAGAGCTGGCATAGTAATATTACACTAGCATAATACTGCATACATGTCAATACTCGCACCCCCGTTATTCGATCATTTTCCAGTAGCAGTTGCCAGTAAGTTCTGGAGGGCTTCGTCTGCATCAATTGGTTCGCTTTTGAGGCGGATGTCCAGCGTAAGGGTGTCGTGAATAAGTTTTTTGATTTGAGGTAGATTCATGCGGCTGGCCAGGCTTTGGGTTTTGCGAACAACAAATGGATTGAGTTTGGCCTCCCTGGCAATGACGGCAGGGTCACGGTCACCAGCTGCCTTCACGACCGCCAGCACATGCAACTGCCAGGCCAGCAGAGCAATGATTTGCTGGGGCTCTACCTTCATAGCGCGTTGCTCCTGATACAGTTCAAGTGCTTGCCTGGACCGGCCGCCCATGGCGGCATCCAGTAGCTCAAAGATCGTGCTTTGGGGGGTCCGATCAGTCAGGAGGTCTATGGTTTGTCGGGTAACTGTCGGGTTATAGCTTAGTAACTTAGCCAGCTCATTGGCCAGCAGCTGCTGGCCGCCAGCGACACGCCCTACCAAATACCGCGCGTCTGTTTGGGCAAGGCTACCCCCCTGCATTGTCACTTGTTCTACCAGCCAGCGCGACAGGCTGCTTTCGTCCAGATCGCTGAACTCTTTGAATTCGCTGTTTTTCTTTAGAAACTTGTAATATGCCAGCCGCTTATCCAGTTTTGGTTCAACGATGACTACATCCGTCATGTCACCCACATTGCTCAGAAGCTCTGGTGCCTTTTCAGTAAACTCTTTGTTCGCACCGGGACTCCGTAACACCACCAACTTTTTGCTGGCCAGAAACGGCAGACTCTCCAAAGCCTCACGCATGCGATCATAGCTGACCTCCTCCCCGTCCAGGCGCTCCAGCCCCATGTCGGTATATTCAGCTACAAAATCGCTGATAAGCTGGTTAAGCTCATGCCTTAACAAAAACGAGTTGGCGCCAGTCAGCGTGGTGATCATACCTGTTGCTCGGTGCCGGCGGCTGTTATGCGGCCGTGCTGGTTTTGGCCGCGGTAGGCTATGCCTTTCTTTTCTGACCGGTAAAATACGGCAGCGGCTACACGGGCGCCCATCTGCAGCGTGACTGGCAGCGGCCCGGCGTTATACAACCCAAATATCAGCCCGCCTTTGTAGCCGGAGGGAGCTACGCTGGTAAGCAGCACCAATCCGGCCCGAAACAGGCTGGACCGCGGGCGGAAGTCACCCAACACATCCATCGGCATATCGACTGACTCGACAGTCTTTACCAGGTAGTAGTCGCCCGGCTGGACGACAAGCTTTTCCTGCTGGTCGGCAGATTCATCAAACCGCATAACCAGTTCTGTTTCAAAACCGCTGCGCATACCCTGCCCGTCTTTGGTGTCGGACTCTATAAAAGCCTGCCCGCCGGAAATACGATGAACCTCGCCCAGACGTAAGTCCACGCCATGACCTTCTGGGTTTTCCAGTTCCCGCCGGCCGAGGTTATGAACAATCTTCTGAACGTCCGCATGTGATAAAACCATTTTAGTTACTTACTTTCTGGCACTTTGGGCAAATGTGCGTGCCCCGCCTGGCTACTCTTATTTTGCTAATCATTGTATCAGGGTGTCGCGGACATGGCTGACCTTCGCGGCGGAAGACGCTGGCAAAGCTGAGGTAACTGCCCCGCTTGCCCTCGGCATTCACGTAATTTTTGTCGGACGAACCGCCTTTGGCTATGGACAGTTCCAGCACTTGGCGAAGTTCTATAAATAATGTGTTCAGCTTTCTGTGACCGATGTTCTTAATCAGTGTTTGAGGATGTATCTTTGCACTCCACAAAGATTCATCAGCATAGATATTGCCTACGCCGGCAATGACTGTTTGGTCCAGTAAGGCGGCCTTGACAGTACTGTTTTTTCGCCGCTCTAAACGCTCCGCAAACTGCCGGGTGGTGAAGTCAGCAGCCAGTGGCTCCGGCCCAAATTTTTTGAAGAAGTCTATGTTGGGCACCTCGGCAGTCGGCAGCAATCTGACCCATCCAAACTTACGCTGGTCGTTAAAGAACAGCTGGGAGCCGTCGGTAAATTGGAAAGTCACGCGGGTAGATTTGTCTGGCAGGTCACCCACCAGAGAGTCATTGGGATGCCCTGCCCCAAACCTGTCGTCTTTGCCCACGTAGACCAGCTGGCCGGTCATTTTTAGATGGATAATGAGTGAATACTTGGTATCGAGTTCAATAATAAGCACCTTCGCCCGACGCTTAACCATCAGGACCTTAGCACCAATCAGGAACTGCCGTACGTCCTCGTCAGAACCCATGAAGCCTTTGGCCCAATCATGTGCTTCACTGGCAATTACCTTGCCCGGCAATAGCCGGGCAAGGCCCAGCCTCACCGTCTCAACCTCTGGTAACTCTGGCATAACTCCCTTATTATAAACTTATGGCTGACGCTTTAGGAGATTTATTGCCCCGGGACAGATACGACCAACCACCCGAAGTGCAGGTCATCAAAGACTTTGTCATGGAGAAGTATCAGCAACCAGTAGAAGTCGTCGTACAACCCCGGCAGATTATTATTCAGGTAAAAAGCGCTGCTTTGGCCGGAGCGCTCCGCATGCATCTGCATGAACTACAGGAACAATGCAACACAGAAAGACGCCTGAGTATCAGGATCCGGGACTAAGAGCTACTGAACATCTACCTGTCGGCTAAAATCCCAAGGTCTGCCACTTTTCACCTGTTCTTCGTTTTCCAACCGTAGCTAAGGCTACGCTTTGAAAAAGCGAGAAAACAGGTGAAAAATCAAGGCAGCTGCTTGGGATTCGCTTTCAACAGATAGATGTTAAGTAGCTCTTAGGATTGATTCCAGATCGGCCTTGAACTGCTTAAAATCTTTGTAGAGTACTGCGGCCATGCCAACTTCTTTGGCGGCCATGCAGTAGCGTTCTATGTCGTCTACCAAAACAGTCTGATTCATATCCACGCCTAACCGCTTACACGCCAATTCAAATATCCTGGGGTCCGGCTTCACTATGCCCACCTCGAAGCTTAATGTCATATCGTCGAAGAGTGCTTGCTCTTGAGGGCTCAGAAAACTATCGCGGATCCAATTGCTGGCGATATTGCTCAGCAGTCCTATCTTATATCCTCTTCCGCGCAGTTCGCGGATGTATGCCAGAACTATTGTATTCCTGGCGACTTCTTCCTGGTCCTCTGCCTCTGTAAAAACCCGGCCAGTAAGCTCTTTAATCTGCCGGACACAGGCCTGTTTACTGATCTGGCCCGACGTGTATGCCCGACGTACCTGCCGTACCGCATCTACGTCCGTCCTTTCCGGCAAACTGTCTATAAACGCCAACCACGTCTCTGTAGTCAGTACGCCAAAGCAGTCAAAAATAATAGCCTCAATCACACCCCCAGTCTAACAGAACGATTGGTTAGCTACTTAAGAACCTTCGTCAGTGGCTACTTTTTGGCCGCGGAGGTCAACACCACGAATTTGCTTAGTATAGTCAGGTATCTGCTGTTCAAAAAGTTTGCGGATAGTATTGCGGCCACCGTTAAACGTACCTAGTTTGCCGCCACAGCTGGTGTCCCAAGAGCTCAGCAGGTCCTGGCTGTATTCCTTTAGCTCGTAAACGTAGCGCTTGCCAAGCGGACAGGCGCCACGCATGTCATTGACCGTAGATTTTCGTTTGTTGTCAAAGCCGGCTTGATCCAGGGCAATGAGAAAAGCCTCAAAAGCCGCTGGAGTACTTGGATAAGTCTGAGCCCGATCAACCGCTTCCTCGTACCCGGTGAGAATTTCCAGACGACGTTCGGTCTGACTGATGCTGATACGGATTGCCCGGCGCTGGTCTTCGCCCACCAGGCGGCCCTGGGTAGTAATAACGGCAGACACGCCTTCGCGGGCCTCCTCAGAAACTACCAGAGGTCGTTCCGTCGGTTTAGGATCGCCGCGGCCAACACGCATAATCAGGATAATGGCCAAAATAGCCACCAAAATGACGCCAAAAACTCCCAAAACATATTTCATAACTGGTGTATTATAGCACAAAAGCATCCAAGTTTCAAACGAAACTTACTGAATTAACACTCAAAAAGAGACAAACCAAGTAACTTGAAGAGCCATAGGGCTTCCCCGTATCCTGTTGTTTGTAACAGCAACTAAAATACGAGAGGAGTGACCACTATGGCTCACCACCACTT
>Ga0193742_1001119_pt1 | contig 16592 bp, 16 predicted proteins | sample L2c1metaG_FD_165511 | JGI IMG/M metagenome (GOLD analysis project Ga0193742, IMG submission 165511) | Soil microbial communities from a riparian zone of the East river system, Colorado, United States - L2c1 | ecosystem: Environmental > Terrestrial > Soil > Riparian zone | place: USA: East River... | reverse complement strand
GATCCACGACGGGGACACCGACTCGATCGCCGGGGTAGCCACAAGACCCGTTGACGGCGACGACCGCCGGGCCCGGCAGACGACGTACACCATGTCGTCCAGTGCCAGGCTGGCCGGCAGCGCCGGGGTCAGGGTGAACGACACGCCGGTCGTGTTGACACCCTCGGCCTTCGCCCCCCACCGAACATTCGAAATGATGTTCGTGGAGTCGGTGCCGTACGTCAGTTGCGCGGGGGCGGTTTCGCCGTTGTGCGACGTCTGTAGTTCCCGGTGCCCGACCAACACGTATTCGTTGACGTTCGTTTCGAGGCCACCGGTCCCGTTCCCGGTGTACTTGGTTTGGCTGTAGCAGCCGGTCTTAAAGTAAGAGTTCGCCCCGGACGTGGACATGGCTGGCATACCGGGGTCGGACGACTTGATAAGCGGGGTCGACATGTCTTCGTAATAGGCCTCCCACCCGGTCGATCCCGAGGCGATCGCACCCACCCGGATCTTCACCCGCCGCGCCATGCCGAGTTGGAAATCTGAGTCCATGTCGGGGATACCCGACGATGTGCCGTTGACCCGGCACACAAGTTTGACCTTCCCGCTTGTGGCGTAGTCGGTGCGGGGCTGCACCGCGAACTCAATCACGTCGTCGCTGGCGTCGTGCATTTGCAGGACAACCACGGACGGCTTCACCGGGGGCAAGTGTTCAACCTTGAAACATACCGATGCCGAGTGGTCCCCCGTGGTGGGGTTGAACGCCCGGAGCGAGGTGCCGTCGAGCGCCATTTCCCGGAGTTCCGTTCGGGGGTAACCGCCCGGAGTGACGATGGTGTCGACATCGACGTCCGTGCGCATCATGCACCACGAACCGTCCTGGTAGAACACGTTCGCGTTCTCGAACGTCGCCAACTGGGCGCACGTCTGCGTCAGGACGGTGCCACCGGCGGTGAGGCTGTAATCGAGTTTGTACCGGTTCGCCCCGGTGCCGGTGCCGATGTTCAGGATCGTGGGGCCGGGGGTGGCCATTACGCCTGCACGACCTTACCGACGATCTGCCAGCCGATGTCGGACAAGTATTGGAACGACAGGGTCAGCCACTTACCAGAGGTGATGGTGATCGCCACAGTCGAGTAGTCCGTCGACCCGATGAACCCGGACAGGGTGATGATCCGGTTCGTGCCGGATGCCTTAATGCACACCCGCACGATCTGTCCCTGTGCGGGCGATGAGGGTGCGTTCAGGGTGGCGTTACCGAGCGCGCACGTCCACACGAACACCTTCGCCACACCGGACAACGCATCAGGTGTGACCGAGGACGAATCGGTGATGGTGAACACGGTCTCTGCCAGGCCTACGGTGACGTCGGATCCCGTGCCCGCGATTTCGATGTAGTCGTTTCCGGCGGTGACGGTGTCGACCCCGGACGCCGCCGCCGGTGCCCATTTGATGCCGTTCGTGAGGGTCGAGTCGACGGTCAGTACGTAGTCGTCCGCACCGACCGGTTGCCTCGCCAGGGTGGCGCTGCCGGTGGCGACGAACAGGTCGCCCTTCGTCGTCAATACCGACTCGTCGACCTTCGCGTCGAGCGCGGTTTGGGTTAGGCTTGAGATTGGTTTTGCGGTGTCGGCCGTGTTGTCGACGTTCGACAACCCGATGTCTGCTTTCGCAAGGGTGGCCGCCGCCCACGCCCCGGACACCCGGCGGATGACCGGACCGTCCGAGGGGTTGAGCGCGGCGATCGCGGTGAGGTCGCCGTCGAGGGGTTGGCGGGTGGCGTCGCCCGCGTCGACGTACGCCTTCGTCGCCGCGTGCAGTGCGGAGGCGGGGTCGGCGGGTAGTTCAACGGGGGTGGTGAATCGGCGGACCATTACCCGATCACCGTCACCAACCAGTTGTTCGTCGCCGGGTTGGCCGGCAGCGTCAACGTGATGTTGTTCGCGTCCCCGGAAACGTTGTCCATCTCGACGACCTGCCCGGCCGTGTACCCGGACACCGGGACGGAGCTGGCCCGCACGACGAACACCGGGGCGGCGTTGGACAGGGCGTGGTTGATCGTGACCGTCGAGCCGCTGACCGTGAACGCACCGGCGGTGGCGGCCGGGATGGCGCCGACGAACTTGCGGCCGACCACACCGAAGTCGGCGCCGATCCCGGACCCGCTCACCGTGATGCCGGTGTTCGCTACCGCGGAGACAACCCCGGCGGTGATGTCGATACCGTTGCCCTCGGTGAGGCTGGTCCCGCCGATGTAGGCGAACACGGGGGTGGTGGTGCCGAGCGTGATCGCTGTGTCGTTCGTCAACAGGGCGTACGTGTCGGCGTGGGTGCCCTGCTCCACAACCCAGTACGACCCGAGGACAGCCTCGCCGGTGGTGTCCCAATTCGTGGCCCTCACGAGCGGCGTGGACGCACCGGTCCACACGTACGGGCCGTTCTGGCTGCCCGTGGTTTGGGCGGTCAGCAGCACCGTCATGGGGTTCGACATGGTGATGCCGTCGAGGGTGGCGCCCGGGGTGGCAAGGACGACGTTGGTACCGACGGCGACGACGACGGCGCCCTTGATGACCTGCCCGGAGGTGAGGGCGGCGATCGCGGCGTCCAGCTGGCCCTTCGTCGCGGCGTCCTGCGCGCCCGACCCGTCGGTGACGTTCGTCAGCTTGTGAGAAGCCAACGACACATCAACGTTGGGGGCGGCGAACTCGTCGAGGCGGTACGCCTTGACGGTGGCGGCCAGGTCGGAAATCGTCGCGGCCAACTGGGTGCCGGTGCCGGTGGCCCGATCCTTGACGTTGATCGCGGCCGTGCCGTTCCAAAACTTGATGGACCCGTCGACCGAGTTGTACCAGACACGACCAGCGTGCCCGACACCCAACCCGCCAGGGTCGGACGCGACCGGGTTCATCATCGCATTCAGCAGGGAATAACCGAGTAGATCGAGATCGGTGGCGAAGCGACGTGCCATTAGGAAAACCCCCCGTTACTGGTTAAGACACTGAGATGGTTCCGGCGAACGGCACACCGAAGAACACTTCGAGGATCGACGCCGTCGGCCAGGTCACCGAGTCGTATTCGATTCCGTTGCCGTCGAGTTCCTTACACACGATCCCCGCTGGCCGATACGACAAGTTGTGCACAACCTGCACAGGCTGGCCCGTGCCGACCGCCGAGGATTGGGTGTGCACATAGCCACCGGCCAAACCCGTTTCCGCACCCGATGGGCCGGCCGGGCCGCGGGGGCCTTCCGGCCCGGCGACCGGCACCACATGCACCATCGAATCGGGCACCGCAACATGCACCGGCAAATCGGGGGCCACGACCCGCACAGTGCCGGGCAACACCAGCGGTTCAGGTGAGGTCACGGTCATCACCCCGGTACCACACAATGTCGCTGGTCGCGTTGCCGTAGTGGAGTTTCGCGGAGATCGGGTCGGCGGCGAGAACAACCGCGACGTCGACCTTGTCGACGTTCCACCGGGCCGAGTCGCCGACGATCGTCGCCGGCCACACAATCGGGACCGACCCGACCAGGTTGAACCGGAGCTCGATCACAGTCTCGTCGGGGAAGTCGCCCACGTCGGACACGAGTTCGGCGATGAAATCACCGTCGGCGTTGAGGTTCACAACCAGCTTCGGTGGTTTCCACCCGAGCGCGATACCGGTCGAGATGGCCATTGCTCGCCCCCTGTTCTGCTATTGCGCGTCGAGCCTGGTCCGGATCGCCTGGACGGCGACCAGCAATTCCTGTGCGCGGGCGTCGTCGAATGGTGCGTGGGTGGCGACCGCGTCGAACCAGGCGACCATCCCGCGCAGCGTGAGTGGTTTCCCTGCGTTCGGGATGGCGCCCTGTCGGGGGACGGGGGTGTCGAGGATCGTGTCGGCGATCCGCCGAATGTCGGTGTCGGACAAGGCCACGTCGTCGGTTCCCTTCGGGTTCGCCGCCATGGTGAGTTCGCTCAGCGGTTTCAGTGCGACGTTGAGGTCGACGGCCCCGGCGATACCGGCGACCTTCCCGATCTGCGAGTACTGGTGAATGGCGACACGCGGGGTCTTGTATCCGGGTTGGCCGGGTAACTTCCCGTAATGCGCGATCCACAGGGCGATGTCGTCGTCCATCCACCCCTCGCCGAGGCGGTCTTTGAAAAACGACGTCCCGGAATACAGCATCACCCGGCGAACACCGGTGCGTTGGCGTAGCCGTTCGATGAACGTGTCCGCCCAGCTGGCGAGGTTCCCGGCGCCTTCCTCGATGTCGAGGCACGGCGGCAAATGCCCGGCCTTCGCGCCGAGGCGATTCACCTGCGCGGCGAGGGCGTCGGCGTTGGACGTGGCGGATTGGCCGGTCTTCGCGTAGTGGTACAGCCCGACGGTCAGCCCGGCCGCACGGGCCCCCGCGTACTGTTTGTCCAGCGTCGGGTAGGAGGTGGATCCGCCCTCGGACGCTTTGATGTAGACGAACGAGATGCCGGCCGCGGCGACCTTCGCCCAGTCGGGCGCACCCTGCCAACTGGCGGTGTCGATCCCCGCGGCCGGCACAGTCATCGGTTAGGCGCTCTCGCCCGGAGTGGGCTCCGGCACGGGGTTGGTCGGGTCGGCGGCGATGCCGTCGAGCGCGTCGGCTACCGCGTCGAGTCGGGCGAGTACGTCCGGGGACGCGTCGGGCTGGTTAGCGACGGCGTCGCGCAGCTCGCGCACGATCGTCGCAATGTCGTTCGTCCTACCGTTGATCCGGTCGAGCAGGTCGGTTGCCTCAGACACCTTTACTCCTAAGGTTGAAATGGCGCGCTCGATCGCCGATAGGTGGCGTTCGATGCTCTGAAAGCGCCCCGCCAACCAGCCACGTGTGACCGGTAGGTAGGGCAACCGGCGCGGCGGGAATGCGTACCGCCACGTCGGGGCCTGGTTGTCGTCGTCGTGTTCGTCGTCGTGTTTATTGCGACATGCCACGGGGGACCGCCCTTTCTCTGCTGGCGACGACGAGCGCGGCGAGCAGGATTTGCACGGCTTCGGGGCTCAATGTCACCCGTTGCCCCATGCAGTCGACGTGCGTTGTGGAGAGGGTTACCGAGTGATCGGTGGGGTGTTCCACGATCACCCATCCGTCGGTCGCGGGGATGACCACGGGGAGCATTTAGTTGGGGGTGGGGCGTGGGTCGGGGCACAGCGGGACGGCGGCCCGGTCGGCGTCTGACTTGTCCAATGCCAGCAACCAACTTTTCAGTGCGGCTTCCGCCTGTACCTTCCGCTGTGTTTCGGGCAGGTCAGTGTTGACCACGATCGTGAGCATATCCCGTTGTGCTTGCCGTTCGAAATTGGCGGCGGTACGCAGCTGATTGGTCACTTGCCACTGGCAAATGAGGGCGTCCTGGCTCTCTCGCATCCGTTTCGAGTACGACAGGAGGTAGATCGACTGCCCCAGCATGACGATCAGGAGCAATACCAAGACACCGATCTCGATACCCTGCACACCGGAGGTAAACCATCGGCGTTCGTTGAGGTCATCATCGTCAAGGGCCGGTGCTCTCGGCGTCGGGTCCGTCATCCAACATCTCCAAAATCATGGGTCGGTCGGGGATGTGCCCACCCGTGCGCGCGATTTCTAGTTCAAGGGTGAACGTGTGCTGGACGAGCGCGAGGACTTGGCGCTCTAACCGGCGTACGCGTTTGCGTAACCGTTTCTGGTCGGTTTCAACCCGGCGGCTTCGGCTGGCTGTGAACGCCGAAAGACCGGCGACCAACCCTGTAATGCCGGTAAATATCGCGGCAATTGATTCCGGGCTCACATCTCACCTGCGTCAACCTCGCGCGCCAGTAGGACACCGAGGAACCGCGAACCCGGCAACGGCAGCACCATCAACGTGATGGGCCGTTCCTGGCGTAACCGGTCGACGGCGTACAGCGGCAACAGTTTTCCCGCCACGGACGTCTCACCGGTGGCGACGAGCCTGTCGATCGCGGCCAGGTGCTTCGGGACGTACCGGGCCGGGATGATCGCAGCCAGGGGCCGGCCCTTGAGTTCGGTCGGGGCCCACCCGAGGATCGTGTGCGCGTCGCCGGCCACGGACAACATCCGCGATTGGGCGTCGGCGACGATCAGCGCGGCCGGTATGTGGGCGAGCAGGTCAACGGGGCGCGGCGTCGGGGGTTGCTCGTCGGTGCGGTACCGCTCACGGGCCACGAACGCGACCATGCCGACCGCTTGCGCCAGGGCGCCCATGGTGATGAGGGCCAGGCGCCACACCGACGGCACAGCGTCGCCTAGCGAGGCCAGGTACCCGCCGGTGATGGCGACCCCGACCAGCGCGGCCCCGGCGATGCGGAGCTGGCGGGGCCACCCGAAGTTCTTGCCTTTGATCAGGACGTACGGGGTGACGGCGACGGTGACGACGCAGCCAAGCGCCGCGAGGACACGCAAGCTGTCGAACCAAATCAGTGCGGGGGTGCCGAACACGGGGGCTCCCTACTCAGTTTCGTTGGGCGGGAAGTGCTGCGAGTTGCTGTCGAACACGAGTTCCCGGAATGCGGTGACGGCGACCGATCCGCCCGCCGCGGACCAACCACCCTCGATTTCCCGCAACCGGGGAAGCGGTGTCGCCGTGAAGTCGGCGTACACCTTCAGCCCCTCACTTTGCGAGGTGACCCCGGCGTCGTGGTGCGTTGTCGCCGACCCACCCTTGACCTCTTGCAGCCGACCGTAGTCGCCGGTGTTCGGGTACCACTCCGAATCCATGATGAGGAACCCCGCGCCCGGGGCGCCGAGGACAGTGCACCCGATGAACTGGATGGTGTCGGCCCGGGAGAAATACCCCACCGGCCAGTCCACGTTTTCCGTCGGTGGGGTGTTGCCTTGTGTGAAGTCGACGGCACAGTTCTTCACGACAACTTTTGTTGCCCCGTCGCACGCGGATACGCCGGTGCCGTAGTTGCGGAACACAGTGCAGTCCTGGACTAGGACCCGTTCGGTGACGTCGGGGTGGTTGTCCTGCACCCAATAGCCGGCGTGGCGCCCGACGCGGAACCCGTCGCCCCAAATTTTCCCGAGGCCGGTGTCGTTCGCGGTGCACGACACGAAACACACATCGGAGGAATCTTCCTGGACGACGAACCCTTCGTCGCGGACGAACCGGGCGGTGCAGTCCTCGACGCGGATCCCGGTCACCATGTTCTCGATGCAGACCCCGTTGCGGCCGTTCTCGAAAATGATGTTCTCGATCCACTGGTACGACGCCTTGACCCGCAGCGCGGGCAACGCCGATTCGGGGCCGAACGTGTACCGCAGTTTCGCTGTGCCGTCGCCCTTCACGTGGATGGGTTTCGTCACCGCACCGGACTGGTTCAACGTGTATTCGCCGATGTGTGTGCCGGAAATAATGACGGTGTCGCCGGGGATGCGGGTGTTGAAGATGGCCTGCAAATCCATGCCCGGGGTCACGGTGATCTCTTCGGGGATGACCCGGGCGAACGACACGATCGGTGAGATCGCCACACCGAGGCTGCCCAACGGGACCGACCCGTCGGGTAGCGACATGTTCTCGCCGGGCAACGTGTGCGTGATGATCGCCAGGTGCAACGAGTTCTGCGTGTAGGCGCGGGTGGTGACGTTCCCGGGCCGGTTGTCGCGCCCGGACATGCGGTCGTTCCCGGCGACCTGCTCGGTTTGGCCGACGGCGGGCAAAACCAACGGGCCCTGTTTGAACCCGTTAGCGCCCCACGTGCGACCCCAAAAATCGTAGAAGAACAGGCCCATCGACCAGCCCTGGGCGAACAACAGGAACGTGTCGTCGGGCATGTAGTAGGCGGCGATGTAGTGATAGTTCTCGATCAACGGGTACGGGTTGTCCAAGTACTCGTAAATCCAGCCCTGTTTGACGATGGGAGCCGGTTGTGCGGTGAACACCTTCGTCGTTTCCACGATCGCCTGATCCCGGTACCAGGCGATGAGGTCGGGGTCGGTGGACGTCCACACCCCCCACCACGTTTCCCACTGCTGAAACGCGGCAACCCATTCCTCTTTGGACGCGAACGCCGCCGGGTCCGGTGACGGTGGCGCGACCGGTTGGGTGGCGAGGTTCTCCGTCGAGTACAGCCGGGCCCGTTGTGGGGCGACGTGCGTCGACCCGCGCCAATAGGTGTACCCGACGAGCCACCCGCCGGGTTTGTCGACACAGAACTCGATGCCGTAGGTCTGCGCGGTGGTGTCAGTTGCGGGGTCGTCGTTCGGCGATGTCCAGTTGATGTCGACCCACGCGTTGTACTGGCCGTACGGCAGCGTTTCCGACGGCAGCCGGTAGGCCCGCGCCGGGCCGCCGATGTCGAGTTTCTTGAACAGTTGGGCGCCGACGAGCCAACCCCGCGCGGACCAGGTGCCGCCGGTGTCGTCGTATCCGGGGAACACGACCTGGTAGATGTTGAAAAAGATCTCATAAACTTTGAGGTCGTCAGTGTTCGATTTGACCGCCGGAAAGTACAGGTTCGGGTCGTACGTTTCGGGGTCGGCAATTCCGAATGGTCGCCCGCCACCACCCTTGATTTCCTGGTTCAGCCCGTAGGTGACACCCCCGACGGTGACCCGGTCGCACCGAAAGAAGTTCACCGTGGGGGAGACGGCCATGCACCGCACGAATTGGACGTAGTCGCCTCGGGAGTTGAAACACCCGTCGCCGTTCGCGGACCCGGCGACGGGCCGGTTGTCCGGCCCGGACGATTGGTCTGAGTTGAAATCCTCGATGAGGATGTGGTGGGCGCCCTCGCAGACCTGGACACCCCACCCCGGGTTCCAATCGGCGCGGGAGGTGAACACGTGCACGTTGTTGGTGCGGTCCGGTGTGTTCGCGTTGGCCCAACTCGCGTTGGGTGTGCCGACCCGTAGCCCGATCGTGAAGTTGTTCGCGGGTAGGTCCGTCGAGCCGATGTTGACGTCCCACACGAAAATGTTGTGCGAGTTGTTCTTGACCCACACACCTTCGTTGGCGCAGTAGATCATGGTGACGTCGCGAAGTTTGACGTGGCTGGCGTTGTCGAACACGACCCCGCGCGGGGACTGCCAGATGTCGAATCCTTCGATGTGCAGATACGACCCGGTGATCTTCAGGGCTTGTGTGCCGGTCCCGACCGCGCCGGTGGTGAGCAAACAGTCGTGTGTGCCGTTCTTATTGATCGACCCGATGATCTTGATTTCGTTGGCGGGTGACCCGTTCACCGCGACGGTGAGCGCCGAGTACGTGTAGGTGCCCGCCCCCACGTTCAGGATGTCGCCCGGCAACAAAGCGTTGATCTTCGCCTGTAGGTTGTCCGACGGTGTCGCGGAGTAGATCGTCACTGCCGCAGCGCCGGGTTCCGCGACACGATCGGCGGGGGTACCGGGACGCGGGCCGGTTGCGGTGCCCGCCCGGACACACGTGGGGTGAGCGCCGCGAGCCGTCGCCGGCCCAGTTCCAACAGGACAGCCTGTCGTTGTTCCTCGGCGACGGTGCGGGCGATGTGATCGCGGTACGCGGCGAGGCGGGCGTCGGCGTCCGGGGCGGCGTCGTACTCCCGCAGGAACCGGGCCTGTTCCGTTTCGGGTGGCTCGTGCGAGTTGATGATTTCCTCGACGAGCGTCGGGTCGGCGTTGATCTCAATGCCGGACGCCGCCGATTTGATCCACAACACACCGGCCTGGCCGGTGGTGATGTTGGCGGCGCGGGCCACGATCGCCACGTCCCGCCCTAATGCCTGCGCTAGGTCTTGCTGTAGGGCGTCGGCGTCGATGTCGGTGCGGGCCACCACATACCCCGGCGACGACGGGCGGGGCGCCACACCGGGTTCGGGGACGTACACGTTCGACGAGTCGCCGACGTCGCGGGGGATGCCGTACCCGGCGGGGAGGATCCCCTCGGGCAGGCCGGGGAAGCTCGGGACGCTCACAGCGGCATCGCCCAAATGTGGCGGTTGGAAAAGTAGCAGGCGTTCCCGGACGACGACGCGAACATCATCGACATGGTGTACTCCCCGGGTGGCAAACCCTGATACATGTTGACCTTACTGGCCGCCACACCGAGGCCTGCCGAGGAATACGAGTAGACGATCTGCGACGTGACAGCCATCGGGTCGACGGTGAAATCGAACTCCGTGTGGATCAGCCGCACCCCGCACAGGGCCAGGGTGTTCGACTGTTGGGAATAGGCGAGCGACGAAATCTGCACCAGCATCCGCCCGGACGGGCCGACGATCACACCACTGAGACCGGGCCCGTTCGGCAACGCTTCGTACAGGGTTGATGTGGTGAAATCCTCGGTCAGCACCGACTGTTGCTGCACCGTCGAAATGACCGACGGCCCCAAGTTCGAGGTGCGGTCCAACACGTACATGTCGGACCCCTGCACCAGCACGGACACTGTGTCGTTGACCTGCGGCACATAGTTCGACAGGTGGATGACGTCGGGGATTTCGGTCCCGGAGTCGCCGAGGATGATCGTGCACGTTCCCCCGGCAACGTTGACCGCGGTCACCACACCCTGTCGTCGCTCCAATGGTGCGACTTTGACGGGTTTGTCTTTGCGGATCGCGCGGGCTTGCCGGTCGGGGTCGGACCCGACGATCGGGGCGGTGACGAACGGGTCGGGGGTCGTCATCCGAGCCGCTGCCTACGGGACACGATCCGCATTGCGTCCTGCGCCCCCAACGGGATTTGCATTGAGTCGATGATGAACGAACCGTAAATTTTCGACCGGGACCGTTTGACGTTCACAATGTCGCCGGGCTCGAGCGCCGGGTTCCCGATGACCTGTAGTTCAATTTCCTCGGTCGCGCCCTTTTGCCGCAACAGCAGCGACTCGGCGGCGCGTTGCGCCTGATCCGACGTCAACACCATGTTGGACCGGACAACTTGGGTGACGTACCCGTACGGGCCCAACACATAGGTGGGCGAGGCGGGGTCGTCGTCTTGGGCTTCGCCCCGGACCGGGGCGTCCAGCGCGGACCCTTCCCCGATGACGACCAACCGGTTGTAGGTGTTTTCGTCGGTGACACGGCGGGTGATGTCGAGAATGGTCGGGTTGACCAGGTCCTCGAAATCCCACACCGGGCTGTCGATGTCCGGGTTCGGTTCCGGGCGTAGGCAGCAGATACCGCGCGGGTCAAAATACAGTTCCATCCCGGCGCCCAACGCCAAATCTTGGGCGTCCTGCCACGGGTCGTTGCTGCTGTCCTCGCCGAAGAACAGGGTCGGGGTGACGTCCTCGGTGCTGGCGAAATTGAACTGGGTACCCGGCAGGCGATCCGACACGATCCGCTGAATCGCGGTTCCCACGTTCGTCCCGGAGTACAGCACGTACGTCGTTTCCCACCGGTTCCGCGACACCCGCCTCGACAGGTCCGTCCCCGACAATTCGATGGTCAGGCCATCCATGCCGTCGTGGATTTCGGATTCGTTGAGGGTGAACACCCCGATCGGGATGTACTCGTCGTTGGTGCCGTCCAGGGCGATACGCAGTTCGAGGCGGCGCAACACCGGCGTCGCTGATCCCACCGACGCACGCCGCAGCGTGACCCGCGCAATGACCGTCTTAGCGACCGTGGTCCCGACGAGTAGCCGCGGCACCGGTTCACCGTCGGTGGCGACCTGCCAGGTGGCGCCGTTGTCGGTGGACGTTTCGACGAGCACCGACGAACCGCCCGGGGTGTCGGCCGCCCACGCAATGATGGAGCTGGCGACCGGGACGCCCTCTTTCAACACCATCGGCGGGGTTTGCCACACCGCCTGCAACGGGTTGATCAACCCGTGCACCACGGTCGGCGGCTCGATCGCCTTCCCCATCGGCACCGTCGTCGGCCCAAACGCCGCCGTCATCGCCTTGCCGGTTTCCTGATACGTCGCCTTGCCGAGGGCGACGGTGGTGTCGGCGAGGCCACGCACAAACAGCGACGACGCCCGCCACGGCCCCGGGTACAGACCCCCGGTCTGGGTGGCTGTGCGGGTACCCGACGCACCCGTCGTGCGGGGTTCGGAGAACAGGGCGAATTGCCACCGGCCGGCCGTGGCCGGGACAACGCGGCCGTTGCGGGACAGCAGCAACGTCATCCCGGCGGGCGTGCTGAAATACGGTGACGGCGCCGAGTCCGCGGCGTTGATCACATGGAACGTCAGCAACTGGCCGAGCCCCGTGGTCACCGACGGGGCGACCGCGGTCGTCGACGACGACGACGAACCCGACGTGGTCACCGCGAGCGTTTGCGTGGTGTCCCACCCTCGGACGGTGAAACCCACGAACCCGTACCCGCCGAGCGTGGAGAACGCGAGGGTCCCGTCACCGGCCCCGGCGGTGAGGACCTTCGTGAACATCCCCACCCGGCCGGACCCGGTGACCAACTGGTCGTGGACCTTCGTCCAGGTGGCGAACGTTTGGAACGTGATCCCGGTCGGGCAGGTCACGAAAATGATCCGCTTGTCCCCGGGCTGCCACTGCGACCCGATCGGCAACGGGATACTCGGGGTGCCGGTCGTGTACGACACGAACCCCCCGGCCTCGAAAATCGAGACAGCCATGCGGGTTAGGTCGTTCCGGCGAGGCCGGCCGCGTTGACCTGGGCAATCAGGTCGCTACCGTTCGTTGTGGCGACAAAGTCGAAATAGAACATGGGGATCAGGTCGGGGTCCGTTGAGGTGGACGCCGGCCGGTAGCACACGATCAGCTTCGCTAGGGCGTTCGTGGGTGACGCGGCACCCCACGTTTGGTCGGCGACATCAACCGACACGGTGTTCGCTGTGTTGTCTTGGGTGATCGTCACACCCGAGGTGAGTTGTTTGCGGGAGTAGTTCGAAAAGTCGGCTTCGGTGTTCTGCGATTTCAGCGACGCCAAGTTGTCGAAGTTGTTGAGCAGGTCATCGGCCTGCACCCCCGTTTTGATGAGCACAAAGTCGAGTGAGTCGGTGAACCCGGGCAGGGTGCAGAAATACCGCCACGTGCCCTTCATGATGTTGAACACGCCGTTTGCCACTGTTAAGCCCCCATGACGAGATAGCCGCTGCCGTTCACGGACACCCCGAACCCGGTGCCGGAATTCCAGTCGTCGGCGTCTTCGTTGAGGGAAACGAAGTCGATGATGATCGGGATGGCGATGCCGGTGAACAGGTGAAGTTCGGTGCCGAACGGGGCGAGCAAATCCCGGATCCCTTCGGGGGTGAGTAACCCGTCGGGGTCGGCGACCGAAGCCGAGAATCGGCGCATCAGTTTGTTGTTGCGGTCGGCGTCGACGGACCCCGCGTGCACGTTCAGGGTTCGCACCATCACGCCGTCGCGGTGAACCTCAACTTTGGCGATGTGTTGGTGGGTGGTTTTGACGAGCCGATCGAAGTCGCCCGAGGTGCCGATCATGAGATCGGTGGGGTTCGGACGCTGCCGGTCCCGGCAATCGGGGGGTCGACCTCGACGTACGACACGGACGCCAACCGGTAGTAGACCCGGTTGTAGCGGGGCAACCATTCCCAACTCAGGTCATCGGCGAGGGCGATGTAATGCTGCTCGCCGGTGATGTACTGCAACAGCAGGGTGCGGCCGGTGTCGAGTAGCAGGTTGAATTTGTTCCACGACGTTTCCGTGCCATCCGCGTCGGGGATGAACACAAACGACATGGTCCCTTCGAGGCCGTACCGGGGCCCGGACACCACCACCGCGCGGGCTTGGCGGCCGTCCGTTTCGGACCCGACGAGGGGCATGAACTTGCCGTAGCTGCGGGGCCGGGACGGGGCGTCGGAGAACACCCGCACCACACAATTCAGGCCCGGCGCGACCGGGTCTTTCAGCCACCAATCATCGGTTTGCGGGGTCACCGACGCCTCGTTGCTGTACCCGCTCGTCACCAAAATCGAGTTCAGGATCCGATAGGCGGCACCACGGTAGATACGGGTCGTGTTCAGCGGGGCTTCGTAGTCGTACACCAGGCTGTCACGGTTACCGTCGATATCGACCTTCGCCCCATTGCGCACCAATTGGAAGCTGACACCGAGGTTGTCCGAGTACTCAATGTCGTACGTGTCCGTGGCCGGCGACGGCCCACCCTCGTGCAAATCCAGGCGGACCCGGTTCAGGTCCGGTTCATAGGTGGCGGTCAGCGTGGGCGACGGCGGGCCGGGCACATCCTGGGTCCACTGGAAGTAGGCCCATTCGGATTCGTGGTTCCCGATCCCCGACCACACCTGCCGGGTTTTCACATACGCCCGGTACACCCCGTTCGGGAAGTCACGCGACACCGTCCAGAACGTGTCCTCGCCTTTCCACCACCCGTCGAGGGTTTCGTCGAACGCGACGGACGTGGCCGGGTCGAACCCGGCACCTTCGTACACCGCCGACTCGAACGCCCGCACCCAGTACATCTGCTGCTTGTCGGACTCAGGATCGAGGTATGTCCAGGTCACGGTCGGCAACGTGATGTCGACGAGCGGCCCGACCGGGCCGGTGACCTCGACGACGGGGCGCTCGTTGTAGTCGAGGTCGACGTACAACTCGGAAATGCGCAGCGCTGACGTTTCGGCGTCGGTGCGGCCGAGGGACACGAAAAAGTCGTCGAACGTTTGCTCGGTCCACTCGCCCCCGCCGGGCTGCTCCGTGTAGTAGCTGAGTTCGACTGTTGTCCATTCCGGCGGCAACGGCGGATCGGACGGGTTCCCCGGTGGCGGTTTCGTGGGGCAGCGGAACCCGAACAGGATCCGGAAGATGAACAGGATCAGCTCGAACAGGAACCCGCGCCGGTGGAACCCGCAGTGCGGTCGGGGTGGTGGTGGTTTCGGGTCTTCGGGGGTGCCCTGAATTTTCTGCACCCTGATGCGGGTGCGGACCGCGAAAATTTTGGCACCATCCGGCACATCAAAATCTTGGATGGACAGCTTCAAAATTTCGTCGTCGAGGACCACCGGTCGCCCGCCGGCGAACTCGATGTAGGTGACGTCGTTGTCGTCGTTGAGTGCGTTGTGCGCGGACATGCCGACGGGGCCGACGATCGACGCCGCACCGAGTTGCAACGTCCCATCGGCGCGGGTGGTGACAACCGGCATTAGTAGTCCCTTTGAGCGCTAATGGCGCGGCGTTGGTCCTTGTTTCCCTTGACGATTCGTTTGTCGATGACCCCGGTGAGTTGGGTTCCGTCGAGTTTCGTTTCGACGTACACGTTCACGACCGGGTCGGCGGCGTCCATTTGGTTCAGGGTTGACCCGGCGGCGAACGAGGGGGCGAACCCGGCGGTACTGGCGGCCCCGGCGGCGGCGGACATTCCGGCGGTCACCGCCCCGGTCGCCGCCGACGCCAGCGCGACACCCGCCGACGCGACCGCGGCCGTCGTCGATGCCATTCCGGATGCCATGGACAGGCCGAAATTGGAGCCGATGCCCAATGCCAGCTTCGAGGGTGACGCCATTTGGAGGCCGGACATGGTGGATTGGGCGGCGACCTGGGCGAGTTGTTGACCGGCGGCGGCGACGGCGGGTGCGGCGTCGAGCATGCCTTGCGCCATGGCCAGGCCGTAGTTGTAGCCGATCTGATAAAAGATGTCGACGTACTGGATGAGGATGTCGACGACCTGGCCGATCAGGTCGAGCATGGCCTGGAATCCCTCAAGCGTCACGTCGAGCATTGCCTGTAGACCGGTGACCCACCCGTTGTACATGGCGTTGATTCCGTCGGTAATCGCCGCGGTCATGGCGGTCATTGCCGCCTCAATGGCGGCCTGCGCGGCGGGGAACACTTCGTTGACCTTCGCCAGGAACGCATCCAGTTTCGGGCTGATCGCGTCGAGGGCGGTACCAAGATTCGCGATGGCCGTATTCAGGGCGGCCAGGTTCGTGACCAGGGTTGCGAGGAGCGGGTTGGTCACGGTCAGCGCCGTACCAAGGTTCGTCATGCTGGTGGTAAATGTGATCAGCGCCGGGTTGAGCGTGGCGAGCGTGTCCGACCATGTCGTCAGCGCCGGGTTGAGCGCGGCAAGGGTCGTGGTCAGCGTCGACAGTTGCGGGTTCGCCGTGGCCAGGGCCGGCCCGAGGTTCGTGATGGACACCGTGAATCCGGCGAGGGCCGGGTTGGCGGTAACCATGGCGGCGGCCATGGCGACGAGCGGCGGATTGAGCGCGGCGAGCCCATCGGTGAATGGCTTGATAAGTGGGTTAAAGGTCCCCAACGCGGTACCGAACCCGCCCAGATTTGTGACGAATGTCGGCAGCTGGGCGTTCAGGGTGGCCAGGCTCGTCGCCCAAATGGTCATGGCCGGGGCGAGCGCCACGATCTGCACGGTGAACGCGGTGATCAGCGGGTTCAGGGTGGTCAGGATCAGGGAGAACGCGGTCAGTGCCGGGTTGAGCGCGACCAGCGCAACCGACATGTTCGTGAACACGATGACCTGCGGTGCCAACAACGCGAGGTTCGTCACGAGCAGGGCGAGGGGGGCGTTGAGCGCGGCCAGCGGGACCGCGGTCAACGCGGCGGCGCTCGACACCCCGGCGAGGGCGCCACCGAGGCCGGTCACCTGCGGGCTAGCGACGGCCGCCTGTGCACCGACGGCGGTGAGCGCGTTCGCCGCGCCCTGCACGTCACCGACCAGGGTTGGGGCGGCCCCGGTGATACCGGTCGACCAGCCGGCGA
>Ga0193742_1001118_pt1 | contig 16597 bp, 14 predicted proteins | sample L2c1metaG_FD_165511 | JGI IMG/M metagenome (GOLD analysis project Ga0193742, IMG submission 165511) | Soil microbial communities from a riparian zone of the East river system, Colorado, United States - L2c1 | ecosystem: Environmental > Terrestrial > Soil > Riparian zone | place: USA: East River... | reverse complement strand
TGTTGGGGCGGATTTTAATGTATTGGTGAAAAAGCTAAAATAAGATAAGCAATTATATATCATGTCATTGCGATAGCGTGGCAATCTCATAGGACAAGTATCAAACTGAGATTGCTTCGTTCCTCAATGACATGTTTTTCATTATGATGGGATAATAAGCCCCAAAATCAATCATACAACTCCTGCTCATCAGTATAATATGTTTTGCGTGATCCCTCTTTAATAAGGATCTCTGCACCGGTTGGGCTGTGGGTCTTTTTCGAATTGTGAATATTCATAAAATCCCTTATTTCGCCACTAATAATATCAGGACTTGCTTTGATGATCTCTTTTTCGGCATCCTTTAACACGGTGTGAATTGATTTAACCAGTTCTTTTAGCTTATCCTGCGGTATTTTATTGCTTGTCGAAAACGGTGAAATGCCCGCATGCCATAATATCTCATCGGCATAAGCATTCCCAATGCCGCGAATGATCTTTTGATCGAGTAGTATGGTTTTAATATTGGTCTTTGTTTTTTGTAGTCTCGCGATCAAATAATCGACACCTGCCTCCTTTGATAATGCATCGGGAGCATCTTTTTCTTCGGGATTTAGGGTAGGGTTGGCAATCCCCTGGAAATCTGTCAATGCCAAACCGGTATCATCGCTAAAATGCAATTCAATTATGTTGTACTTGTTTTCGTTTTTACCCGTAAACAAAACCAGCTTACCATGCAGCATTAAATGTAAGGCAAGGATATCGCCCTTTGAAAATTTTAAATAAAGTTCTTTGCCTTCGCGATATACTTTATCGAGCTTTTGACCCTCAAGGGTATCTTGAAGTTGCTTGTGTGTTACGTTTAATTTTTTAGCGTTGATAATGGCTACTTGTTTAACCGTTTTACCGGCTAATTTTTTGTCGAGATTATGGCTGAATGCTTGCAGATCGGGTAATTCGGGCATGGTAACAAGTATTTAAATGGAAAACCAAATATAATACGATAAGTTTTAATTTAAGTGCTTGCCCGACCAAAGCCAACTGTATCCCTGTACAATTGTGGCGAAACGTCGGCATTGGTTTTAAAAAATCTGCTGAAATAATATTCGTCCTCGTAACCGAGTTCATAGGCAATTTCCTTGATCGGTTTATTGGTTAAATATAATTCGCGTTTCGCTTCAATAATAATGCGTTCGGCAATAAGGTTACTAATGGTTTTATTAAAATGCGCTTTGGTGATACGGGCCAATGCCTTGGCTGATATATTGAGCATATCGGCGTAATTACTTGCACTGTGTTTTGTTTTAAAGTGTGTTTCTATGGCTTCCTTTAAATCATTTAATATATATGGTTCTTTGTTTTCATTGTCGGATAGCCGTTCAATGGCTTGTTGTTCTGATTTTAAACGCGAGGCCGTGATCAGGAATATTTTAAGATACGATACCAATATATCATATTGTGCCATTGCTTTGTTTTGCATTTCTGTTTTTATCTGGCTGAGCATTATATTAAACGTGGCGGCGCTGGCGGTATCAACTTTAATATAAGGAGGGTGGTATATATTATCAAACAAAATGCCGCTGCATGATACTTCTTTATGATGCTTGTGTATACAGAAAAAGTCGGGATGAAATTGTATAGCCACACCCCTTAGCTTATTCTCTGAAGCCAGCATAAAGGGTTGATAGGGCGTAAAGGCCAGCAAAGTATTTTCGTCAAAATCATACTCCGAAAAATCAGACTTTAATTTACCTGATCCTTCATTTATCCAGATCACCGAAAAATAATTATTACGTTGTAAATGATCAAAATAGCTGTTATCCTCAAACCAAAACAGTTTAAAGGCCAGGTTACCATTTATCGGGTCAACCAGTGTAAATGTATTTTGTGAGTCTGTCATTTATTGTGCTAACTGTGCTTTTAAATCGGTGTTTTCTTTTCTCAATTTGTTAATATACTCATGTTGTGCCATAAATTCATCCTGTATTTCTTCCAAAGTGTACCTTGGTGTAATATGCTGCGGGCAGTTCCAGTCGTAGGCCTTAACTTTTAACAAAATTATCCTTTCGGGCCTAAATTTATAATCATCCAGATCAAGCTTGTCAAACAGTTCAGAATTATCTTCAATAGATATAACACTTGCTTCGGCAAATATCTTTAGCCGTGCTTTGGCTGCCTGATCAAGCAAAAACAGCGATACTTTATTGTTGGTGGCCAGGTTACCTACAGAGATGTATTGCTTGTTGCCACCAAAATCAATAAAACCCAATGTTTCATGATCCAATACCTTCAAAAAACCTTTTGGCCCTCCACGAAACTGGATATAAGGAAAGCCGCTTTCACTATTGGTAGCCATATAAAAATTATCCTGATGGGCTATAAATTCCACTTCGTTTTCTGTTAGTCCATCAGTGTACCTGTGCTCTTCCATACGCCCATAACTTGCCCGGCTTCCGTAGCGTTCCTGGAAACCCCTTACAGCATCAGTAAAAGCAATTTTTGCGTAATTCATGATAATTAAAGTTTTAAATGATTGAATGATAGAGCAAAAGCCATTGCAAACGCTTTGGCTCTTACTGTTACCTTATTTGTTTATCATTCATGTATTATGCTGCAACGTGTTGCAGCACTTTAGCAGCAGGGAAATCAAGTTCGGTATTGGCTGTATTATTAAAGTAATTGGTTAACATATTAAGGGCAACATGTCCAACAATTTCACCAACTTCGCCTTCGGTAAAACCAGCAGCCTTAATTGCATCCACATCACTGTCACTTACCAAACCTTTTTTGGCAACCAGTACTGTAGCAAATTTTAAAGCGGCATCTGTTTTTGCATCAGCAGCTTTTGCATTACGGGCATTTTGTATAGTGTCGGCATCAATGTGAACCAATTTTTCGCTTATATAGGCGTGTGCGGCTACACAATAATCACAACTGTTGTTTTCTGATACGGCCAGTGCCAGTAATTCTCCTGTTTTAGCGCCAAGTGTACCATGCGATAGTGCGCCGCTGAAATTAAGATAACCCTCTAACAGCGCTGGTGAGTTACCCATTGTGCGCATCATATTTGGTACGGAACCTAATTTACCTTTTATTGCATTAAATAATTCTTTGGTTTTGCCTGTTGCTTCGTCAGGATTTAAAGCTTTTAAACGTGTCATTGTAGTAATTTTAGTTTGTCATTATTGACAATACAAAGTTGCATACCGCAAACTCGCTGTAACATGGATGAATTTCGTTAGTACATGGACAATTTTCCCTATAATGTATTTATAAACTTAAAACAAGAACTTCTTATACCGTTCCATAGCCATTTCAACCGCTTTCATTTGGGTTTTATTAAGTTTGCCAAACAGGTTCAGGGTAATATCGGCGGTAACTTTTTTAATGCTTCGCTTCCATGTACCAACCACCTGGTCATCAACTACTATGGGCTGTTCAAAAATTACGTGGCGCGCCTGTTTTAAGTATTGAGGATTAACCAACGCGTCGCGGTGCTTATATGCAATGGCAAACTCATCATACATCGGCAGTAAATAAGCTTTTGGATTTTTAGGGAGCATGATATCCGTATTATTGGGCATCCAATAGGTTTTACCATCAATTACCTCGTTAATAAGTTCCGCTTTAACGTTTTCAAGTCCGGTGGTGGCATCGGCCACAGTAAGTCCTGCCCAGGTTGCAAAATCATGTACTGTAGCAGGGCCGCGACTATCGAAATAACCACGTGCCAGTTTGGTTAAAGCCTCCTCATGTTTCAATGGCACTGTGGCCGGTGCACGGTCGTCAAGCAGGGCATAAGTAAACTGTCTCCCGGCTCTGGCCCCGCTACAAATCACCTGGTCAAGCTCGGCCCGCATTAATAATAAGGTAAATCTCAGATCGTCAGTTGCAATTTCGGCCCGTTGAAATACATCCACAAGCTCTGGCCGGGTAAGCTGTTTATTTCCCTGTAAAGCATTTGCCAGCACATTATTACTTTCATTAAACAGCGTGTTATTCAGTTCGAATTTTTTATTCATGGCAGCGCTGGCGGCGTGAATACGCGGGGCGGTAAGGGTTAGCACCCAGCGTATATCCTGGGGCGAAACAAAATGCCAGGTTGGCCTTAACAGGTGCGTACGTAATATTTTACCATCAGTAATAGCTTGTTCTATTGCATTTTCGCCGACATTTTGCATTCGTAAACCTATAGCCCATTTGGCACCGGCATAATCCTGTGCCTGCATGGCTACCATGTATTTTACTACTTCCTCTGGTTGCTTAAATTCCGGCTTATAAATTTGTTGATTATATATTCGTAAACTGGCCAGGCGATGATCTTTCATAATGGTGTTAATTGGGAAATTATAAAGTTAAAATTAATGCCGGGAAATGACAGGTGTTTGTCAGTAGCAAAAAAGTATCTTAATTAATTTTGAGATGCTTAATTTTATATGACCAGTTAATAAAATAAAGCCGGGAATTTTGCTGGTGGATTAGCTGTTGGTATTGCCATTGCTGTAGCAACTAAGCGTATCAATTACGGCCAGAAAAGCTAATGAGTGTTTGTAACAAAATTATAACTATTAGCAAATAAACCTACTGTTTACTTTTACTTAACTATAGTTTAACATTAAGAGGGTTATTTCACATTATGAAAAGAGCGCTTTACCTTGTATTGTTATTGCTGCTATTAAGTTTAGCAGGAAAGGCACAAACCACTACAGATGTAAAACCATTTAATGAATTTGCAACTGCTCCGCAGCCATTTTTATTTTCAGTTAACACACTTACCGGTAGCACACCATACTGGAGCTTAAATTATTCGGGTAGTTATGGCGAGCGGGCAGCAACGCCATTTGGCTATAACGGTGTTGATCAGCAACTGGCGGTTAAAGGCTATCTGGGCAACCAGTTTACATTATATGCCAATGCAGCTGTTGGTTTTGCACGTGACGGGGGAACTACAAGTGCTCAACAGGCTGAGGTAATGCATGATTTTATAGGTGGTAAACAGTTATTTGGACCACGCATTGGTTTGAGCTTAGGTGGAAGCCGCGACTGGACAAATGTGAAAGCTATATTCAGCCGTGTAACCGCATCGTTCGATGCCGCTTCATGGAAGTTTGCAGGGAACCTGCGTTTTGAAAAAGCATTTGATAAATCAAGAGATGGTATTGATCTGGTTACCAGTTTTGGCTTTCATCATCGCGTTACCGGCCAGTTTTTTGCTGGTGTTGAAGCCCTGGGAGAAGATCTGGAAGGTTTTTGGGAGGCTGATGAAGCGGAAGGCGGGGCCAAATTATTGGTAGGACCTTCAGTTAATTATGCTCCGAGAGGCTCAAGGTTTGCATTTTCGGTTTGTGGTGGCCCCATATTTTATGCAACCCATAGCAATGTAATTCCTTCAGAGGCGGTACGCGATCTATCAGAAGTAGGCCAAAACGGTTATACTGTGAGAGCTCAGATATCTTTTAATATACATTAATAATTTGCTTTGACCTTATGAATAATTCAATAAAAAAATTAATATTTACTATTGCCCTGTGCCTTGCGGCAAGTGCATATTCCATAGCCCAGTTACCGGGTAAAGTAAAAAGTACAGGGCAGGTAATACTGCCAAACGGTTGGAAGCTAAGTCCAGCGGGGCGCTCTTTGCCGCTTGGCGATCTGCCTTTGAATATGCAATTAAGTACATCTGGCAAGTTATTGGCAGTAACCAACAATGGTCAAAGTACCCAATCATTGCAGCTGATAGATCCCAAAAGCGAAAAACTACTGGACGAACAGGTATTGCGTAAATCATGGTACGGATTGGCATTTAGCAATGATGAAAAGCACTTGTATGCATCTGGTGGTAATGATAACTGGATATTGGATTTTCATCTGCAGGATAATAAACTTAACAAAGCAGACACCATAAAACTGGGAACACCGTGGCCGCTAAATAAAATATGCCCAACTGGTATTGCCGTTAATAAAAGCAATACGAAACTATATACCGTAACAAAAGAAGACAGTACGCTGTATATCATTGATCCGCAGACAAAACGGATACTTAATAAAGTTCAATTACCTGCAATTGCCTATAGTTGTCTGCTTTCGCCTGATGAAACAAAGCTATATGTTTCTCTTTGGGGCGGTAGGGCAGTTGTGGTGGTTAATACCGCGTCACAAACTATTGATAACCGTATTTCTGCTGGCGATCATCCTAACGAACTGCTTTTAAATAAACAGGGCACTAATTTGTTTGTGGCCAATGCTAACGATAATACTGTTTCCATTATCAACACGAAAACTAATAAAGTAATTGAAACGGTTGCTACTACATTATATCCAACCAGGCTCACCGGCTCAACTACCAACGGTTTAGCGCTAAGCGCCAACGAAAAAACATTGTACATTGCCAATGCCGATAATAATTGCCTGGCTGTTTTTGATGTATCCGTATCGGGTAATAGTAAAAGCCTTGGTTTTATCCCGGTGGGCTGGTACCCAACCAATGTAAAAATATTAGGCGGCAAAATACTGGTAACCAATGGAAAGGGCCTAAGCTCAATGGCTAATCCGCAGGGGCCGCAACCTATTGCAAAAGCCGATAACAGCAGTATATTGGCGGTTTGTTTAAGGGTTCTTTATCATTTATTGATGCCCCAAAACCTGCTCAGTTAAAACAGTATACCCGCCAGGTTTACGCCAATACACCATTTACTGATAAACGGACTATTACTGCCGATGGTGAAGCCGGGAACCCGGTGCCGCGTAAGCTTGGTGAAAAATCGCCTATAAAACATGTCTTTTATATTATTAAAGAAAACCGCACTTACGACCAGGTTTTAGGCGATATGCCTGAGGGGAACGGTGATAGTACGCTGTGCTTGTTTGGTCAGCGTGTTACACCAAATCATCACGCGCTGGCAAAAAACTTTGTGTTGCTTGATAACTTTTATGTTGATGCAGAAGTTAGCGCCGATGGGCATAACTGGAGCATGGCCGCCTATGCAACAGATGTAATTGAAAAAACATGGCCAACAAGCTATGGTAACCGTGGTGGAAGCACAAGCTTTGAGGGTGGCCGGCCGGCTACTTATCCACGAGACGGTTTTATATGGGATTACTGTAAACGTGCAGGCATCAGCTACCGCAGTTATGGCGAATTTAGTGATGATGGTAAGGCCAACATTAAAACATTACAGGGGCACATTTGCCTGCACTCACCTGGTTTTGACCTCGATGTTAAAGATCAGGTGCGTGTAGATGCCTGGCAGCATGATTTTGACTCGCTGCTTACCATAAATGCTGTACCCCAGTTTAATACCATCCGGATATCAAATGATCATACCAGCGGTCAAAAAAAGGGAAAGATATCGCCTGTTGCCGCAGTTGCCGACAATGATCTGGCTATTGGCCGGTTTATTGAACACCTGTCTGAAAGCCCTATCTGGAAGGAATCGGTTGTGTTTATACTGGAAGATGATGCCCAAAACGGCCCCGACCACGTAGATGCACACCGTTCGCCTGCATTTGTAGTAGGGCCTTATGTAAAGCGTAACGCAGTTATACATACCATGTATTCAACATCGGGCTTTTTACGAACCATGGAGCTGATACTTGGCTTGCCGCCCATGAGCCAATATGATGCCGGTGCTATGCCGTTGTATGAGTGTTTCACCAGCAAAGCTGATGTTACCCCTTATAAATTAAAACCAGCCCAGGTTGATCTGGAACGGGTTAATGTGGCAAATAATGAAAGCAGCCGCCGGTCTGAGCTGTTTAATTTTGCAAAAGAAGATGCTGTACCCGATCTGGATTTGAATGAAGTAGTGTGGAAATCTGTAAAAGGTGAACATTCGGTAATGCCTGCCCCTAAAAGAAGCGCCTTTGTACTATTGGAGAAGAAAAAGAAAGATGATGATGATTGATTAATTAATAGGTTTAATTAATCCTTATTCAATTTCATTAACTGATGTTAATCATTACGTAACAACAAAAGAATTCCTTTGCCTAATGAACTTTAAAAAATATCTATTCATAATATTAAGTTTTACTGCTTTTTACACCTATGGCCAATCAGCAGACCCAAACTACAAACTGATCGGCGCCAATTTTGTACAAGCCAAAAACTACTATTTGCTAACGTTATTAGAAAACAACGCGGCAGCAAAACAACTGATCAGTAACGATGCCGAACTTGTAAAACTAACACAAACCAGGCTTGATAATATCAAATCATCACTTACTACCTGTAAAGACCCTCTGTGTTTTACACAAACCATTAAGTTTAGTGACGAGGAGATTAAAACGGTTGGTGACAGACTTACCAGTTTGTATAAAGCCAATAATGCTTTAGGTAACCTGGTAAAGCAGCATTTAATACCATCGGGTACCTATATCCAGTATAAAGGCTTGTCACCTGTTCAGCTACTGGTTAAAGCATGGGAGCAGGATGCTAAAGCGATAAACTATGCCATTGAAGTTTATGCCGAAGGCAGGAAACCAAATTACCCTGCAATTGATTCTATCAGTTTTAATGTAAAGAGCAGATCATACCTTAACCTGGTTTACGATGCATCTGCAACCATACTGGATGAGAGTAAGCATACCAAACTATTTTTTATCCCATCAATGAATTACGCTTTGCATTGCCTGGAAATAAATGAAAGGGACGACGCTGCCAATGATGAGCCTATGACCTTAAAGGCCAATAAAAATGCTTTTAACAGGATAAAAACCATTAACTGGGCTAATTATAAATATACCATGATCCTGATACCTGGTGCCGGCCCTGATGTAGCGGGAGTTGCATTAAGTGCCGAAGGCATGTTGCGTTGCAGGGTAGCCGCATTAAGGTATTTTGAAGGTTTGGCGCCATTCATCATGACATCGGGTGGTAAAGTACATCCTTATAAAACAAAATATAACGAGGCTGATGAAATGAAAAAATTTATGGTCGAAAAATTGCATGTTCCGGAAAATGCCATATTGGTTGATCCCCATGCCAGGCATACGACTACCAATATGCGTAATTGTGTACGTATTATATTCCGTTATGGTATGCCGTTTAATAAACCATGTATCACCTCAACTGATAAATCGCAGAGTTATTCTATAGAACACATGGCCGGTAGGTGCGAGAAAGAACTGGGCTATGTGCCGTATACTTTAGGCAAACGCCTGTCAGATACCGAACAAGAGTTTTACCCGGTTATAACATCTTTACAGATTGATGCTGATGAACCGCTTGACCCATAGGGTTATTTTTAATTCCCTCCCCTCGGGAGAGATGTGAAAGGTTGAGCGCAGAGGCGGGAGGGGTTTATACACGCAATATAAGTTTGCATATTCCAAAGGAGACGCAATTATGCGTCTCCTACAAAAAATAAAATCGTAGAGGCGCACAATTGCGTCTCCCACAATATTCATAAACATGAAGAAAATATTTATTGCTTTAACAGTCGCTTTATCGCTGGGGTTGATGTCATTCTTAGATTATGCGGTTCAGATGAATATAGCGCGTTCTGTAACCATTGATTCATTGGGAGCATGCCAGGGCATATCATATCAAAACGGCCGGATATTTTTATATGGTGACAGGGAAGTCGGTATGATACGCGAATTTAAGCTGGTAGGGGATAGCCTGACCTATATTAACAAAGAATATAAGCTTACCAAAGACGGACAGGACGTGATCAATCACCCTACAGGATTAGCTTATAATGGAACTGGGCCAACTTTTATGGGCAATTCCATCCGCTTAAATAATGAGGGCACAAAATGGAAGGCCGTAATTTATTGTATTGACTGGAAAGGCCTGCTAAAAACGGGCACGCTTGATGGGAACCTGATCAACACTATTGATGACGACGCCTGTATACAAGGTACGCGGCCCGAATATGTAAAATATAATAATAAGTGGTATGTGGCCACTGCTGATTATGGAAACAACGGCAATGAGGTTAGGTTATATGATCCTGCCGCATTAAAAAAAGCAACCAAAACAAGTGAAAAAGGTGTGCTATATAAAAAGTTTACCTGCACAGCTTGGGTACAAAACCTGCATTGGATAGCATCGAAGGGAGTATTGGTACTTATTCAAAACCAAAAAGAGGGCAGGATGTGGCGGTTCACTTATATCGATCTTGGAAAATCAATTGAAACCGGTACTCAACAGGTAATCAAGGAAATAAATATAGATGGGAAGCAAGACGAACTGGAAGGCTTTTCATTTTTGGGAGATGTTAATAAAGGCATTGCTGTATCCTCTTCACGCAAAAACAACATAACATTTACCAATACATCCTGGTAAAAATTTTCTTTCTGTACCCTGTAACTACAGCGGTTAATAACCCGATAGTTAATGATTGTAACCTTTATGTGATTAATATAAACTTAACATACAGGCATCATTTACTTAAGACTATTGAATTAAATTTGGCTTTTCATTATAATATTTATAATATATGAACTATATTATTATAAATATTAAATATCACATATTGCTAAAACGATATTTATTAACATAAATTTTTTGCCTATGTAGAAATCGTTCTTTTTTTAAATCGAAACCGGCGGAAATGAACCGGAGAATACGCTCATATTCTACCGGTCCGGAATTAATTGTCAAATAACTGGAAAAGCGGTTGCAATGCTTTCAGGAGTTACCATTAACAATCAATATTTAAATATATGTATAAAAAGATTACACCCAATCTTTTCAAAGAAAATCTTATAAAGATAAACGCTGTTTTGATTATACTTTTTGCATTTTTACAACCCGTACATGCAAACTACATCAAAACAAAAACGCAGCTTAATAAGCTTGCCGAGGCACCTGTAAAAATTTCAGGTACCGTAGTTGATGAAAAAGGCTTACCCTTGCCTGGTGTAAGTGTATATGAAAAAAAATCACATAAAGGTACAGCAACAGATATCAATGGTAAATTTACCATTACCGCCGAGCCGGGAGCTACTCTGGTTTTTGCCTTTGTTGGTTACACTAATCAAGAAGTTGTAGTTGGTAGCCAAACCGCGCTAACTATTAAATTGATGCCTTCAACTAATATCCTGAACGAGGTAGTTGCAATTGGTTACCAAACAGTACGCAAAAGCGACTTTACCGGTGCCATTGCCAGTGTTAAGTCGGAGGAGTTGAATTTAACAGCGCCAACCGTTGGCCAGGCGCTTGTTGGTAAAGTAGCCGGGGTTCAGGTAGCACAGATTAGCGGTTCACCTTACTCAACCACTAAAATTAACGTACGTGGTGTTGGATCATTCCTTGCCAGTTCAGACCCTCTTTATGTAATTGATGGTTACGCAGCTGGTAACGATTTGTTCATCAACCCAGATGATATTGAATCAATTGATGTATTGAAAGATGCTGCATCGGCAGCTATTTACGGTTCAAGGGCAGCTGGCGGTGTGGTGCTCATTACAACCAAACATGGTTCAAAAGAAAATAGCAAAGGCAAGTTTGAATATGATGCCCAGGTTGGTATTAACCAGTTAGCAAAAAAAGTTGATCTTTTAAATTCAGATCAGTTTGCGCAACTGGTGATAGACGGCCGTAACAATTCATACCATGATCTTTGGATAACTACAGGCCATACCTGGAACGATGCGATGTATTCTGACCCGAATGATGTACGCATTAAAAACGTAGGTAACGCTGGTTCGGTAAGTGTTCCGCCGTACTTATATAACTTTCAAACACAGTCGCTTATTCACCAGACTGTTAATACCGACTGGCAGAATGAATTATACCGGAATGCTTTAATGCAAAGCCACAATCTTTCTTTCTCGGGTAATTCAAATGGTACAAGGTATTACTTCAGTACTGGTTACCAGGATCAGCCGGGTATTATGTTAGGTACAGGACAGAAAAAAATTAACCTGCGTGCTAATATAGATGGACAGATAGGTAAGCGGCTTAAAGTAGGGGCCAACATAGCCTTTACTCAAACCACCAATCAGGAATCGCAGGATGGCCGCTGGGATCATAGCCCTGCATTTGGCGCATTGATATATATGCCGTTCTTTCCGGCTTACAACCCTGATGGCAGCATTGCTACAAACGTAGCTGCCGCACAATCAACAGCTTATGCTTATCAGTCAATTGAAAACCCGATAGCAACCGCAACATTAATAAAGATAAACCGTGTAGGTGACCGTGCCACTTATAACGCGCATGCCAACTATAGCATTATGGATGGACTTAGTTTTAACGCTAATTTAGGTATGCAAACCTACGCCGAAAACTATAATTATTATCTGCCAACCAATATCAGTAATGGTGCAAACCCACCGGGTTCATCTCAATCAATACAGGCAGCAAAAGCCATACGCCAAACAATTGACTACCGCGATCAGCTAGGCGAGTTTACCCTGAACTATACCAAACAGTTAGGTAAAAATCATTTTGACGGATTGGTGGGTTATACTGCTCAAAAAACTACCAATAACGTGCTTACTTTACAGGGTATAGGTTTTCAAAATGATAATGTACCTAACATAACCGGCGCCAATCCGGCTCAAATAACGCTGATTACACCAAAGAGCCCCGCAATTGAAGGGGTACAGCCAACCGGAGATGATACTTTTACACTATTGTCATACCTGGCCAGGGTAAATTATAATTATGACAGTAAATACTTTTTATCAGCTTCATTTCGTACAGACGGATCCTCACGTTTCGGCGCTAATTCCAGGTATGCGAATTTTCCATCAGTATCTGCAGGCTGGAATTTGTCTGACGAATCATTTTATCATGGCTGGCTGGGTGATCAATCAACCGTTAAGTTACGCGCAAGCTGGGGTTTAAGTGGTAATAACAATATTGGTAATTATACTTCACAGCAGTATTTTAACCCGCCATCAAACGTGGTATTTGGTGGCCCCGGGGCTACAGCGCCTGCCCTTACCGCCGGTAATATTGCTGATGAAGGGTTAACCTGGGAGTCAACCTCGCAATATAACTTTGGTGCTGACTTAGGTTTACTTAAAGGGCGCCTTTTCCTTATAGTCAATTATTACCTTAGTCATTCTTATAACCTGTTATTTAACGCACCAATATCTGCTATTTCAGGGAGTCAAACTATCACTACCAATTTGGGACCCGACTCCAAAATAAGCAATAAAGGGTTTGATTTTCAGGTTGACAGTAAGATCATAGCCCATAAAGACTTTACTTTAAATTTAAGCGGTAACATATCCATAAACCGAAACAAAGTATTGAACCTGGGTAGTAACAATACCATTATTAGCGCAGGAGCCGAACGGTCATACTTAACCAATATTACTGAAGCAGGCCAGCCTGTGGGCATGTTTTATGGTTATAAAGTAGCCGGCATGGTTACCCAGGCCGATCTTGCTAATATAGCTACTGATCATGCCAACTATAATCCGGCTACGCAGTCTTATCCGGCTGGTTATAAAATTAAAGGCCCGCCTATTTCTACATTTTCAAGCACTCCGATACAGGCCGGCGATCTTTATTTTAAAGACGTTAACGGTGATGGTGTAATTAATGCCAAGGATGCAGGCATTATCGGTACCCCGTATGCTAAGTTTACTTATGGTTTTGCTATAAACGCTACATTTAAGAACTTCTACTTCAGCTCATCGTTTGCCGGTTCTTATGGTAACCAGATAGTTGACGGACAAGACTATTACCTGTACAACATGGAAGGCTCAGGTAACCAGTATGCAGATGTTGCCGATCGTTACCGCGACGCGGCTGATCCGGGCCAGGGAAGTGTTTACCGTGCATCACGCGGTAGTACACAAAGTAACAGCACCAGGCTATCAACCTTTTATTTACAGAGCGGATCTTTTTTAAGAAATACCAATATGACATTGGGTTATACGCTTAAATCAGATTATATAAGCCGCAACCTTGGTTTAGGGTCACTGAGAATATATGGCGCGGTTAACAATGGTTTTACTATTACTAAATATAAAGGCTATAACCCTGAGGTTAATTATAACTATTCCTATAGCGGTTCACAAAATACAAACCTTACCCCGGGTATTGACTATGGTGTTTACCCGCTGGTACGTTCATATAATTTGGGTGTTAAAGCTACTTTTTAATTAAAAACTAATTCTGAAGCAAATGAAGAATATAAATATAAAGTTATTTTGCCTGGTAGCGTTATTTGCGCTGGGTTCATGCAAAAAGGACTTTTTAGAACAAAGCAACCCGGATGCTGTAGCTATAAGCAAATCATTTAAAACCGAAAACGACGTATTATTAGCGGTTAATGGTTGTTACTCGCTATTAAGGAGCGGTAATACTATAGGCGAGGGCAGTGACCTGTGGACCGACCAACGTTCTGATGATACTGGTACAAACGACAATCAATCAAACGCCGGCGAACCTTTTGGATTCAATAACTTTTCATTGATACCTACCAATAGCTATTTGTACACACATTGGAGTGCTATGTATTCAGTAATATCCAACTGTAATATTGTATTATCAAATATTGATAAAGTATCCTTTGCAAAACCCGAGACTAAACAACAGTATAAGGCCGAGGCTGAATTTATACGTGCTTTGATATACTTTCACATGGTTAGGGAATGGGGAGATGTGCCATTGGTTACCAAGCAGTTTGCAAGCCCTGAAGAGGTTGCAGCGAGTACAAAACGTGATCCGCAGGCAGCGGTGTATGCACAGATAGTTACTGACCTTAAAGATGCCGCCAATAGTCCGTTACCGGCTACACAGGCAACAGGTACTATCGGTCGTATATCATTGACAGCCGTAAATACCTTGTTAGGACAAGTGTATTTAACTATGGCTACCACGCTTGATGCAGCGAATAAAACGACAAATCTGAATAACGCGTTAACAAGTCTTACTGCTGCTTACAATACTAAAACATTCGGTAATTTAAAGGATATCCCTTATACCGATGTGTTTGATGTAGCCCAAAAGTCTAAATGTCCCGAACTTATATGGCAAATTGTAAACATACAGGGCGACCCTGTTTACAGCTCAAGTATAGCGGCAAACAGTCAGGCTAAAGGCGAAATCATCAACTCTCAAAAATCATCAACCGGTGTAGGAGCTAATGTAACTCATGATCTCGTGAATGATTATGAAGCCAATGATCCACGTGGTGCATTCTCCATCAAGTTTGCTAATGATGCTACTGTTAAAGATTGGTTTGTAACTAAGTTTAGGGATGCAAGCGCTGGAGCAGGTAAAAATGGTTACGGAGGTAATGATTGGATATTGATGCGTTATGCTGATGTGATACTGATGCTTGCCGAGGTAAATATGTATTTAGGCAATAATACTGCTGCTATTCAGTATCTTGACATGGTGCGCGACAGGGCTGGTATGCCAACCTATGAAGTATCGTCACAAGATCCTGCTTACAGTTCCAAATACTCAACGCTTAAACTGGCCATATTACATGAACGCCGTGTAGAATTGGCTTTTGAACACCACCGGCTGTTTGACCTTTTAAGAACTTTTACTACTGATGAACTGGTAGCATATTTCCACAGTAAGAACCAGGCAGATTTTGGTTCGGCACTCTTATCTAATTTCACTACCAAGGACAGGTATTTCCCTATTCCTTTCAATGAAACTAAATTAAATCCTACTAAAATGTATCAGAACCCAGGTTATTAGGCGACACGAACAAGCCTTGGGCGCTTCGCGCCCAAGGCTTGATGCTTTGCAGAAGATGGGAGTAGGTCTCCCGGAATCGACGTACAGGCGTTGGTTTCAAACTACCTCTAAGTTGCTGTGGTGAACGAACCATGGTGAGGAGCGTTAGAGGAAAAGGCACCCGGAGAGGTGTCAGGTAAGTTGTAAGAAGATGAATGAAAATGAACCGCCGATGAGGTGTCGAAAGGATGAGATGATGTCGAAACCGGGTACAGTAACGACCTGGGATAAGCAGGAGAATAACCTGTCTATGCTTCTGCGGCATCCGGCATACAGGCGGCATGAGCTTACAACAGGCTTTTGCAAGGAACGTGTGAAGCTGTCGTCACGATGTCAAGAGAAAACTTCAAGCCGGCGCACCGGCAAGAAGGAAAGTATCGATGCGTGGCACGGTGGCAGACTGGTGCGTAGTAGTGCTGAAGTTCCTGTAATGGGAATGGAGCGAAGGAGCCAGATTACTCAGCTTCCCATTGGAGGAAACTGTAAGCAATTGCAGGAGGTACGAAGATGAGCGAAGCAAAACCGTTTATGATACAAAGGCAACAGGTAATGGGTGCTTATTTGAAAGTCAAAGCCAATAAAGGCGGAGCAGGCGTAGATGCAGTAAATATGCTGGAGTTCGATAAGAACACTAAACAGCAATTATACCGCATCTGGAACCGGATGAGTTCGGGGAGCTATATGCCTCCCCCTGTTAAGTTGGTGGAGATTGAGAAGAAAGACGGTGGCATTAGGCCACTTGGCATACCAACCATAGCTGATCGTATTGCCCAAACGGTAGTAGCTGACTTGCTGGGACAGCAACTCGACAAAGTGTTTCATGAAGATTCCTACGGGTATCGTCCGGGTAAATCAGGACCGCAAGCATTAGCCAAAGCACGTGAAAGGTGCTGGAAGTATAACTGGGTGCTTGACCTTGATATCCGCTCGTTCTTTGGTGCGCCGGGAGAAGCT
>Ga0193742_1001117_pt1 | contig 16599 bp, 17 predicted proteins | sample L2c1metaG_FD_165511 | JGI IMG/M metagenome (GOLD analysis project Ga0193742, IMG submission 165511) | Soil microbial communities from a riparian zone of the East river system, Colorado, United States - L2c1 | ecosystem: Environmental > Terrestrial > Soil > Riparian zone | place: USA: East River... | reverse complement strand
CGGCCAGGTGCTGCTGTGGGAGGCGGCCACGGCCCTCTGCGGGGCGCTGCTGGGCATCCACCCGTTCGACCAGCCCGACGTCGCCGCGGCCAAGGCCGCCACCAACCAGGTGCTGGCCGCCGTGGCCGACCGCCAGGGAGGCCGTGGCCCGAGCGGCCCGGCGCCGGCAGGTGCCAAGAGCGGGGAGCAACTCCTTCTGCCCGACGAGCCGCTGGTCCCGCTGGAGGATCTCCTCGCCCTGGTGCGGCCCGGCGACTACCTCGGCATCCAGGCGTTCGTCGACCCGGGCTCGCCGGTGGTCGGCCGCCTGGAGGCCGTGCGCACCGCGCTGCGCGACCGGCTGCAGGTGGCGACCACGCTCGGCCTCGGCCCCCGCTTCCTCCACTCCACCGGGCAGCTCCACAAGGGCGGCCCGGCCACCGGGGTGTTCGTCCAGGTGGTGGGCGACGCTTCGAGCTCCCCGATCGCCGAGGTCCCGATCCCCGGCCAGCCCTACGACTTCGCCACCCTCGAACGGGCCCAGGCGGCGGGCGACCTGCTCACCCTGCGCCAGCGCGACCGGCGAGCCGGCCGCGTCGCGCTCGACGAACTCCTGGAGGTCGCACGATGAAGGTCGGCATGGTCGGGCTGGGGAAGATGGGCGCCAACATGGCCGCCCGGCTCACCGAGGCGGGCCACGAGGTGGTCGGCTTCGACGCCTTCAGCGACGCCTCGCAGGTCGGGTCGCTGGGCGAGCTGATCCAGGCGCTGGACGTCCCCCGGGTGGTGTGGCTGATGGTCCCCTCGGGCGACCCCACCCAGTCGACGGTCGACGAGCTCGCCAAGCTCCTGTCCCCCGACGACGTGGTGGTCGACGGCGGCAACTCCAACTGGCGCGACTCGGTGCGCCGCGGCCAGGCGCTGGCCGACCACGGCATCGGCTTCGTCGACTGCGGCACCAGCGGCGGCGTGTGGGGCCGCGAGAACGGCTACTCGCTGATGGTCGGCGGCGACGACGCCCACGTTGCCCTGGTCGAACCGCTGTTCCTGGCCCTCAAGCCCACCGAGGGCGGCTACGCCCACGTCGGGGCGCTGGGCACCGGGCACTTCACCAAGATGGTCCACAACGGCATCGAGTACGGGCTGATGCAGTCCTACGCCGAGGGCTACGAGCTGCTGGCCCGGTCGGGGCTCGGCATCGACGTCACCGCGGCGCTGGAGGCCTGGCAGCACGGCTCGGTCGTGCGGTCGTGGCTGCTCGACCTGCTGGTGCGGGCGCTGCAGGAGAGCCCCGGGCTGGAGGGCATCGCCGGTGTCGCCAAGGACTCGGGCGAGGGCCGCTGGACGGTGCTCGAGGCCATCGACCGGGGTGTCGCCACGCCGGCGATCAGCGCCGCGCTCCAGGCCCGGTTCGTGTCGCAGGTCGACGACTCGGTGGCGATGAAAGCGGTCGCCGCCCTGCGCAACCAGTTCGGCGGCCACGGGGTCGTCACGGAGCCCGGAGGACAGCCATGAGCGGCAACGGGGCCCCTCGCAGCGACGCCCTCGTCCTGTTCGGGGCGACGGGCGACCTGGCCCACAAGAAGATCTTCCCCGCGGTGTACGCCATGGAGGTTTCGGGGACGTGCGCCGGCCTCCCGATCGTCGGCGTCGCCTCGTCGGACTGGAGCGACGACGACCTGCGCGACCACGCCCGCAGCGCCGTCACCGACAAGGGCGACATCGACGAAGTCGTGTGGAAGGGCCTCGCCGCCCGCATGACCTACGTGAGCGGCGACTACCGCGAGGCCTCCACGTTCGAGCACCTGGCCGAGCGGCTGGCGGGCGTGAAGCGGCCGCTGTTCTACCTGGCCATCCCGCCGTCGATGTTCGACGACGTCGTGCAGGGCCTGGCCCGGGTCGGGCTCAACGGCGAGGGCAGCCGGGTCGTGGTGGAGAAGCCGTTCGGCCGCGACCTCGACTCGGCCCGCGAGCTGAACGAGGTGCTCCACAAGGTCTTCCCCGAGGAGGCCATCTTCCGCATCGACCACTTCCTCGGCAAGGAGCCCGTCGAGAACCTGCTGGTCTTCCGGTTCGCCAACTCGATGCTGGAGCCGATCTGGAACCGCAACCACGTGTCGCACGTGCAGATCACGATGGCCGAGAACTTCGGCGTCGACGGCCGGGGGCGGTTCTACGAGTCGGTGGGCGCGCTGCGTGACGTCTTCCAGAACCACCTGCTGCAGGTGGTCGCCCTGCTGGCGATGGAGCCTCCGGTGTCGGGCGACGAGACCGCCCTGCGCGACGAGAAGGTGCGGCTGTGGCGCCAGGTCCGGGCCGTCGCCCGCAACCACGTGGTGCGGGGCCAGTACCGGGGTTACGTCGACGAACCGGGGGTCGACGCCGGCAGCGACACCGAGACGTACGTCGCCCTGCGGCTCGGCATCGAGTCGTGGCGCTGGGCGGGGGTGCCGTGGTTGATCCGGGCGGGCAAGCACATGCCGGTCACCGCGCTGGAGGCCACGGTCACGTTCAACGCCCCGCCCCGGATGTTGTTCGGCGGGGCCAAGGCGTCGCGCCCGACGCCGAACCGGCTGCGGTTCCGCCTCGGCCACGACGACGGCGTCACCCTGCAGCTCCAGGCGAAGGCCCCGGGGGACGAGCTGGTCACCCGGCCGGTCGACCTCGAGGTCGACCACGAGTCGATCTTCCCGCACCGCCAGGAGGCCTACCAGCGCCTGCTGGAGGACGCCCTGGACGGCGACCACCGGCGCTTCGGCCGGGCCGACGGCGTGGAGGAGCAGTGGCGCATCGTCCAGCACCTCCTCGACAACCCACCCGAGGTCGAGCTGTACCACAAGGGCACGTGGGGCCCCTCCCACGCCGAGTCTCTGGCGGCCTCAGTAGGCGGCTGGATCGAGCCCCTGTAAGCCTTCGCAGGCGGCTGGGCTGCGCCGACGAGGTGTTGGATCGGCCGGAGGCGGCGGCTTGCCGCCCTGCCGCAGGCACAGGAATGGGGCCTTGTCCGGGGCTGCCTAGCGCGGCAGCGCTAGGCAGGCCAGGATAAGCCCCTGTGATCGCAGCCATTCCCTACACGACATTTCCGGAGATCGAGCTCGGGCCGCTCACGCTGCGGGTCTTCGGTCTGATGGTCGCCGCGGGCGTCCTGATCGGCGCCCGCCTGGGCGGCGGCTACGGCGAGCGCTTCGGCGTCCTGCGGGAGGACAGCTACCGCACCGGCACCCTCATGGTGCTCGCCGGCATCATCGGCGCCCGCCTGACCTGGGTCGCCACCCACACCGACCAGATCGACAAGCCGATCGACGTCATCGCGATCTGGGAGGGCGGCATCCAGTTCTCCGGCGGGTTCATCGCGGCGCTGATCGTCGGCTACCCGATGTTCCGCAAGTGGACCCGGGTGCAGCGCTGGAACGTCCTCAACGGGTACGCCTGGGGACTGACGATCGGCATGGCCCTGGGTCGGGTCGGCTGCTACGCCGTGGGCGAGCACTTCGGCGGCCAGAGCGACTTCTTCCTGGCCAGCCGCTACGACGGCGGGTCGGTGCGGGAGCCCGAGCTGGGCGACACCCTGCTCACCAAGGGCATGACCTTCCACAACACGGCGCTCTACGAGCTGATCACGCTGGGACTTCTGTTCCTGGTGATGACGGCGATGATCGGCTGGGCCCGGCGGAAGGACACCTACCCGAAGCCGGCGACGCTGGTGGCGCTGTTCATGGTGTGGGCCGGCGGTGTGCGCTTCCTGCTCGACACCCTGCGGGTGAACGACGAGCGGGCGCTGGGCATGACCGGGGCGCAGTGGATGAGCCTGGTGATGGTGCCGTACGGGATCTACCTGTGGGTCAAGGTGCGGCCGGCCGTGTCGAAGCTGGTCGGGGCCGACGGCCTCCCGCTCGAGGCGCCCGCCACCGACGAGGGCAGCCTCCTCGCCGCCACCGAGGACTCCGACGCCGAGACCGACGACACCCCGGTCCCCGACGAGGTCGCCCCCCCAGAGGAGCCCTCCGCCGCCGCCGATGAAGCCGAGGCCGACGCCGACGCCGACGAGGAGACCGAGTCCGAGCCGGAGCCGGTCGCCGACGCCGACACCGAAGAGGCCGACACCGAAGAGGCCGAACCCGAGCCGGTCGCCGAGTCGGACGAGGTCGAGGCCGTCGAGGACGCCGAACCGGAGCCGGTCGCCGAGTCGGACGAGGTCGTGGAGGCCGAAGCCGAGGAGATCGAGCCCGACGACGCCGAGGAGTCGGAAGCCGCGGAGGCCGACGTCCCCTCGAACGGTGCGGCGGAGGACGACGACGAGTCCGAGCCGGCGGAGGCCGAGAAGGCCTGAACTAGGCCGGTTCGGGGACGAGGCGGGCGATGCGGGCCACCGAGCGGTACGCCGCCTCGGCCGGCCCCAGCTCGTCCTCCCGCAGCAGGTTCGCCATGATGCGCAGCACCCACTCCATGAGCGTCTGCGACCGCATGCCCACCCGGGTGAGCTCCTTCATCAGCGTCGGCTGGCCGATGACCTTGGCGAACGCCCGGGCCACCTTGAAGTACAGGCCGTACTCGTCGTCGAGCAGCGACGGGTAGCGCTGCAGCGGCATGGCCGTGCCCGTCGTCAGCGACTCGTCCAGCAGCCCCGCCGCCATCCGGGCGGTCTCGTAGGCGTAGTCGATGCCCTCGCCGTTGAACGGGTTGATCGACCCGGCGGCGTCGCCGATCACCACCCAGTTCGGCCCCACCTTCGGGTTCATCGACCCCGCCATCGGCAGCCGGCCGCCCGTCGCGGGCGCCAGCATCGCCTCGGGGTCGATGCCCCAGTGCTCCGGGGCCGTCGCCGCCCACTCCCGCATCAGGTGCGACGTGTTGACGTCCTTGTAGCCCTTGAACGTCGACAGCAGGCCGATCCCGACGTTGATGGTGCCGTCGCCCAGCGGGAAGATCCAGCCGTAGCCGGGGAGGCTGCGCCCGTCGCGGTCGTGCACGTCGAGCGCCGACTCGATCCACGGGTCCTTCGACAGCGTGCTCTCGAAGTAGCCCCGGATGGCGATGCCCTGCGGGTAGCTCTTGTTGCGGGCCGTCCCCAGCTCCCGCCCGAACCGCGACAGCGACCCGTCGGCGACCACCACGTAGCGGGCGTGGATCTCCTCGGTGGTCCCGGACTCCTTCGACTTCACGACGGCGCCGGCGACCAGCCCGTCCCGCAGCACCGGCCGGACCGCCTCGGTCCCCGTGCGCAGCGTCGCCCCGGCCGCGGCGGCGTGGTCGGCGACCATCCCGTCGAGGTCGCGGCGCCGCACGACGTAGCCGTACGACGGGAACTCCGGGTGGTCGGGCCAGGGCAGCTCGAGCGTGATGCCGTGGGCCAGCGCCCGCAGCCCGTCGTGGCGGTGGTGGGCCGCAGCGATGGCCGGCTCCAGGCCCATGTCGGCCAGCTGGCGCACCGCCCGCGGGGTGAGGCCGTCGCCGCAGGTCTTGTCGCGGGGGAAGGTCTTGCGCTCGATCACGCAGACGTCGTGGCCGGCCGTCGCCAGCCAGTAGGCGGCCGCGGCGCCGGCCGGCCCGCCCCCCACCACCAGCACGTCGTAGCGGTGGTCGGTCACGGGCTCGGCTTCGTCGTCATGCGATCCACCTGTCCACTCTGGCGGCTACCGGGCCGTCTCCGACGCCGGTCGCCCGATCGGCGAGACCGGGGGTCAGCCCTCGAGGTCGGCCTCGGTGAGCCCGGCCGCCGCGGAGAGCTCGCCCACGCCGGCATCGGCGAAGGTCATCTCGCCGTTGGCGATGGCCAGGAGGACGTCGTCCTCGCCCTCGGGCGCCTCGTCGTCGGAGAGCTCCCGGCGCTCGTAGAGCACCACCTGGGCGATCTCCTGGTCGGTGAGGCTGCCGCCGTAGCCGGGCATGATGCCGCTGTTGGCTTCCTTGCTGATGTTCTCGGCGCCGTAGGTGTCGCCGGGCCACTCCTTGGCGCCGAGCTTCACCCACATGAGCTGGTCCCGGAAGTCGGGCCAGGTCGCCTCGACGCGCCCGTCGGAGATCTGGGGCGCACCCGCCCCGCCGCCGGTGCCGCCGTGGCAGGCACCGCAGGGGGCGAACAGCGCGGCGCCGAGCTCGATCGGGTCGTTCTCGACGGGCGCCGGCTCCAGCGTGCGGACGTAGACGTAGCTCCAGATCGGCAGCGCGGCCAGCACCGGCATCGCCCACAGCGGGATGCGGCGACGGCGCTGGGCGGCCTGCACGTAGGCGGGGACCGGCTTCGGCGGCTCGGGCGTCGGCTCCGCCGGGACGGCGGGCGTCGTCGGTGGTGCACCACCAGCGCCACCGGTCGTCGCCGGGACAGCGGCCGACTCGGCGGGAGCCGGAGTGGATGCGGCTTCACCACCTGACCCGGAAGCGGGCGCGTCACCACCCAGTCCCAGGGCGGCGCGCCGCTCACGCGAACGCTGCAGGAGATGCTCGGGGATTTCTGTCAACGAAGCCTCCGCGGACGTACCTCGGCCGGTCACTCTACGCATGGGCGCCAGGGCGGTACCAAGACCACACGGTGTCGCGAGGAAGGTATGAGCCGAATGTGAACCCCCGCGAGCGGCCGTGCTAAACCAGCCAAAACCTTCGCTGGCAGACCGGATCAGCGAACAGCAATGTGAGCGATTTCACGAGGAGTCGCACGACGTGGTCGCCTTCATCACATCCCTAGTGCTCGGCTTGCTGGCTGTCGGCGTGGTGTTCGTCGTGGGCAAGCGCCGGCCGATGGGCACCCCGCTGTCGTGGGGCGAGGCGATGTTCGCGGCCACCTACGCCTTCCTGGTCTTCTTCTGGTGGTACGGGGTCATCCCCAACCAGTGGCTGCAGTGGGCGACCAACGAGCTCAACTGGGGCACCGACAAGTTCCTGGCGCAGTCGGGCCAGCCGCTGTTCGGCCAGGAGTGGCTGAGCTGGTGGCCCCTCGACGTCAACTACGCGGCTCTGAAGGACACCATCGTGATGGGTGTCTACGGCCTGGGCATCGCCCTCCACCTCGGCGTCTGGGCCTTCTGGCAGGACCGCTCCAAGGAGCGGGCGGCAGTGGTGCCGGCCTCGCGCTACGGCCGGCCCTTGGTTCGGAAGGGCTGAGCGGGGCAGGTCACGACCATGGCCAAGAACGACGCCAACCCCCCTATGCCGGAGTTCCGGGAGGACTACGTCCTCCAGGAGGTCGACGCGGCCTGGCTCTCCAAGGCGGTCAAGCCGAAGCAGTTCATCCACATCGACCAGTCCGAGTGCATCATGTGCGAGGGCTGCGTCGACATCTGTCCGTGGAAGTGCATCCACATGGTCAGCCCGACGGCCATCGACGAGGCCGTCGAGACCGAGCTTCCGGGCGAGGATCCTTCCGACCACGTCGTCTTCGTCATCGACGACGACGTCTGCACACGCTGCGCCCTGTGCGTCGACCGGTGCCCGACCGGGGTGATCATCCTCGGTAAGGTCGGCGACCCGGTGGCGACGGGCGATTCGCACCAGCGAACCAACACGCACGGCTACGGCTACGGGATGCGTCTGGGATGAGTGAGACGGAGTAATGGCCAAGACGATGGAATCGAAGCCGCCCCTCCGGGAGCGGGCCGAGAAGGCGATGCGCGACCTTCCCGGCAACATCCAGGGCTCACAGGTCTGGAACTCGATCTTCCGGCCGGGTTCGATCTTCCGCAAGGGCTACACGGACAGCCCTCGGAACCGTTCCTACGTGATCATGAACAGCGTGCTCTACCACCTGCACCCGGTGAAGGTGAAGCGGCACGCCGTGAAGGTGAGCTACACGCTCTGCCTGGGCGGGCTCAGCTTCTTCCTGTTCATCGTCCTCACGATCACCGGCATCTTCCTGATGTTCTTCTACCGGCCGACGGCGGCGCAGGCGTGGGACGACATCTACACGCTGCAGACGTCGGTCACCTTCGGCCTGCTGGTCAGGAACATGCACCGCTGGGCCGCGCACCTCATGGTGCTGTCGGTGTTCCTGCACATGGCCCGCGTCTTCTACCACGGCGCCTACAAGCCACCCCGCGAGTTCAACTGGGTGATCGGCGTCATCCTGCTGCTGCTGACGCTGCTGCTCAGCTTCACCGGCTACCTGCTGCCATGGGATCAGCTCGCCCTGTGGGCGGTCACCGTGGGCACCAACATGATGGGCTACTCGCCCGTGTTCGGTGACCAGGTGCGCTTCGTCCTGCTGGGCGGTGCCGAGATCGGCTCCGACACGCTGCTGCGCTGGTACGTGCTCCACGTGCTCCTGCTGCCCTTCGTGATCGTGATCTTCATGGCCATCCACTTCTGGCGTGTCCGCAAGGACGGCGGCATCTCCGGCCCGCTCTGATCCGGGAGCGACGAGGACAGACCCATGGCAGAGATTCCCGAACACCTCCGCAAGCGGGCCGAAGAGGCTCGCCGCAAGGCCGAGGCCAACAAGGCCCCCGACAGCGGTGGCGCCGCGCCCCCCGCGGGAGGCGGTGGTGACGCCGCGCCCAGCGAGGCCGAGAGCCGCATCCCCGCGTCGCTGCTCGAGCGGTCGAAGGCCGCCCGGGCCCGGGCCGAAGGCGGACCCGGCGCGAGCGCCGGCGGTCAGGCCACCGGCACCGCCACCGCCGTGGCGACCGCAGCCCCCGCAGCAGCCGGCACCGCGGCACCACCGCTCGCCGCCGGCCCCGGCGGCCACACCCAGCGCCTGCTGACGGTCGTCAAGTCGGGCTCGATCCAGGACATCAAGGCCACCCCGCAGGACAAGGTCCACGTGTGGCCCCACCTGCTGGCCGTCGAGTTCGTGGCCGCCCTGTCCTGCACGGCGTTCCTGCTGGTGTTCTCGATCTTCGTGAACGCCCCGCTGTTGCAGTTGGCCAACTTCAACCAGACGCCGAACCCGTCGAAGGCGCCCTGGTACTTCCTGGGCCTGCAGGAGCTGCTGACCATGTTCCACCCGATGGTCGCCGGTGTGACCATCCCGGGCCTGGGCCTGGTGGCGCTGATCTTCGCGCCCTATACCGACCGCAACCCGTCCCACAAGCCGGAAGACCGCAAGTTCGCGATCTCGCTGTTCACCCTCTTCCTGATGTTCTGGGCGGTGCTGGTGATGATCGGCTCGTTCTTCCGGGGTCCGGGCTTCAACTTCGTCTTCCCCTGGAACGACGGCATCTTCTTCGAGCTGTGAGCGAGAGATGAGCACAACCACCATCGTCCTGATCGCCGTCCCCGTGCTGGTGGTGCTGGCGGCGCTGCTGTTGTTCGCGTCGTCCCGCCGGCGTGACACCGACGCCGCGATCGGCCAGCTCAGCCCCGAGACCGCCAAGCGCGACCGTGGTCCTGTCACGCCGCTGGCCGACGACGACGCGCCGCCGGTCACCGGCCGCGAGATCGAGCGGGCCGCGGCGCTGGAGCGCAAGGGCGGCGGGCTCGCCGTCCCCGAGGAGACCCCGGCCGAGCTGGTGCCGTGGGTGCCGCCCGACGCCGAGATGATCGGCGTGACCCGCCGCCAGTTCTTCAACCGCTCCATCGTCGGGCTGTTCGGGGTGGGCCTCGCGGGCTTCGGTGCGGCGTCGCTCGCCTTCCTCTACACGGAGAGCAAGGGCGGCTTCGGCTCCCAGATCCGGGTCGGCAAGATCTCCGACATCGAGGCCAAGATCGTCGAGGGCCAAGGGTTCGCCTACTACCCCGAGGGCCGCATGTGGGTCACCCCGTACCCCGGGATCGCCCTCGAGAAGGCCCGGGCGGTGTACACCCCGCAGGAGCTCAACGGCATGGAGCACGGCGTCGTGGCGCTCTACCAGAAGTGTCCCCACCTGGGCTGCCGGGTGCCGAGCTGCGTCACGTCGCAGTGGTTCGAGTGCCCCTGCCACGGTTCGCAGTACAACCAGGTCGGTGAGAAGAAGGGCGGTCCCGCCCCCCGCGGCATGGACCGCTTCGCGATGACGGTCGACGGCGACACCCTGATCGTCGACACCGGCACGGTCATCAACGGCCCGCCGATCGGAACCAACACCACGGGCCAGGAGGCCCAAGGTCCTCACTGCGTGTCGGGCGGCCACTGATGTCGATCGCTATCGAGACCACCACCGTGCTCGCCGCCAGCACGGTGCAGGCAGTCGGCGCCGTCATCGCGGTGCTGACGACGATCGGCTTCGTCGCCTACGTGATCGCCAACCTGCGGGCGGGGCGCGACGAGGTCGGCTCCGAGATCGAGCTGGCGCCCAACCGCAAGCCCTACTACGACGACGAGCAGCTGGAGACCACCAAGCTCAACCGCACGCTCGCGTCGGGCGTGGTCCTGCTGGGCATCGTCGCCGTGTGCCTGCCGCTCTACTGGCTGGCCGAGCCCGGTCGCCAGGAGGGCGCCGAGGCCGACATGCTGCGCAAGTTCACCGACCGGGGGCTCGAGCAGTACGAGGAGGGGTCGCAGTGCGCCAACTGCCACGGCCCCGAGGGCACCGGCGGCCAGGCGCCCTACACGCTGTTCGACGCCAACGGCGGGTTCGTCGCCAACCTGCAGTGGCGGGCGCCGGCGCTCAACACGGTGCTGCTGCGGTTCAGCCGTGACGAGGTGTTCAACATCATCACCTACGGCCGGCCGGGCACGCCGATGGTCGGTTGGGGCGCGGAGGGCGGTGGCCCGCGGACCACCCAGGAGATCGAGAACGTCATCGACTACCTGGCGTCGGTCCAGCTGAGCTCCGAGGAATCGCAGGAGGCCGTCGCGGCCGAGCTGGTCGCCGACCTGGGCCTGCTCCAGGGCGACGACCTCGAGGACCCCGAGAAGGTGGCCGAGGCCGCCAAGAACATCGACTACGACTCGCTGGCCACCGGTGAGGCGCTGTTCAACCTGGGCCGTGAGACCGGGTTCGCCAGCGGGGCCTACGCGTGCGGCCGCTGCCACACGCGGGGCTGGTCGATGATCACCGAGGGCGACGGGGCTGTGGAGCCGGCGTCGGCCGGGGCGCTGCTCGGGCCCTACACCGACTACCACGACGGCTCGGGCGGTGGCATCGCACCCCCGCTGGACGACCTCCTCCCCCGCAAGTTCGCCTCCGTCGACGAGCTGGCCGAGTTCGTCTCCCTCGGCTCCATCGACGGCCTCGGCTTCGGCATCGGCGGCCAGGGCAGCGGACGGATGCCGGGCTTCGGCGACGACCCCAACACCGAAGCGGTCGCCGATGACGGCCAGTACACACGCGAGATGGTGTGCGCCGTCGCCCGCTACGCCGCCACCCTGCAGGGCAACCAGGAGCCGCTCCCCGAGGTGCCCACCACCGTGGCACCCCCGCCGACCACCACGACCACCGTCGCCGACGGTGAGGACGCCGAGGAGAGCGCCGCACCGACGCCCCCCTTCTGCTCCGACGAGGCGATAGAGGCTCTGAACCCATGATCGCTCTCACCCAGTTGATCGCCGGCATCGCCTGGGACCCGCAGATCCGCGGCGTCCTCATCGTCGTCGTCGGCGTCGCCGTGCTGATGGGCTCGGCGTACCTGCTGCTGGGCACCAACCTCGGCAACCGGCTCGGCTTCCTCATCGCCCTCACCGGCCTCTTCGGCTGGATGACGATCATGGGACTGTTCTGGTGGATCCAGCCCTCGGCCACCGGGCCGGCCGGCGTGGGGCCGGTCTGGGACGTCGTCGAGGTCAACTACGGCGACCTCACCCAGTCGAACCTGCCGAAGGCCCACGAGCTCGACGTGCCGGCGGCGCTCGACGCCGGCCTCCCGGCGCCCGACGCCCTCAACGTGGCCACCGCGGCCGAGCTCGAGGAGATCAAGGCCACCGTCGACGAGGTGTCCGACCCGTGGCGGCTCCTGGCCGAGTCCGACAAGGAGTTCGGCGAGGCCAAGTCGGTCGTCGACACCGAGCTGGCCAACGGCACCTACGTCGGCCTCAACGCCTCCGACGTGATCGACACGCCCGACGACTACGTCGCGACCTACACCTTCGACACCGGCGGCAAGGACAAGCGCTCCGGCGACGGCTGGTGGGACCGGGTGACGAACCGCGTCGACCAGACGCTGCAGATCACCCACCCGCCGCACTACCTGGTCCTCCAGGTGTGCCCCAGCACGCCCGAGACGCGGGCCGAGGCGGCCGAGCCCGGTCAGCCCCCGCCGTCGCCGACCTGCGACCCCAGCGCCGAGACGATCTCGGTGATCATGGAGCGCGACATCGGCAACCGGCGCCTCCCCGTGGCGCTGTTCACCTTCTTCTCCGGCACGATCTTCGGGCTGCTCTGCTACATGCTGCACGTCCGTGACCGGCGGCTCAGCCAACATCTCGCCGCGCCGGTGCCCTTGCCTGCCAAAGTGTGACCCATGGGCCAGTACCTCCCCGTCCTCGCGTTGATCGTGCTCGCCGTGCTGTTCGCGGCGTTGAGCCTGATCGCGTCGAAGCTGCTGGCGCCGCGCCGCAGCACCGCGGAGAAGCGGGCGCCCTACGAGTGCGGCATCGTGCCCGGACGGGAGACGCCGGAGCGCTTCCCGGTGCGCTTCTACCTGGTGGCGATGATCTTCATCGTCTTCGACATCGAGATCATCTTCCTGTACCCCTGGGCCGTGAACTACCGGAACCTCGGCGCCTTCGGGCTGGTCGAGGTGCTGATGTTCGCCGCTGCCGTGGTGGTCAGCCTGCTGTACCTGGTGAGCAAGGGCGCCCTCGAGTGGGGCCCCGTCAACCAGGCGCAGCGGCTCACGCGGGGTGGGCCGCCCGAGGGGATGGTCTCGGCCGACCGCACGGCGTCGAGCACGGTCCGCCGGGTCGGGCTCGAGGGCCGGTCCTCCGGCGACGACGCTCCCCACGCCCCCGGGAAGGAGGCCGCCTGATGGGATTCTCCTGGGACATGGACAAGGGCCTCGAAGGCCTCGACCACAACTTCATCACCGGCAAGCTGGAAGACCTGGTGAAGTGGTCGCGGGCCCGTTCGTCGTGGCCCGCCACCTTCGGCCTGGCCTGCTGCGCGCTGGAGATGATGGGTGCCGGTGGCGCCCACTACGACCTGGCCCGGTTCGGCATGGAGGTGTTCCGGGCGTCGCCCCGGCAGGCCGACATCATGATCGTCGCCGGCCGCGTCTCGCAGAAGATGGCGCCGGTGCTGCGCCAGATCCACGACCAGATGATGGAGCCCAAGTGGGTCATCTCGATGGGCGTGTGCGCCAGCACCGGTGGCATGTTCAACAACTACGCGCTGGTGCAGGGCGTCGACCAGATCGTCCCGGTCGACGTGTACGCCCCCGGCTGCCCGCCCGGCCCCGAGACGCTGATCCACTCCATCAACACGCTCCACGAGCTGATCCAGTCGGGTGAGCTGACCCGCCGCCGCGAGTCGACCGGCCGTGGCGCCGGGGTCCAACTCGAAGAGACGGCCCCGACGTGACCGAGCCCGTCCACGGCATGCCCGCGACCGAGAGTCGTGGGCAGACGGTGCTGCACCCGTCGCGCGACGAGCTGGTGAAGCTGGTGCTCGACCTGCGCGACGACGAGGGCTTCCGGGTGTGCGTCGACCTGACCGCGGTCGACTACCTCGCCTACTCGGCCCCTCGGGAGCTGCCCGACGGCATCGCCGCGGAGCGCTTCGAGATCGTGGTCGGGCTGCTGTCGCACACCAAGAAGGAGCGCCTGCGCCTGCGGGTGCAGGTCCCGGCCGACGACCCGACGTGCCCGTCGCTGTTCGACGTGCACCCCGGCGTCGAGGCGCTGGAGCGCGAGGTGTTCGACATGTTCGGCATCCGCTTCGACGGCCACCCCGACCTCAGCCGCATCCTCATGCCCGAGGACTGGGAGGGTTACCCGCTGCGCAAGGACTACCCGGTCGGGGCCATCCCGGTGCAGTTCAAGGGGATCACCGATGCCCGCTGACTCCGTCACCGCCGAGGAGCGCTTCCGCACCGCCGAAGGCTCCCAGGAGATCACGTCGCGCAAGGGTGCCGGCGCCGCCGAGCTGCTGCGGGAGCTCGGCTCGGTGCTGCGCCTGTCGGAGACCGAGGCCCAGAAGCTCGCCGACGAGGCCCCGGCCGAAGACCAGACCATGATCATCAACATGGGGCCGCAGCACCCGTCCACCCACGGTGTGCTGCGCCTCATGCTGGAGCTCGACGGCGAGACCGTGCTGCGCTGCAAGCCGATCATCGGCTACCTGCACACCGGCATGGAGAAGACGGGCGAGACGCTGACGTACCTGCAGGGCGGCACCAACGTCACCCGCATGGACTACGCCTCGCCGCTGCACAACGAGCTGGCGTTCTCGCTGGCCACCGAGACGCTGCTCGGCATCCAGGACGACGTCCCGGAGCGCGCCCAGTGGATCCGGATGCTGCTGGTCGAGCTGAACCGCATCTCGTCGCACCTGCTGTTCCTGGCCACCAACGGCATGGACATCGGCGCGGTCGGGATGATGATCTACGGCTGGCGCGACCGCGAGGAGACCCTGCGGCTGCTGGAGACGATCACCGGCCTGCGGATGAACCACAACTTCATCCGCCCCGGTGGCGTGGCCGCCGACCTTCCCGACGGCTGGCGCGACGAGGTGCTGCGGGTGATCGACGCCATCCCGCCGCGGCTCGAGGAGTACGACCTCCTGATGACCGGCCAGCCCATCTGGCGGGAGCGCCTGCAGGGCGTGGGCGTGCTCACCCAGGAGGAGGCCCAGGCGCTGGGCACCACCGGGCCGATCCTGCGGTCGACCGGCGTCGAGTGGGACCTGCGGCGCGACATGCCGTACCTCTTCTACGACCAGCTCGACTTCGCGGTGGTGGTCGGCAGCTACGGCGACTGCTTCGACCGCTACGCCATCCGGCTCAACGAGGTCCGCGAGTCGATCAAGCTGGTGCACCAGATCCTCGACCGGATGCCGCCCGGCGACTACCGCATCCAGGACCGCAAGGTCACGCCGCCGCCCCGCGCCCGCATCGACGAGTCGATGGAGGCGCTGATCCACCACTTCAAGATCTTCACCGAGGGCTTCAAGGTGCCGCCCGGCGAGACCTACCGCGCCATCGAGAGCCCCCGCGGCGAGCTGGGCTGCTACATGGTGAGCGACGGCGGCGGGCGGCCCTACCGGATGCACATCCGCGGCCCGTCGTTCGTGAACCTGCAGACTCTTCCCCACATGCTGCGGGGCGGCCTGATCGCCGACGCCGTGGCGGTCATCTCCTCGGCAGACCCGATCATGGGCGAGGTGGACAGGTAGGACATGGCGCGCTTCTCACCCGAGAACACCACGCTGGCGCACGAGATCATCGACCGGTACCCGGTCGCGCGGTCGGCGATGATCCCGCTGCTGCACCTGGCCCAGGAGCAGGACGGCTACGTGAGCGACGAGGCGATGACCCACATCGCCGAGCTCGTCGAGGCGACCCCGGCCGAGGTGCTGGGCACCTGCTCGTTCTACGAGATGTTCAAGCGCGAGCCCGTGGGCGAGTACCTCGTCAACGTGTGCACCAACATCTCCTGCCTGCTCACGGGCGGCGAGGAGCTGCTGGAGCAGCTCGAGGACAAGCTGGGCGTCAAGGCCGGCAGCACCACGCCCGACGGGAAGTTCACCCTGGAGGACGTCGAGTGCATCGCCGCGTGCACCGAGGCGCCCTGCCTGCAGGTCAACTACCGCTACTTCCACAAGGTGAGCCACGACCAGGTCGAGGAGCTGCTCGACGACCTGTCGCTCGGCCGCCTGGCCCACGAGGTGCCCAAGCACGGCACCCTGTCGCGGGTGCGCCAGCAGGTGGCTCCCGAGCGCCGGGCCCGGGTCGCCCGCCCGACCGTGAACGTCGAGCCGGTGTGGCTGGCCCGCAACAACACGGGCACCACGACATGACCGAGGCGACCCCTCGCGAGATCCCGAGGATCGTCACGTCCCGCTGGGACGTCGACGACGGCTTCACGCTGGAGCGCTACGAGGCGACCGGCGGCTACGCGGCGCTGCGGAAGGCGCTCGACACCATGACCCCCGCCCAGGTGGGCGAGGAGGTCAAGGCCGCCAGCCTGCTGGGCCGCGGCGGCGCCGGCTTCCCCGCCGGCGTGAAGTGGGGCTTCTGCCCGCCGGGCGTGTTCCCGCGCTACCTGGTGGTCAACGGCGACGAGTCGGAGCCGGGCACCTACAAGGACCGGCTGCTGATGGAGCGCGACCCCCACCAGCTGATCGAGGGCGTGCTGCTGGCGGCCTACGCCATCGGCTGCGGCCAGGCGTTCCTGTACGTGCGGGGCGAGATGGCCCTGGCCCAGGAGCGCATCGCCGGGGCGCTCAACGACGCCTACGCCGCCGGCTACGTGGGCCGCAGCATCATGGGCAGCGAGTTCTCGATCGACGTGGTGCTGCACTGGGGTGCGGGCGCCTACATCGTCGGCGAGGAGACGGCGCTCATCGAGTCGCTGGAGGGCAACCGCGGGATGCCCCGCCTGAAGCCGCCCTTCTTCCCGGCCGCCAAGGGCCTGTACCTGCAGCCGACGGTGGTCAACAACGTCGAGACGCTGTCGAACCTGCCGTGGATCGTCGCCAACGGCGGCGGGGCGTTCGCCGAGCTGGGCGCCGAGAAGTCGACCGGCACCCGTCTGTTCGCGGTGTCGGGGCACGTCAACAGCCCGGGTGTGTTCGAGGTCGAGTTCGGGGTGACGACGTTCCGCGACCTGCAGTA
>Ga0193742_1001116_pt1 | contig 16605 bp, 13 predicted proteins | sample L2c1metaG_FD_165511 | JGI IMG/M metagenome (GOLD analysis project Ga0193742, IMG submission 165511) | Soil microbial communities from a riparian zone of the East river system, Colorado, United States - L2c1 | ecosystem: Environmental > Terrestrial > Soil > Riparian zone | place: USA: East River... | reverse complement strand
CAAAGACTTTCTTTCCTGCAAACTGCTTTTCAAATTCATCTGTATTAATTTCAGCTCCCAGTCCCGGCGTTTCCCCTTTGTGGTCGAAACTGGCGCCAAAGACAGTATTCATGTCGCCTTTTAAAGCGACATATCCCCAGATCGGACCCCACAAGCCCTTACCCCGAACCGGTATAATATAATAATAGCTGCTGTCTTTATTAAAGACAAATAAGGGAAATAATTGCTTGTCTCCGTCGCCTGTTTTGGCTTTATCCATTTCTTTTTTCAAGTCAATATCAAAAGCCTGCACTCCCTCAGTAACTTTTTCGCCTTTACTGTTGATCACCACCTGTTCTTTAATATACTGGTTAAATAATTTTTCGGCTTCTTTCGATTCACTTTTTACACCAATGCTACCTAAGATATTCTGCATTTTTTCCAGTTTCACATTTTGGGCCTGAAAGGGTCCCAGAGCTATGGCTGCTACAGCCAAAAGCACCGCGAAAACGACAACCATCACCGAAGCAAAAAGGAATGTAAACCTACTGCTGTTTTTATCCATCAGATCAGATTTTATTTCGTTTTAATCTTCTGTTGATATTGGCTTTTACAACGTAATGATCAATCAATGGTGCCATTACATTCATGAATAAAATGGCTAGCATCATACCTTCCGGATAAGCAGGATTGAAGATCCGGATCATTATGGCCAGCAAACCAATCAAAAAACCACAAATAAATTTACCCGTATTTGTTTGCGCTGCAGTAACCGGATCAGTTGCCATAAATATGGCGCCGAAAGCAAATCCACCCAATAACAAATGATGGATCGAATCAATTTGCATTAGTGTATTCAATGCGAAAATGTTGAATATAGAAGCCATCACATATCCTCCTATAAATACCGACAACATGATTCTCCAGCTGCCTATTCCTGTGTAAAGCAGAATCGCTGCACCGATCAGGCAGGCCAGAGTGGAAGTTTCGCCAATTGAACCTGGAATAGTACCAATAAATGATTCCCACATTCCTGGTATTTTATCTCCAAACCCTGCTGCAGCGTCTCCCAATGGTGTAGCACCGCTAAATCCATCTACAAGGTTCTGGCCCTTTTCAGTATCGGTATTGATCCAAACCTCATTTCCCGACATTTTAGTAGGATAGGCAAAGAATAGGAACGCCCTCGCAGTCAAGGCAGGATTAAGAATATTCATTCCTGTACCCCCAAAAACCTCCTTTCCTATTACAACAGCAAAAATGGTAGAAACTCCCACCATCCATAGAGGAACGTCGACCGGCATAACCAGAGGTATTAACATTCCGGTTACCAAAAAGCCCTCATTGATCGTATGTTTTCTGATTATAGCAAAAATGAACTCCGTACCCAGCCCCACTGCATAGGTTACAATTATTATTGGTAACACTTTTTTAGCCCCGAAAACAAAATTATCGATAAGTGATGCGTCAGTAATACCAAATGCCAGATGGTGCTGGTAGCCTACGTTCCACATACCGAATAACAGACATGGTACCAAAGACATTACTACTAAAATCATAATGCGTTTTAAGTCAATAGCATCACGAATGTGGGCACCCTGTGGTGGAGCGGTAGTACCAGGAACAAAAAGAAAGGTCTCAAAGGCATTGAAGGCAGGATAGAATTTTTCCAGCTTCCCTCCTTTTTCGAAGTTTGGCTTTATTTTATCTAATAAATTTCTGACAAGCTTCACCTTAAAAGATTGTGAGTGATAAATGTCGGGTATCGGTCTTTCGAAAGGTCTGGAAGCCGTAAAATTATTTATTGAACCTTTTGTATTAGCCTTAAAATCTAAAGTTTAAAGTGAAAGTATTTGTTAGGAACCACAATGTATAAAGGCTAATTGCCCTGGAGCATTAACCTAATCTGTTAACTTAATTCCTTCCGGATTAGTTCAAGTCCTTTTCGAATGATTTCCTGTGATTCTATCTTAGAGGTACAAACAAATTCGCAAAGAGCAAAATCTTCTTCAACCACTTCATATATCCCCAGGTTTTCCATCATTTCTATATCCTCTATTAGTATGGATTTCAAAAGTTGAACGGGATATATGTCCATCGGAAGAACTTTCTCATACTCTCCGGTTATCACAAAAGGGCGTTCCTCCCCATGCATATTGGTATTCACGTCTCGCTTTTTATTGGGCTTGAACCAAGAGAAAAAAGTTCGCGACATACTTAACTTTTCGAATCCCGGCATAAGCCAGCCCATAAATTCAGGTTTATCACCTTCCGGGATAACTGTTATCTGGGAATCATAAAAATCCAAAAACCCTTCAGAAGGAATTTGCCTTCCGGTTAAGACATTTCCACTGATAATTCTGTTTTTTCCAACCTTAAGCCCCCCATCGGCAAGAATAGTTTTTACAGTGCAGCCAACAATTGTTTTATAGTATTTTGGATCTTTTACCTGCGACCCTGTTAAAGCAATCACCCTTGAAGCATCAAATCTTCCATAGTTAAATAATCTTCCCAAGATCAAAACATCCTGCGGATACAGGTACCATACCAATTCACCTTTACTGATCGCATCGATATGATGAATTTGTACGCCAACGTTTCCAGCTGGATGGGGCCCCGAAATCTTATTTATAACCACTTTTTTGACATTCGCAAAAATGGTGGCTGGAGTTAGATCTGAGTTGATATTTAAATGAACCTTTCCATTTGTTAATTTCTGAAGAGCATCCAACCCGGTTTGAAAATCCGTCATATCGTCCTTCAAAATAAAATCGTTGTCAGGCGCCAGGGGGTTCGTGTCGAAGGCAGAAATAAATATCGATTTTGGTATTTCTTCCGGATTGGCAATTATTCCGAAGGGCCTCTGGCGAATGAATGGCCATATTCCGCTATCCAACAATGCTCCTATAATCTCCTCCCTGCTTAGATCATGTGGGTCTGCTTTCTTAAAAACAGCAAAATTCAGTTTTTTATCGGCTAGTATCTTAACTTCTAAAATTTTCCTTTTTTCACCCCGTATAATTTCAACAATTTCTCCGCTGACAGGTGAACAAAATTTTACCGCTTCATTTTTTTTATCAGCAAATAAAGCTGTTCCCGCTTGTACCTCATCACCTTCCTTCACTAATAATTTGAGTGTAACACCGTTAAAATTATCTGGTTTTAGTGCGAAGGTTTCAGGCAAAGACAAATTTGAAAGAATTTTGCGTGCCTCGCCTGCCAGTTGAATGTTTAAGCCTCTTTTAATTTTAATATATTCAGACATAAAAGAAAACTGATTATCCGTATCCAACAAAACAAAAGATACATTAAATTTATGGAGAAAGTTATTTCTCCCGGGTACTATTCGTATGGCATGGCACTTATTGAATGGTGTGATAAAAATATTTCCCTCTACACTCAACAGTATTTAATTTTCCTGCTGAATATTTGAGTCAGGCTCAAAATTTAATTCTATTACCAGTGCCGGGCGAATCGATAAAAAATTGAGAAGACTGATTTTATCCCGACGGAACGGAGAGTAACGACTCAATCTTTAGGGATTTCATTGAAGAAAAGACTGTATTTTCTTCTCATAAAACGTTGTCAATTAGAGCTTATTAATGATTCAAAGGTCGCTTATGATTAAACCGGCAAAAAATATTAAATTTAGTGAACAGGTATAATACGGATACTAAGTTCTGACAGGGTAATAGTAAGCTGATAGGGAAAATGCACTCAACTTAAATGAGTGGCTAATGAGATATGATCATTATTTCACATCTAAAAAGCATGCTATATGGGAACTGTAAGAAACATTTTACAAACAAAAACTAATAACAAATTTTCGGTAACCTCGTACACTATTGTCTATGATGCCCTTGTGCTTATGTATGAAAAAAATGTGAGTGCTCTTCTCGTTTTGGAAGGCGATAAACTCGCAGGTATTTTTACCGAAAGAGATTATGCACGTAAAGTGATATTAAGAGGAAAGGCCTCCAAAGAAACATTGATCGCGGAGATTATGACTAAGAAAGAAGATCTCATTACGGTATCTCCCGATACTTCTATTGATGATTGTATGCGTTTAATGACAAACAGATTCATCAGGCATTTGCCAGTGCTGGTGGAAGATAATTTAATAGGGATTATTTCTATAGGGGATGTCGTAAAATTTATCATCAACGAACAAAAATTCATTATCGAGAATATGGAGCATTATATAACCGGAATCTGATTTTCCGGAGGTGATAGTTTTCAATACCAGATCTCCTTTCCGATAAAGTACTCGTCCCTATTCCATGCCGAACGGTGTGGTCGAACACGGAGTAGATGTGCATCACATTTTACTGCGCCACCCACCCACCATCGACAGATATGGCCGAGCCTGTTATGAACGACGATGCCTGGCTCGAAAGAAACAGGGCCACACCGCCTATTTCATTCAATTCGCCCCACCTGCCCATCGGGATCTTTGACATGAATGATTGGAATTTCTCCGGATCATTCATTATGGGAAGATTCATTTCTGTTGCAAACGGTCCAGGAAGAATTGCATTAACGGTAATGTTATCTTTCGCCACTTCAATTGCAAGGGACCTCGTTAATTGTAAAATGGCTCCTTTGCTTACTGCGTAAGGGGTTCGTTCCGCGATTGCTGTTACGGAAAAAATCGAACCCATATGTATTATTCTTCCATAACCATTCTTCTTCATAACAGGCACTACCGCTTTACACGCAAGCCATGCGCCTGTTACATTTACCTGCTGAACTTTATTAAAGTCGTCCAGAGAGATATCTTCTATTCTTCCCCTGACATTGATCCCTGCAGAATAAATGAGGATGTCGATCTTTCCAAAATGTTCTTCTGCTGCCTGGATAGTGTTGTAAATATTTTCCGCGACAGTAACATCACAACAATGGCTGATCGATCTATTATTGTAAGGAGAAAGAAGGTTTAATGCTGAAGAATTCATTTCTTCATTTCGTGATGCGATACATATATCCGCACCTGCTTCAGACAATGCCTTTGCCATTTCCAACCCTAATCCGCGGTTGCCACCGAATATCACTGCTGATTTGCCGTTAAGCCTGAATTGATCGGGTATACTGTTAGACAAGCTTCCTCTTTTTTAGAGTGTAAAAATTAAATTATCGTTCACAATTTGCAGCAAATTGTCAAATAGAAACAAAGTGGAAACTGGCTTCGATCAGAGGTGCGCCTAAAAGGGCACTTATTCAGTTGGAAGCATATTTCTGATTGCACTAATCTTCCATATTCCCTTATCAGAAACAACTATAAAAGTACTCCACATCTTTCGACTGGTACCGTCTGTGTTTTGTATTTCATATTTACAATCAACGATCGAACTATTCGAATTGAAAAGACGGATTTTTTCAATGCTGAGTGTTCTCGTCCCCGGACTATTGGCTGAGCTTTTCATCATCCCCGTCAAAGACGCCTCCATACCATTTCTCCATTCACCTGTAGAAACCAACTGATCGATATCCGTTGTTAAAATGCTTTTCAGCAAGACCGTGTCTCTTTTTTCTCTGGCCTGCGAATATTTATCAATTAGGGAATAAATATCTTTTTTCTGCTTATCATTAGGCATTACCCCCTGACCATGCAAAATGGATATTAATACCATATTCGATATGAAAAGTAAAAAAATGTTTCTCATGACCTAACTATACTTTAAAGATAGCTATTTCATCAACGCTCCCGTCTTGAACCTTTCTATCGATTATAGGCAGATCCAATATTTCTTATTCTGTTATCTTTAAGCTCTAAATTCTTTTCAATGCCCACCCGTCGCGATTTTATACAGTTGTCATCCATGGGATTATTGTCTACCTCCATTCCCAACGCCCTGAAATCTTCTTCGGAGATAAAGCATCATTTATCAGTACAGCTATACACGATCAGGCATGAAATCGAAAAGGACATCAAAGGAACCTTAAAACGGCTCGCGGATATTGGATTCAAAAATGTAGAAACAGCTTTTTGGCCGGATAACACTACTGTTCAGCGCGCCGCCGATTATGTAAAAGAACTTGGATTTCATGTGTCGTCCTGCCATGTTGAGATCCCAACCGGCAACGCTAAACAAGCCATGCTGGACACTGCCAGGGCGTTTAATTGTAAGGATATGATCTGGCATGGGTGGCCGGAAGATATACGTTACAGTTCATTAGACGGTACCAGACAATTGATTAAAATCTACAATGACTCAAATAAATTTGCACGGGACAACGGCTTGCGCTTTGGTTTGCACAATCATTGGTGGGAGTATAAAAATCGGGTGGAAGGCAAGTTGGTATATGAAATATTAAATGAGGAACTCGACCCAGATATCTTTTTCGAGACAGATACCTACTGGGTTAAAGTTGCCGGTCATGATCCGGCCAACATTATTCAAAGGTTGAAAAAACGAATTCGATTTTTACACATCAAGGACGGTCCGGCTGTCTGGAATGATAGTTTAGCTGTCGACAATCCAGACCCTATGACGCCAGTAGGCCAGGGAACTCAAAATATTCCTGCAATAGTGAATGCCGCTAGCGATCACATTGAATGGATGGTAGTTGAGATGGATAAAACCGCGATCGATGTATTTGATGCCCTTCGTCAAAGTTTTGAGTACATGTCTAAATTCAAATCAATCAGCATAACATAAGTGGCCTACTCAATGCGCACCGAGGGAGATATTGCGACGCCTGGCGAGGTATTTATATTAAAGGGCCGATCAGGAAGTGGACTAAGGCAGGAACCCGCCTACATCCCAGGAACAAAAAAGTGGATCAATAACCTGACCGCGAGCGAAATACCGATCAATAATCCTATTGCGATCATAAAGTCTTGAAGTAAGGAAGAACCACCTGTGCCGGTTGCCTGATGAACCTGGGTTTGTTCGGAGACTGAGTTGAAATTATCCGGGAAATTCATAGCTGTAACATTTATATCAGCAAAACTATCCTGCTATCTGCTGCGCTCCAATAGCAATACGGCAAATCCAACTTAAAACTCGGTGAACGGCAGTAATTAGGGGGTGAAATCCGCGAAATAAATATGTATTTTTAACATTCTTCAGTATGGCAGACGATCAACAGGAAGATATTCAAGAGTTCGAAGCGCTGGTAAAAACCGGCGAAGCCGACCCACATCCCTACGAGCGGCTCATGATCCATTACCGCAAACAGAAGAATTATAAGGAGGAGCTCCGCGTGATCAATAAGGCCATCAAAGTATTTGCCGACCAATTGAGCCGACAGGAAACGGCAATGTTCAAAGGCGCAAAATCGCGTACGACGATACAAAAGCTCAGCTCGCAGATCAGCCGCTCGGCCGGACTAACCGATAAAAAAGGCAAACCGAACTATTTACCAGAGCCCCTCGCCAAGTGGGAGAAGCGAAAACAAACCGTTGAGGAAAAAATTAAAAAAGACAAAACATGAGATAGCAGGCTTCCTGGCACACAATAATTATTTGGCAAAGTAATGATAATTGAACCTGCCCGCAGGCGCTACATCTCCATTAATGTGGAAGTCCATAATATCTCCTTCCTGTTGCATATTATCACTCCACTTAAATCCAAGATCAGGCTCCCCGGTTATATTCAATAAAGTTTTTGGAATCTTTATTTCCAGTTTGTTGGAATTGACCGCATATTCAATCTCTCCCGCTTTTTCCCAGAACCACGCGCCATCAGTCTTCTCTACGATCGCCTTTTCGCCCGGGCTTGTACGATTGACCAGAAAATCGTATCCCTCCCACCCTGTGTTTTTATTATTGTCGGTGTCTATAAACAACCGCATCCACCCTGGATCTGTTTTCGAAGTAAGCGGCGCTGCGGTCTCTACATAGAAATAAATATTTTCATTGTCCCTCGCACATTTGGCGAGCACGATATCATTTCGTCCAGTTTTGTTGGTATAATAAAGGCTTCCGAACCCCGCGCTGTTGCGATGAAGCGTATTCCCCTTGTAAGAATTAAATGCTGGGGTCACCTTATCCCATTCGGTGAATTTTCGATCAATGGGTATAGTAACAGCACCGGATGCAGGCTGTTCTGCCGGCACACCTTTAAACCTGCGGATATTGCTTAACATCTGGTAATAATAATTATCGCCGTGGCCACCTTTCATGGGCTCTACATCACGGCTGCCTTCCTGATTGAATTCATCTGGAAAGGCATTGGTTTGCTTCTGCCATACATCATAGCGCCCGGCGATCCATTCGTTCCATCCAGTAATAAAAATAAATTCAGGGTCGATCTCCAGAGCCCTGTCCCACTGCTCCTGGAAATTATACCCATTGTTTACAGCGCCAGGTTCTGTGATCTGCCCTTTTGCATCGGTATAACTTCTTCCAAAAGCGCCTGGCGCGTTCATAGCTGTCAATCCTCTTTCTTTACTCCAGTTCTGGGCAACGCCGACAGTGACCTGCTCGAATCCGCCATTTTGGTTTTTTACAAAGCCGTGCTGCGGATGAACTTCAAGCCAGCCCCAGTGATCGGGTCTTTCCGGCCCCTTATTGTACACGGGCTGACCGGGACGGAATGTGAAAAAATTTCTCATACTGCGATTGTAAGCGGTGCTATCCGGGTTACCGGGAACATCGGCTACCAATTCAGGCATTGCCATAATCAGTGGCTTGCCCTTCCACATGAACCAAAGGTCCTTGTACAATCCAGGTTTATATAATTGAGTATATAATTCACTGATAATCTCCTTACCGCCTTGTGTCATCCAAAAAGGAAGCATAAATGCTATATGCGGCGTTTGAACGCCGTCCTTTCTTGCCTTTGTAAATACCTCACACAATTTCAGATAAGACTCCTTCCAGGTAAAGTTGCCGTTAGTACAATCAAAAATGATCACGTCAACACGTGCATCTGCGAGCATTTCTGCGTGCTTTCGTAAAACCCATGCATCCGTATCGAGATAATAGCCCAACAGTGGTTCTGCCCAGAACCAGGGACTATTCCTTTTTGGCCATACAGGATTATTATAATCGTCAATGGCCTTAAAATCGCGCGCCAGATATTCCGTTACATTAAATGGCGGATTTTTAACACCGGGTTGCGTATGCCATGTCCAGTAAAACAGGCCCACGAATTTATCTTTTTTCGGACCGCCTACTGATGTAAAATCGGGTAGCTTCCTTCCTAATGCATCTGTTGAAATAGCATTAGTACCGGGTGATTGAGGATATGATCTTAAGCAAAAGAAAAGGAATATGAAAACTGCGAAATATCTCATGACGAAAATTATGATCAGGCGTGTTTGCAATTATTTTGTCCAGGTATACCGATAGTTGAACCTTCGGTTGGGGGCGCTGTCCCCGCTGGTGCTCAGTGATATGGGATCCTTCAGCTCATCCGGGTTGTCGCACCAGTGGTAGTCAAATGTGAACGCATTTCCATTCAAACCCAAAAAATGACGGGGAATGGAAAGCTCCAAAGCTTTTCCTTTATACCTGTAATTTAACTGCGACACTTCCTTCCATACCCCCGACTCATAACGCATAAGTGTAGTTGCTTTATCGTCAACGATTTTTTTATTGACAATAAAATCATATCCATACCATCCAGTGGTAGAATTCTTATCTGCATCTATTAGAAGCAGCATCCAGTTGTCATCCGAGGAGGGAGTCAGGGCATTGTTTGTTTCCGCATAGAAATATACATTGTCATTATCTACCGCCGCTTTACAACTTATGATATCGTTGCGTCCAGAGATATTTTTATACCTCATACCTGCGTATCCAACATGATCCCGGTGAAAAACATCTCCTTTCGTATCCCGATATTCCGCAGCAATTTGTTTCCAGTCATCAAAATTTCCATCAAGCTTTATTCGGGAAAATCCTTTGGATCGGGGTGCTGAACGAACACCTTTGTATCTACGGATATTCTGCGCCATCTGCATATAATAATTATCGGTATAACCATCTTTCATCGGCTGGATACAGCGGTTGAATTCCCCGTTGTACTGGTCCACAAAAAAATAAGGACTGTTGCGGCCCATGAAAGGAGTGGTCTTTCCTTCCTCAGGCTGATATTTACCAGCAGTCCATTCGTTCCAGTCGTTTAGATATAAGAACTGAGGATCTGAGTTGAGCGCTTCCTCCCATCTTTCCTGGAAATAAATGCCATACCCTTCGGGATTGCTTACTGTTTTCTTCAGCCATGGCACATATGTCGGGCCAGGCATGTCATATTGATTTAACTGAGGCTCACCTTTTTCTCTTGACCATGTTTTTCCAACCAGGCTGGAAGGATGTTGTGCCGGCGTGACTGCCGCTTCTTCCTTTTTCCCTTTATGCGTTGACACCAGGCTATCCGGATGCATCGCTTTCACTTTTGGATCACCCAGGTCATATCCAAAACTCCAGTTGTCTTCCGTTCCTACAAAACGTTTTTTTGCCCATTTATGATATCCCCACCACATATTCCGAAGTGTAAAGTAATTTTTCACCTCTTTCGTATAATCCTTGTAAAATTTTTGAGTGTAATCAGGATCATTGTAATGAATATGATTACTGTCTGAAAGTGCGGTAGTATCAAAATGAGGGTTTGGATTTTGTGCAACATTTGGAGTAGCGTCGACTTCCGGATTGGCATTATATAACAGCAAGGGCTTATCATCCCAGTAAAACCAGAGGTCCTTATATTTATGTTCTTTGTATATCCTGTCGTAGAGATCCTGCACTACTGTGATAACAGGTCCGTTGAATGCCCAAAAACAAAACTTTGGCATTTTATTGCCTTCCGCTTTCATTTTTTGCATTACTGTAAAAAGAACCTCCCACTCACTCCAATAACGAACTGCGTTGGTAACATCCATTACCAGCACATCTACACCCGCATCTGCCAGCATAGACATGTCTTTACGGATTACATATTCATCTTTACTCACAAAATACCCCAGCTCAGGTTCGCCCCAGTGATAAGTTCCTTCTTTCCAGAGTGAATGTTTGGCATCCAGCCGAGCATTGGTATCTGCAGCCAATACTTTAGTTACGTCTCCGCTATAAGGACTTTTGAGTTTAGCGGCGTCATCGCTATGCCAGGTAATATAAAAGATACCCACTACACGGCGTTGATCATTCTTTACCGGACCCACCTGTTGCTCATCCGGCATGGTTCTTCCAAGCGCATCAGATGCAACCCAGGTATCAGGATATATATCTCGGTAATATTTTTCATTACTGATCTGTGCGCTCAAATGGAGGTCGCCCGTCAGCATAAGCAGTAAAAAGAAAAGCCAATTATTTTTCATCCGTCTAAATTTTTCTGTTGATTCTCTTGAATATACTCAGGCATATCTATCCATTGGGATTAATCCAGCCATCCGGGATTTTGCCAGTTCACTCCGGAAAGACCGATGATCTTATTTGCTTCTTCGCTATCAATCGGATACAGGAGATATTTATCTGATGAACAATTCCTCTCTGGGAATTTGAACCGGCTGTAAACAAGGACCGAATCATTTTTTGTGATCTTCATACCGGTGACAGACTGATCCGTCTGTTCTAGAATTTTCCAGCGGCGAACGTCAAAAAAACGATGTTCTTCAAAGGCCAATTCAATCCGGCGTTCATTACGGTATTTCTTTTCGAAATCTTCTTTCGACATGCCTGATGGAAAACCCGGCACTCCGGCCCTGGTCCTTACCGCGCTTACTGCTTCCCTTGCAGTCATGGAGATTCCGTTAACAATAACCGGAACATCCGGGCCGGCAGACTGGTAGGCAGCTTCAGTAAAATTCAAATACAATTCTGCCAGGCGGAACAGGCGGATGGCTCCGTCAGCCTCATTATTCTGACCTGATCTGAAGTTGTTGAATTTGCGCAGGTAATACCCTGTGCGGGTGTGCTTGCGGTTAAGCTCTGATATTTCCTCTTCCCCACCCACAAAAGTTTCCACCATTTTCCCTCCTGGCTGATCCAGATTTCTGACAGCGCCATTGTAATATATCGAAGCATAGAACCTTGGGTCGCGGCCAACATAAGGATTTGATTCGTCATAACCTGAAGCGCTATTTATAACAGGAATCAATTTGTCGGCATCGGCATAACCTGTAACAGGAGCTTCGCCACTGGCCATCTCATAACTGTCTACGAGTTCCTGGGTAGGGCATGGTCCTGTTTTTTCCATACCGGGATTAGTAGGTAATCCGGCATTTTTCCATACCTGCATTTGTCCGCCCGACTGGTAAATCGTCTCTTTATCAACAGCACGCTGGTCATCAGAAGTAGTGAAGAAATAAAGCGCATAAGCATTTTGCGCAACATCAGCCGCAGGGATTACATCAAAAAGTTTATAGTCATTCGCAAGGCATTCTTGTAAAGCTTCTGCAGTGATCTGGGTTGCGTCCTCCCATGTGTAGGTACCATCGGACCATAGCGGGCTCGCAGCATACGTTATTACCTGCGACTTTATAGCGTAAGTCACTGCGCGACTCATTATCCCGAATTGATTATCATAGATATTCCAGGAAAAGCCCAGTTGCGTGTTGGGTGTGGCTAAAGCAGAATCGCAATCCTCAAGAATGAATTTGACGACCTCAGAAAATACGGCGCGGCGATCCGCCGAAAAATCGTGGTCCAGCCCTAAAGGTTCCTTGAAAATAGGCACGCCTCCATAGCGTTTTATCAGCTGAAGGTAATACAGCGCCCTCAACGCATGCGCCTGAGCTGTCCACCCGGATTTTTCTTCTTCAGAGGCATATACCGTAGCAGTCCTGATATTTTCAATAAATGTGTTGCATTTAAATATCCCTTGGTAAAGTGTTCCCCACGGGCTTCCGTCTGAAGAATAGGCGGCATAGGTTTGGGAAGTAATATTACCCCCATACCACATGGTATATTTTGATCCGGAAGTGATGTCATCCGCGTCCTGTGCCTCATCTGTAAATGAAGCCCTGTCCATATAAGGAGGCGGGCAAAACCCATAACAGGAGTTAAGGTATCCTCTTGTTCTGTTGTAATCGCTGAACACCTCATCTATCGCTATGCGTCCATCTGTAGGCAGATCGAGTTGCTTGTTACAGGAAAAAAGAATGAGGGCGAGTATGGGGAAGATGATAATTCTATAATCTTTCATCAGTAAATGGTTGTTATGTTAGTTGTCTGATGTTCCGCTTATCAGAATGTTATGCTGAGTCCGACATTGTAAACTCTATATACAGGTATTCCAGAATAACCGCCGCCTTCAGGCCCAAAATCATCCGACTTCATTTTGTGCCAGGTTAATAGGTTCTGTCCGCTTAACACAAGCCTTACCTTTTCGGAGGAGATTGCTTTTGTTAAAGATGCAGGTAACGTATAAGCCAATTCGAGATTCTTAAGCCTCAGGTATGAACGGTCATATTCAACAAAATTACTTTGCTCATGATTGACGGTTTTGGTTAAAGAGAGGGCAGGCCAGGCAATTTTCTCGCCACTTTCATACCGTCCCGGAGTCCATGCATTTGCATGCAATGCTCCGAATACACCATCGTAATCTGTCTCCCAGATACCTGTTCCTTCGCTGATCATCGAATAATTTCCAACACCCTGAAACAGCACGTTCAGCTCAAAGGATCGGTAATTAATGTCGCGCTCATCGATCTTACCATCAGCATTTAAATCCTGGTATTTTAGATCTCCCAGGCGCGGCGTACCGAATCCATACTCCAGGTTACTGTTGTCGAGTTCAGCCTGCGTATTAAAGAATCCGTTGCCATTGCTATAATCTACCAGGTAGCCGAATTGCTGATCAAAAGAATATCCCTCTCTCCATTTTCCATACGCGTAGTCGTCTGTTCTGACCGCCTCATCCACTTTTATAAGTTTGTTTTTAGCGTAGCTGATCATACCAGCTGCATAAAAATTCAAATGCCGGTTAACTGCCTTATTATAGTTTACAACTATTTCGTATCCCTTGTTTTCGAATACACCAGAGTTGGTGCTGGGATAATTTTGCAAAGGAATTCCCTGGTAGCTTGGAATAGCGGACGCTGCCGCAATCACCATGTTTTCCATACGGTCGCTGAATACATCCAATGAAATGGACAGTGAATTAAAGATTCCAATATCAAGACCCAGATTCATCTTTGTAGAAATTTCAGCACGGATATCAGGATTTCCTTTCTGATTTTCATTGATAACATATTGCAGATATCCAAGAGGACCTCCCCCACTTACGGTTACATTATCGAGGTACGCGTACCGTGCCAATCCACTCTGGTCGTTGCCTGCTTTCCCATAGGAAGACCTTAGTTTAAGATTGGTCAGCCAGCGGGCGCCTTTAAGAAAAGGTTCCTGGGAGATTAGCCATGCCGCTGAAACAGCAGGCGTAGCGACATACCTGCTGCTGCGCGCATATTGCTCGGAACCGGAGTAACCTGCATCAAATTTTACAAAATATTTATTGTTATAGTCATAAGTGGCTTCCAGCCCTGAGCTCATACGGTTATACGGAAGCAACCCCGGAGAAGAAACATCAGCTGTTGTGAGGTTTTGATAAAACATATAGGCCATCGCTCCTATACCGTGTTTTCCAAAATCACGCTTATAATTAAGGGCAGTATTATAAGTGAGGTGATAATAATAGGAATGAGTTTTATTGTAAGCAAGAGGAGTATTGAGTTCGCCGCCCTTCTTGATAAAAGCAAAGGTATCCGGATTATCCGTTCTCACCCAGCGTTCATAATCCTGATTTGTGGCCAGGCTCCCTACCGAATTGGTCTGATAGGCAAAAACACCCGATAAATTCAATCCCTTGGTAAGAAAGCTCATATCGAGATCAACACCAAACTGTGACGTAATATTCGTTACGGTATGCCTGATGTAACCCGTACGATTGAGCATTCCGTAGGTAGGAGAAGCTACCCGCTCTGTGGTGATCACTTTTCCTGCCGGAACAATTACTGCACCCGTTGCTTCATCTATCAGGTCAGGAGTAACAGGCCCGTATACGTGGGGGGGTATCTGAATAATACTGCGGTAAATAGAGTCATTACTCAGACCGGGAGTACGTTCCCTTTTAACGTTACCGCTCAAGCGAATAAAGGCTTTCAGGTATTTATTGATAGTCATGTCCACATTGGAGCGGTAGTTTATCCAAACATTATTCGGACCAGGATCATAACGGGTTTGATCGGTTTTAAACTGGCCCCCCTGGCGCATGAAATTGATATTGGAAAAAAACTGGACTTTATCATTGCCTCCTGACAAATTAACGCTGGCGCGCTGCATGCTTGCAACCGGTTTCAGAAACTCCTTATACCAATTATTATTGGGATATAGTTCTCTGTTGGTCCCTAAACGATAATTATCAATTTGTTCAGGCGTGAAAAAATAATTCTCTCCGAGGCCGTCATTGAGTGCAGCCTGGTTCCGCATTGTCGCATAATCCGCAGAATTATAAAAAGTCGGTTTTGTGGTCACCTGTTGAATAGACTGATCAAATCTCGTTTTGATCTGCAACTCCCCTTTCGCACCGCGTTTCGTTTTAACCACCATCAGCCCATTGGCTCCCTGAATGCCGTAGAGCGCCTGCGTGGAAGCTTCTTTTAGAACCGTTATGGATTCTATCTCATTGGGAGATATATATTCCAGGGTTTGATTGCTGTTATAAGCGCAAATAATACCATCTATTATCACCAGCGGGCCATTATTACGGGCAGACGCAAGGCCCCTTACATATAAATTCGTATTGGCCCTTGACAATTCTGAAAAAGTTTCCTGCGTGGTCAGTCCCGCAAGGCGGCCTGGAAGGGTCTGCGTAAAATTTGCTACAGGCGCGCGCTCGAGTTCCTTACCGCTTATGGAAGAAACAGCTCCGGAAATTTCACGCCGCAACTGAGAGGTATAACCCAATTCAATCACTTCATCGTTTTTATGTGCGTCTCTTTTGAGGGCCAAATCAATTATCCTGTTATCTCCGATAGTAATTTCCCGGGCAGCATATCCTTTGTTATAGAAAACAAGCTTTCCACTGTTGTCCTCAATGGTAATATTGTACTCGCCTGCCGCATCGGTAAGGGTCCCATTTTTACCATCTTTTGAATTTACCATCACACCTGCAAGCGGTTTTCCATACTCGCCTGTGACCTTCCCCTGTATAGTGAGCAAGGGGTTCTGAGCGGTTACTGTTGTTCCCAAAAAACAGATCAGCATAAACTTAAGCGGCAGTATTATTTTGATAATTGATGTACGTTTCATATGATTTATCGTTGCAAGTCAGTTTAAAACCTGTTTATTATTACCAACCGGGAGTTTGCCAGTTTTGACCAGTAATGGAGAGCAAACGATTGGCCTCATCGATCGGCACAGGCACCCACAAGAATTTATTGGTATAACAGCTACGTTCTGTAGCGCGTACCGTGCGGCGACCGTACGTATAGCTTCCATCTGCATTTCTTTTAATGTCGGCGCCTGTGATCCAGCGATCGGTTTTGGAAAGATCGCCACCTGGTAATGTCCAACGACGCAAATCGAAATAACGGTTTTCTTCCAGGGCCAATTCCACCCTGCGTTCATTGTGTATACGCCTGATGAGTTCCTCTTTAGGCAGAACCGGCAAAACTGGCATTCCTGCCCTGGTTCTTATTTCATTTACGGCATCGGTTGCCTCGGTTAATTGATCTGCTTCT
>Ga0193742_1001115_pt1 | contig 16607 bp, 16 predicted proteins | sample L2c1metaG_FD_165511 | JGI IMG/M metagenome (GOLD analysis project Ga0193742, IMG submission 165511) | Soil microbial communities from a riparian zone of the East river system, Colorado, United States - L2c1 | ecosystem: Environmental > Terrestrial > Soil > Riparian zone | place: USA: East River... | reverse complement strand
TGCCGTGGAACTTCACGCACCACCTGCCAGTACGGGAAGTTCCACGGCATGATCGCCAGGACGACGCCGAGCGGGTGGTGCGCCAGCCGGGTGCGCCGCGCCCCGGTGCTCACCTCCTCCGGGCGCAGCAGGTCAGGCGCGTGGTCGGCGAACCAGTCACAGGCCACCGCGCACTTCTCGACCTCGGCCCGGCTCTCGGCCAGGGGCTTCCCCATCTCCCGGGTCGCCAGCGCCGCGAGCGCGCCCGCGTCCGACCGCAAGGCGACGGCCAGGGCCCGCAGCGACCCGGCCCGCCCCTCCGGTGGGACCGCCGCCCACCGGACCGCAGCCTCGCGGGCGCGGTCGAGCAGCACCGAGACCCCGGCCGCGCTCGTCTCCTCGTGGGTCGCGATGGGCTGGCCCGTCGCCGGATCGATCGTCGTGATGGTCATGCCGAAGGGTTCTCGACGCTACCGGGACGCCGGCGGGTCCTGGGTGCCTGCCCCGACGGGCCGGCCTCCGAGCAGGAGGTCGACGGTGATGTTGCCGCGGGTGGCGTTGGAGTACGGGCACACCTGGTGCGCTGCACGGACGAGCTCGGCGGCCGTCTCGCGGTCGTCGACCGACGGCAGCGCCACGTCGAGGGTCACCGAGAGCTCGAAGGCGCCGTCACCGGTCGGGAACAGGCTGACCGCCGAGTCGATCGTGGCGTCACCGGCATCCAGGCGACGACGCCGGGCGACGGTGGCGAGAGCGCCTTCGAAGCACGCCGCGTACCCGACGGCGAACAGCTCCTCCGGGTTCGTCCCACCGCCTTGTCCGCCCATCTCCTCGGGGACGCGGAGGTCCACCTCCAGCTGGCCGTCGCTGCTGCGACCGTGACCGTTCACGCGCCCGCCGGTCACACGGGCATGCGCCGTGTAGAGGACCTTCGTCATCGATGTTTCCTTTCCTTGGGGTCAGAGCAGCCGCTCGCACGGCGCACGAGCGCACGGGCTCGGGCCGTCGGGCGGAGGGCGAGGTTCCGCCGCGCGAGCCGGAGCGCTCGAGCGGGATCGCCGCCGACCGTGAGCCAGAACTCGGCGGCATGGTCGGCGAACGCCTCCGGGTGACGACCGAGCAGGTCGTCGTAGCGGGCCTGCGCGCGGTCACGCCACGCCTGCGCCTCGTCGGTCCGGCCGACGTCGCCGAGGATGCGGGCGAGCTGCGTGGCGTAGTCGGGATCGTCGGAGGCGAGCGCCAGGGGCCGCAGCCGGGCGATGGCCGTCGCCGTCTCCCCGAGGGCGGCCTCGATCTCGGCCAGGTGGCCCTGTGCCGGGACGTAGGCCGGGAGCCGGCGGACCGCGGCTTCGCACCAGTCCCGGGCGCGGCCGAGGTCGTCATGGTCGATCCACAGCCGGCCGCGCTGGAGCTCCAGCATCGCCAGCGGGAACGGCGAGGTGCCGCGGTAGGAGTGCGTGGCCGCCCCGAACCAGTGCTCGGCCTCGTCCATCTCCCCGCGCTCGCCGTGGACCCCGGCGAGCGCGGCCAGCGGGCCGAAGTCGGCCCGGCCGTCGACGGCCGGTCGAAGGATCGCCAGCGCATCGTCGTAGCGCCCGAGCGCCTGGTAGATCCCGGCGCGCTCCGCGTCGATCTCGGCGCGGTCGCCCCCGAAGGCGGCCGCCGTGTCGAGGTCGGTCAGGGCCGACGTGAACCGGTGGAAGACGCCGCTCGTCCTGGCCCGGGCCACGAAGGACCGGGCGTCGATGGGGACCCGGGCGACGAGCTCGTCCGCGTACGCCACGGCCAGCTCGACGTCGGCGACGCGGCCCAGCACGTGGCCCCGCAAGGCGATCAGCTCGATCAGCTCGATGCGGTCGTCGACGGTGGGCGGTCCCGCTGCTGCTCGTGCGACCTGACCCTCGATCCGCGCCTCGAGGTTCCGGACGGCGATGACCCCCGCCGTCGTCACCGGCCCCGGCCCGGGCCGCACGGCCGGCTCAGCGGGCTGCAGCACCGAACGCGGCTTCCAGGAAGGCGAGCTGGTCGGCCAGCTTGGAGGGGACCAGGACCCGGCCGGCCTCGGCGGCGTCGAGGTTCGGCGGTGCCAGGTACGGAAACGTGTCCGACGCTCGCACCGTCGCCTGGTCGACACCGTCGCTGATGTGCGGGCCGTCGCCGCCGGTGACGACGAACGTGAGGTTCGCGTCGACCGCGTCGCCGTTGAGGGACCGCCCGCCCGAGGTCTCGTGGGCGCGGCCCCGGAGCAGCGCCTGCTCGATCTCCAGGTAGCTGTCCTCGCGGTACGGCTTGGCGACGTCCACGACCTGGTAGTCCCCGAGGTACAGCTCGGTCAGCGGGTGGGCCCCGTCCGGCTGCACGGGCCAGTCGACCTTGCCGTCGATGCCGTCGAGGACCGCCAGGTTGGCGTGCAGGCGGGCGCGGTAGGCGCCGAGGTAGTTGGGCGCCAGGTCGAACGGGTCCTCCTGGTTGTAGAGCTCACGGAGGTCGAGGTCCTGGTTGACGGTGTCGACGCCGTACTCGCCGAGCAGCTGGTTCTTCACGAAGACCCGGCCGAACCGCTCCAGCCGTGTCGGGAAGGCGCCCATCGTGACGGTCTCCGAGGCGACGGCGAACAGCGTTCCCGGCGCTCCCCCGAGCATCGTGGCGACGTCGAGCTCGACGACGATGCCCAGGACGTCCCATCCGGCGGCCGAGTTGGTGCCCTCCGCCTGGAAGGCGACGCTCCTGGTGCCGAGCGTCCTGATGTACCCGACGCCGTCGATGAAGAGGGGGTCCATGCGCAGCCCGGCGAAGACGCGCGCGCCGGGCACCGATGCGGCCTGCTCGTCGTCGACGCGGAAGGCGACGGTGGCACCGTTCGGGAGCGTGCACGTGCCCTCCTGCACCGGCAGCCCGGCGTCGTCCGACGTCACCGGCGCCGTGAACGTGCAGGTGACGTCGTACTCGTCGGTGCCGACCTCGAAGCGCGGAGCGAGTCCGCCGGCCGGGACGGTCACGGGTCGGATGCGGAACCGGTAGCTGGCGGCGTCCGAGAACAGCGCTCCCGGCCGGGCGTTGGGGAAGACGGTCATGACCAGCACCAGCCGCCCGGGCTGGGACGGGCTGGGGAAGGCGTACATGTCGGCGAGGTCGATGGCCGGCTCGGCGACCGCCCGGGGGCTGGAGTTGTGGTCGGTCATGGTGGCTGTCCCCTTCACGGCTCGTCTTACCGGACTTCGTCCATGGGTGCAGCGGACCACAGCGGGGGGAACCAGACCTCAGTAGTCACTACTGGACTCTGGCCCCGGGGACCGACGGGGATCCTGATCACGGGCGGTACGGTTCGGGGGTGGACACGTGGCCACTGGTCGGCCGGAGTGACGAGCTCGCCCGGTTGACCGGCGCCGTGGAGGCGCAGCAGGGGGCGGTGATCACCGGGCCAGCCGGGGTGGGCAAGACGACGCTGGCCACCGCGGCCCTGCAGTTGGCCGAGGAGCGGGGCATGGCGCTGGCCCGCACGACCGCCACCCGGGCGTCGCGGGGGTTGCCGTTCGGGGCGTTCGCATCGCTGCTACCGCCGGATGCCGCCGACGACCGTCTTGCCCGGGGCGAACACGGTGACCTGCTGCGACGCTACGTCCAGGCGGTGGTGGACGGGGCCGGAGGGCGCCCGCTGGTGGTGTTCGTCGACGACGCCCACCACCTCGACGCCGGGTCGGCCACCCTGGTCCACCAGCTGGCCCTGACCCGGGCAGCGACCGTGGTCGCCACCGTGCGGTCGGGGGAGGCCGTGCCCGACGCGGTGGTGGCGCTGTGGAAGGACGGCCCGGCCGAACGCATCGAGGTCGACGTCCTGGACGGCAGGGCGATCGACGAACTGCTGGCCAGGGTGCTCGGCGGACCGGTGGAGCCGGCGTCGCGGCGTCAGCTGGCCGACCACTGCCAGGGCAACCCGCTGTTCCTGCGGGAGCTGGTGACCGGGGCGCTCGAGACCGGGGCGCTCGTCGAGGAGGTGGTCGGGATCTGGCGCCTGCGGGGCGCCCTGCAACCCACGAGCCGCCTCGTCGAGCTGGTGGCGCTGCGGTTGGGCGACCTGACCGACCCCGAGCGCACCGTGCTGGAGCTGCTCACCCTGGGCGAGCCGCTCGACCAGGCGACCCTGACCCGGCTGACCGACCCGGCCGCCGTCGAGACCCTCGAGCGCCGGGGGCTGATCACCAGCCGTGTCGACGGCCGCCGGGTCCAGGTCTGGCTGGCCCATCCCGTCTACGGCGACGTGGTGAGCGTCGGCATCAGCGCCCTGCGCCAACGGGACCTCGCCCGCGCCCGGGCCGAGGTGGTCGAGGCGACCGGAGCACGACGCCGGGAGGACACGCTGCTGGTGGCGTCGTGGCGCCTCGTCGGCGGCGGCGGTAGCGCCGAGCTCCTCCTGTCCGGGGCGTGCGCGGCGCGGGCCCGCCACGACCACGCCCTCACCGAACGGCTGGCCCGTGCCGCCATCGACGACGGCGCCGGCTTCGACGCCCGCTTCCTGGCCGCCGAGGCCGCCAACGTCGAAGGCCGTCACGACCAGGCCGAACACGAGCTGGCCGCCCTCGCGACACAGGCCACCACCGACGCCGACCAGGCCCGGGTCGCCCTCCTCCGCTTCGACAACACCTACCTCCTCGAGGGCCGCGCCGAGTTCCGGCTCATCGAGGACGCGCTCGACGCCGTCACCGATCCGTTCTGGCACGACGAGCTGCTGAGCCGACGCTTCTTCGTCATGAGCATGACCAGCGGGCCGCGGGCCACGGTGGAGGCCGCGGCGTCGTTGCTCCAGCGCCCACCGTCAGCGACGCTCGGCGCCGCGCACCTGATGGTCGGCTACAGCCTGACCCGACTCGGCCGCCTCGACGACGCCAGCCGGCTGCTCACCACGCCCGACGACAGCGGAGCGACGCCCGCGTCCGACGAACCTTGGGACCAGTGGGCCCTGTACGTCGGCCGTCTCCGTCCGCAGATCTACGCCGGCCGTCTCGTCGAGGCCGAAGCGCTCCTCACCCGGGCCTACGACCAGCTCGTCGACCAGCCGGCGACCGAGGCGAGGGCCTTCGTCGCCGTGGACCTCGCGCTCGTGCACCTCGAGCAGGGCCGCCCGGTGAGCGCCTTTCGCCGGGCCGCCGAGGCCTACACGCTCTTCGAGCAGCTCGGGCGCACCTACGCCGCCCGGTGGCCCTACGTCGCCGCCGCGCAGGCGCTGGCGCTGACCGGTCAGCCCGACCGGGCGGCCGAGACGCTCGACGCGCTCGACGCCCTCGGCCTGCCGCCCTTCCTGATGACCCAGACCGAGCTGCTCCAGGCCCGGGCCTGGACCGCGGCCGCTGCCGGCGACCTGCCCGCCGCCCGCGACCGGCTCGAAGCCGCGGCCGAGGTGGGCGAGGAGATCGGCGACCTCATCGGCGCCACCAGCGCCCTGCACGGACTGGCCCGCCTCGGCCGGGCCCGCCAGGTGGCCGCCCGCCTGGCCGCGCTGGCCAACGAGGTCGACGGCGACCTGGTCGCCACCCGCGCCGCCTACGCCGGCGCCATCGCCGCCCGCGACCGCGAGGCCCTCGCCAAGGTCGCCCAGGACTTCGAGGACCTCGGCGCGATGCTCTACGCCGCCGAGGCCCGGGCCGACACCGCCGTCCTCCTCCGCAACGCCGGCGAGGCCCGGAAGGGCGCCGCCGCCGGGCAGCACGCGGCGCGCCTCCTGGCCCGGTGCGAAGGCGCCGCCACGCCCCCCGTGGAGACCATCACCGCCCGGGTGCACCTCACACCCGGCGAGCTCGACTCCGCGCTCCAGGCCGCGGCGGGGCGTACCAACAAACAGATCGCCGGCGACCTGCACCTCTCGGTCCGCACGATCGAGAGCCACCTCCAGCGGGCCTACGAGAAGCTCGGGATCACCGGCCGCCACGAGCTGGCCGAGGCCCTCCGCAACCAACCCACCTCCTGAGCGGGTCAGTAGTCCCCGACTGAAGTCCGGTAGGGACTACGGAGGACCGACCCACGTCCGCCGTGGTCGGCTCGATCCATGAACACACCGATCACCATCACCGAAAATCCGAACGAGCTGACCATCGAGAACTCGGTGCTGCTGCTCATCGATCACCAGCCTGCGGTGGCCGTGAACGTGCACTCCATCGATCACGGCCTCCTCACCAACAACGTCGCGGCTCTCAGCGCTGTCGCCAAGGGATTCGGCGTGCCGACGGTGCTCACCACGGTCGGCGCCCAGGGGAGCGTGCTCGTCGACCCCATCTTCAAGGAGATCAGCGAGGCCTTCCCCGAGGTCACGCCGATCGACCGCCCGTCGTCGCACGCCTGGTCGCACCCGGAGGTGCGTCGTCAGGTCGAGGCGACGGGTCGCAGGAAGCTGGTCATGGCCGGCCTCGTGACCGAGGTGTGCCTCGCCCAGTCGGTGCTCGCCGCCCGCAAGGACGGCTACGACGTCTACTTCGTCAGCGACTGCTCGGGCGGCGTGACGAAGGAAGCGCACGACGACGCCAAGGTCCGCATGACCATGGCCGGGGCCCAGCCGCTCAACTGGATGGCCCTCACCGGTGAGTGGGCCCCGTACTGGGCGTCGCCGGAACGGGCGCTGATCAGCACCATCGCCTCGCAGCGCGGCGACAGCACCTCCGCCCTGGTGAACGACTGGATCATGGCCCAGATCACCGCCGGCGTCGTCTCCCTCCCCGATTCCCTCGCCGATTCGGTTCGGGCCGGGGCCTGACCACCGGGTCCGCGACGGCACCGAGCGTTCCCTCCCCCGAACGCTCGACGGCCCCGGCTCGCCCGGCGCAGGCGCGGCGAGCCGGGGCCGACGTCGTTGCGTCAGCGGGCGGCGTGGCCGATGTGGTGACCGAGCCGGAGCTCGAAGTCGCCTTCCGCCTGGAGGCCCTGCTCCATCAGCCTGCCGATGAGCGCCTGCGTCTCGGGCCAGGAGGTCGTGCCGACGAACGACTGGTTGGAGGCCCAGCGGTCCGCTTCCGACGGCACGCCGGCGCGGGCGTTGACGAGGTTCTTGGCGAGCTCGAGCGCTCGCTTCTCGAAGCTGGCGACGCGGCGGGCGAAGTCGTCGACGAAGGCGTCGAGCTCGACATCGGGGATCGAACGGTTCACCCAGCCGTAGCGCTCCGCGGTGTCGGCGTCGAAGTCGTCGGCGCCGCAGATGATCTCCAACGCACGCGAACGGCCCGCCAGAGCGGACAACCACTCGATCGCGCCGCCGCCGGGGACGACGGCCGAGCCGACCTCGACCTGCGCCAGGACGGCCTTCTCCCTCGACGCGAAGCGCATGTCACAGGCGAGCGCCAGCTCGGAGCCGTGGGCCCGCGCCCGGCCGCGCAGCTTGGCGACGCTGACCACGTGCGACTGCGCCAGCCGGGTGACGAACCTCGGCCACGCGCTGAACTCGGCGGCTCCGGGCTGGTCCGGCACCACCTCACCGCGCGCCAGGTCGTAGTGGGCGATGAAGTAGTCCGGGTTCGCGCTCTCGAAGACGACGACCTTCAGCTCCGCAGCCGCGTCGATCGTGTCCATGAGGACGTTGAGCTCGGCGAACATCTCCGGGTCGTAGAGGTTGATCGGCGGATTGTCGATGACCACGCGCCAATAGGCGGGCGTGACCTCGGAGACCGTCAAGCGGTTCGTCGTGGGCATCGCTCTCGCTCCTGTGCTGTTCACTTCTCGAGGCCGTGGGTGAAGTCGATAGGCGTGATCACGTCGTCCGGGGTGAGGTCGTCGATGGAGGCCCGGCCGAGGGCGAGCAGGGTCGAGTCGATGCCGCCGCGCAGCACCTCGAAGACGTTGTTCACGCCCACCGAGCCGTTGGCGGCGAGGCCCCACAGGTAGGCGCGGCCGATCATGACGGCCTTGGCGCCCAGGGCGAGGGCCTTGACGACGTCGCTGCCGCGCCGGATCCCACCGTCGAGCAGGACCTCGATCTGGCCACCGACGGCGGCGGCGACGGCGGGGAGCACCCGGATCGGGGCCGGAGTGCCGTCGAGGTTGTTGCCGCCGTGGTTCGACACCGAGATGGCGGTGGCGCCGATGTCGACCGCGCGCCGGGCGTCGTCGGGGCGCATGATGCCCTTCACGAGGAAGGGCCCGTCCCACTGCTCGCGCAGCCAGGCGAGATCGGACCAGGTCGGGAGCGGGGTCTGCATCCACTGGCCGTAGGCCTCGAAGAAGGTCGGCGCCGGCCGACCGGGCTCCGCCATGTTGGGCACGGTGAGGTCCGGGAGGCCCCCGTGGCGGAGGAACGACAGCACCCAGCGGGGCCGGACCACCCCCTGGGGGGCGTAGCGGAGGAGCGCCCGCAGGTTCATCCGCTCCGGGATCCACGGGCTGCCCCAGTCCCGGCCGTTCGAGAACGACCAGTCGAGGGTGACGACGAGCGCCTTGGCGCCCGCCCGCCGGGCCCGCTCGGCCCGGTGGAGGATGTCGTCGCGGGTGCCGACCCAGTACGCCTGGAAGAACGTCTTCGGGTTGGCGGCGGCGACGTCCTCGACCGGCATGCTGGCGAACGAGCTGAGGCCCACCGCGGTGCCGGCCGCGGCGGCACCTTGCGCCACGGCCACCTCGCCGCCGGGGTGCACTGCCTGCACCCCGGTCGGCGACGCGATGACCGGCAGCGAGATGTCCTGGCCCAGCACCGAGGTGGACGTCGACCGCACGGTGGGCAGATCGGCGATGTGCGGCGGTTCGAACCGCAGCTCGCCGAACGCCGCCACGTTGTCGCGGATGGTGACCCCTGCCTCGGCGCCGGCCACGAGGGCCAGGTAGACGCCCTTGGGCAGCCGTCGCTTGGCGCGCACCTGCGCCTCGGCGACGGTCTCGAACCACTCCTTGGTGCTGGCCATCGGACTCCTCGATCCCTACAGGAGCGTCGTGCCGGCGTCGACGGGGAGGGCGACGCCGGTCACGTAGCGGCCCTCGTCGGAGGCGAGGAACAGGACGGCGTTGGAGATGTCCACCGACTCCAGCCACGGGATCGGCAGCGCCTGCTGCGTACGGGCGGCGACGACGAACTCGTCACGGGTGATCTCGCCCGGGTGGTCGGGCAGGAACAGGTGGTAGGTCGCCTGGTTCTGGATCATCTCGGTGTCGACCGAGCCCGGGTGCACCGTGTTCACCCGGATCATGTCCGGTGCCAGCTCGACGGCCAGCGACCGCATCAGTCCGATCAGGCCGGTCTTCGCCGCGCCGTAGTGGGCGAGGTTCGGCGACGCCCCGAGACCGGCGGCCGAGCTCGTGAGCACGATCGCGCCGCCGCCGGCCGCCCGCAGGTGGGGCACGGCGGCCTTCACCGTGTGCCACACACCGGTCAGGTTGACGTCCATCATGTCCTGCCAGGTCTGGTCGGGCAGCTCCTCGGCCCGGCCGAAGCTGACGATGCCCGCGTTGGCGGACACGATGTCGAGCCGACCGAGCTGGGCGACGCCGTCGTCGAGCGCGGCCTTCAGCGCGTCGTAGTCGCGGACGTCGACCTGGCGGGCGACGATGCGCCGGTCGAGGGCTTCGACCTCCTTGACCGTCTGTGCCAGATCCTCCGGTGTCGCCATGGACAAGGGGACCGAGTCGATCTGCGACGCGATGTCGACGGCGATGATGTCGGCACCCTCCTCCGCCAGCCGGACGGCGTGACTCCGACCCTGACCTCGAGCCGCCCCGGTGATGAAGGCGACCTTTCCATCCAGACGTGCCATAGCGGTGTCTCCTCTGCTTCCCGGGGTCCGCGTCACGCGGCCCGCGTCGATTCCGGCTGCGTGTGACCAGCGGCGCGCTCCGCCACGAGGCGGCCGATCTGCACGGCACCCACGCCACCGAGCACGCCGGCGCCGAGCGCGGCCAGCGCCCAGCCCGTACCGGCCAGCTCGACGTCGAGCGCGTTCCCGAGCGACCAGTCCCCCGGCCCGGTTCCGGCCAGCGCGAACGCCGCGGCCGCCAGCACCAGGTTGTACTCGTAGCCGTTGCTGGTGTTGAAGAACCCGCTGGGCAGGTGGACGGTGAGCACCGCCGCGACCATGGCGCCGATCAGCACCGCCGCGGCGAAGGGGGTCGCCAGGCCGACGGCCAGCAGCAGGCCGCCGCCGAGCTCGGCCATCCCGGCCACCCACGCCTGGAACCTGGTGGGGTGCAGGCCGATCTGGTCGAAGGCGGCCGCCGTGCCCGAGATGCCACCGCCGCCGAAGAGCCCGAACACCTTCTGGGCACCGTGGGCGGCGAAGGTCAGACCGACGACCAGGCGAAGTGCCAGGAGCGCGAGTTCCATCAGTGTCCTCCTCTGCCAGCCGCCGACGCGGCCAGCGGGCTCGTCTCGCAGGCCCGGTCGGGCCGGCGGCCGATGGTCACCGGCACCGGACCGCTCTGGACGCGGGACCGGCGGGAGTGGTCCATGCCCGGCTTGGGCGTCGCCATGGGGTCGACCCCGGCCAGCGCGGCCTCGCCGTAGCCCTCGACGCACTCGGGATCGGGTCCGTCGAGCGGGAGCCCGGTGAAGAACTTGGCCGCCATGCAGCCGCCCCGGCAGGTGTCGTAGTGGGCGCAGGCGCGGCAGGCGCCGCCGGTCTGGGGCTCGCGCAGGCGGGTGAACAGCTCGGACTCGCCCCAGACCCGGGCGAAGCCGCCGTCGCCGCGCACGTTGCCGGCGAGGAACGACTCGTGGATGGCGAACGGGCAGGCGTACACGTCGCCGATCGGGTCGATCAGGCAGACGACCCGCCCGGCGCCGCACAGGTTGAGCCCGGGCAGCGGATCGCCGTAGGCGGACAGGTGGAAGAACGAGTCGCCGGTCAGCACCTGGTCGCCGTGGGCGAGCAGCCAGTCGTAGAGGGTGCGCTGCTGGTCGGCGGTGGGATGCAGCCCGTCCCACACGTCGGCGCCCCGCCCGGACGGCCGCAGCCGCGTCAGCCGGAGCTGGGCGCCGAAGCGGTCGGCGAGCGCCTTGAAGTCGTCGAGCTGGCCGACGTTGTGCCGGGTCACGACCACGGAGAGCTTGAAGCCGCGCATGCCGGCGTCGGCGAGGTGGCGCATGGCCTGCACGGCGGTGGCGTAGGAGCCCTCGCCGCGGACCGCGTCGTTGACGTCAGGGGTGGCGCCGTCGACGGAGATCTGGACGTCGACGTAGTCGTCGGCCGCGAGCCGGCGCGCGGCCGCGGCGTCGATCCGGCTGCCGTTGGTGGAGAACTTCACGCCGACGTGGTGGCTGGTGGCGTAGTCGAGGATCTCCCAGAAGTCCCGCCGCACGGTCGGCTCGCCCCCACCGATGTTGACGTAGAAGACCTGCATGCGCTCGAGCTCGTCGATCACGGCCTTGCACTCGGCGGTCGTGAGCTCACGGGGGTCACGCCGGCCCGAGCTGGACAGGCAGTGGACGCAGGCGAGGTTGCAGGCGTAGGTCAGCTCCCACGTCAGGCAGATCGGCGCGTCGAGGCCGTGCTCGAACCGGTCGACGAGGGGCAGCGTGGCCGTCGCGCTCATCGGTCGGTCCTCTCACGGATCATCTGCGAGGCGGCGAGGGTGGCCAGAGCGCTCCGGTAGCTCGGCAGCTCGGCGGGGACGACTCCGGCGGCGACGCACGCGCCGTGGGCGCTGGGCGAGGTCGCCAGCCGGTCCACCACCGCCAGCAGCTTCGGGCTCTTCAGGAACGACAGCTGGCGGGTGCCGAAGTGGTAGAGCAGCGCACCGAAGCGCTCCGGCCGGACCGACACCTGCGGGTGCAGCTGCCACCCGGCGTCCAGGTCGAACGGCCGCGGGCGGGTGTCGTGGGTGTGGCGGGTGTCAGTAGACACCGCACATCCCGTCGATCGACACCTCCTCGACGAGGAGGTCCTCGACGAGCAGCTCGGCCTCGGGTTCGCCCGGCGACCCGGGTCGTGCCTCTTCGGTCGGCGCGACCGACGACGTCACGGCGGGCCCAGGCTCTGCGGTGGGATGCGGGGCTGCGTCCATGGGGGCAGCCGACCACGACGGCCCTGATCTGGTCCTCAGTAGTGCCTACGGGATTCTTGGTAGGGGCTACTGAGGACCCGGTCGCCTCCGTCGGGGTCCTCTGTGGCCATGACGGATCCCTCGACGCGGGTGGCGCTGGTCACCGGAGCGGCCCGCGGCATCGGCGCCGCGACGGTCCGCGGCCTGGCGGCGCAGGGCTGGGCGGTGCTGGCCGTGGACCGGTGCGCCGACGACCCTGCGCTCCCCTACCCGCTCGGCACCCGGGACGACCTGGAGCAGGTGGTGGTCGAGGCGGCGGCCGCCGGCGGCGGTCCGGACGCGGTGCACGCCCTCGCGGCCGATGCCCGCGATGCCACCGCCATGGCCGACGCGGTCGCCGCCGCCGAGCGGCGGTGGGGCGGCCTCGACGTCACCGTCGCCGCGGCCGGGGTGATCGCCGGTGGCGTACCGCTGTGGGAGATGCCGGTCGGCCAGCAGCAGGCGGTGCTCGACGTCGACCTGGGCGGCGTGCTAGCTCTGGCCCGGGGCGCGATCCCCGCGCTGCTGCGGCGCCCGGAGCCGCGCACCGGGCGCTTCGTCGCCGTGGCCTCGGCGGCGGCGACCCGCGGGATGCCGCTGCTGGCGGTCTACTGCGCGGCCAAGGCCGGGGTGACCGGCCTGGTCCGGGCGTTGGCCGCCGAGCTGGGCGGCACCGGGGTGACGGCGAACGCCGTGAGCCCGGGATCCACCGACACGGCGATCCTGACCGAGAGCGCCCGCCTCTACGGGCTGCCGAGCGGGCTGTCCTTCGCCCCGCAGCAGCCGGCGCAGCGCCTGATCGAGCCGGACGAGATCGCCGCGGCGATCGTCTGGCTCGCCGGTGAGCACACCGGCGCGATCACCGGCGCGGTCGTCCCGGTCGACGGAGGGCTGGCGCTGTGACCTCCGGCCTGCCCTCCCTCGCGCCCGAACTGGGCGAGGCCACGTGGACCGAGCTGGACGGCCGCGCCGCCGCCACGCTCCTGGTCGTGCCGCTCGGGGCCACCGAGCAGCACGGCCCGCACCTCCCGCTGGCCACCGACACCCTGGTGGCCTCCGCCCTGGCCCGGCGGCTGGCCGACGCCCGCGACGACGTGGCCGTCGCCCCCGCCGTCCCCTACGGCTCGAGCGGCGAGCACGCCGACTTCCCCGGCACCCTCTCGATCGGGCAGGCGGCGGTCGAGCACCTGGTCGTCGAGCTCGTCCGCTCCGCCGACGCCTTCGCCGGCGTGGTGCTGGTGTCCGGCCACGGCGGCAACGCCGAGCCGCTCGCCGCCGCCGCGGCGACGCTCGACGCCGAGGGTCGGTCGGTGCTCGTGTGGTGGCCGCACGTCCCCGGGGGAGACGCCCACGCCGGCCGCACCGAGACCTCGCTCCTCCTGCACCTGAGGCCCCGGCTCGTCCGACCGGGGGCCGAGCCCGGCGACACCCGTCCCCTGGCGGAGCTGCTGCCGGCCCTCCGCCGGGGCGGCGTCACGGCGGTGTCGCCCAACGGGATCCTCGGCGACCCCACGGCCGCGAGCGCGGCCGAGGGCGACGCCCTGCTCGACGTGCTCGCCGCCGACCTCGCCGCCGCCGTGGCGGACTGGCGGCGGGCGCGATGAACGCCGCCGTCGCCGCGCTGCCCGCCGGGTTCCGGATCGCCCTCGACCCGGCCACCCGGCGGGTCGACGACGGCGCCACGCTGATCGGCGGCTTCCCGCTGCGGATCGTCCGCCTCTCGCCCGCCGGGCGGCGCCTCGTCGACCGGTGGGCGGGCGGTGCGCCGGTGGACCAGGCCGGCGGCGCCCAGCGCCTCGCCCGGCGGCTCCTCGATGCCGGGCTGGCCCACCCCCGGCCGGCCGGCGCGCCGCCGCCGTGGGCCCCGGCCGACGTGGCGGCCGTCGTCCCCATCCACGGCGACGCCCGCGACCTCGACCGCACGCTGTCCACCCTGGGCCCCGTCGGCGAGACGCTCGTGGTCGACGACGCGTCGCCGGACGCCGGGGCCATCGCGGCCGTCGCCGCCGTGCACGGTGCGCGCCTCCTGCGGCTCGACCGCAACGTCGGTCCGGCGGCGGCCCGCCAGGTCGGCTGGCAGGCATCGACGCGACCGGTGGTCGCCTTCGTCGACGCCGACGTCGAGCCCGCCGACGGGTGGCTCGGGCCGCTGCTCGCCCACCTCGCCGACCCGCGGGTGGGCGCGGTCGCCCCGCGGGTCGTGCCCGTGGCGCGGCCGGGCACCCCCGCGGGGCTCGCCGCCTACGAGGCCCGCCGCTCCTCGCTCGACCTGGGACCGTTCGAGTCGCCGGTGCGGCCCCGGGCCCGCGTGCCGTACGTCCCGACCGCGGCGCTGGTGGTGCGGCGCGACGCCCTCGAGGCCGTGGGCGGCTTCGACGAGAGCCTGCGCGTCGGGGAGGACGTCGACCTCGTGTGGCGGCTCGACCGGGCCGGCTGGGTCGTGCGCTACGAGCCGTCGGCCCGGGCTCGCCATCCGATGCGAGCGACCTGGTCGGCGTGGGCCCGGCAGCGGTACCGCTACGGCACCTCGGCCCCGGCGCTCGCCCGGCGCCACGGCGGCGCCGTCGCGCCACTGACGGTGTCGGGATGGAGCGCCGCGGCCTGGGCGCTGGTGGTCGCCGGCTCGCCCGCGGCCGGCGTCGCCGTCGGGGCAGGCACCACCGCCGCCCTCGTGCCCAAGCTCCGGTCGCTGCGCCACCCGGTCGCCGAGGCCCTCCGGCTGGCCGGACTCGGCAACCTGTTCGCCGGCCGGCAGGTCGCCGACGCCCTGCGCCGCCCCTGGTGGCCCCTCACGCTGGCGCTGTTCCTCGGCTGGCGGCGGGCGCGTCCGGCGCTCGTCGCCGCCGCCGTCGTACCCGCTCTCGTCGAGCACCGCGAGGCGCGTCCCGACCTGGGCATCGCCGCGTTCACGGCGCTCCGGCTCGCCGACGACGTCGCGTACGGCACCGGCGTGTGGGCCGGCTGCATCACCCGACGCGACCTCACCGCCCTGCTGCCGGCCTTCGCCGGCCGCTTCCCCCCGCCCGACGACGACGACACAGGAGAAGACCATGAAGGACGCCAAGGGAACCCTCCTCGACTACCTGGCCTCGTTCCGCGACCCGGAGAAGGCCGCCAGCCTGTTCGCTGAGGACGGTGTCCTCGAGCTGCCGTACCTCTCATCGCTCGGGGTCGAGCCGCGGTACGTCGGACGGGAGCAGATCGCGGCCGTCGTGGAGGACGGCCGGATCACGCTGCTCCGGGAGGCGTTCAACGTCCTGGCCGCCGCGCAGGCGCTGCTCCCCGGCGGCGCGGCCGACGTGCCCGCCCCCGGCGACGAGATCCACTCCTACTAGGCGTCGACGGGATGTCTGCGCACGACGACTTCGAGTTCGGGTTGGACACCGCGGCTCAGATCACGCTCGACGGCTCCGGACGGCAGCTCGACGGTGACCAGGTCATCCGCAACACCGTCGAGGAGGCCGTGCTCGCCGACTCGGTCGGGATCGACTCGTTCAACATCGGCGAGCACTACCGGCCCGAGTTCATGGACTCCGCGGGGCACGTGATCCTCGCGGCGATCGCCGGTCGCACCGAACGCATCCGGCTCGGCACCGCGGTGACGGTGCTGAGCACGCAGGACCCGGTGCGGGTCTACACCGAGTTCGCGACCCTCGACGCGGTGTCGAAGGGCCGCGCCCAGCTCATCGTCGGGCGCGGTTCGCTGACCGAGTCGTTCCCGCTGTTCGGGCTGGACCTCGCCGACTACGAGACGCTCTTCGAGGAGAAGCTCGACCTGCTCACCCGGCTGCTCCGCGAGCAACCCGTCACCTGGTCCGGCACCGTCCGCTCACCGCTCACCGACCAGTTCGTGAGCCCTCCCCTCCCCGAGGGCCGCGTCCCCACCTGGGTCGGCGTCGGCGGCAGCCCCGAGTCAGTGATCCGGGCCGCCCGCTACGGCCTGCCCCTGATGCTGGCGATCGTCGGCGGCGACCCCGGTCGGTTCGCCCCCTACGTCGACCTCTACCAGCGCACCCTCGAGGAGCGCGGGTACCCACCGGGGCCCGTCGGTGTGCACTCGCACGGGTACGTGGCGCCGACGGACCAGGAGGCGGTCGACATCCAGTGGCCCCACTGGAGGGACCTGCTCGAGGCCTCGTCACGCGAGCGCGGCTCGGCGCTCCCGACGCCCAGCCGCTTCCAGGCGGAGATCGCCACCGGCTCCTTGTACGTCGGCTCGCCCGACACCGTCGCCGCCAAGCTGGCCGCCACCATCCGGACGCTCGGGCTCCGCCGCTTCGACTTCGTCTACGGCCTGGGAGGAGTCCCCCACGAGCAGAAGCTGGCGACCATCGGGCTCTACGGCCGCGAGGTGATCCCCCGGGTCCGCAAGCTCCTCGCCGACCGGGGTGACGGCTGAGGCTCTGCACCCCCGACCTCCGACCTCCAACCTCCGGGGTCAGGAGTCGGCGGGGCGTCGGTTGGTCGTCCACTTCTCGACCTCGATGGCCACCAGGTAGGTGAGGGCGATGGCGACGATCAGTGCCCAGTGCGCCGGGTCCAGCGGTTCGAGCGACAGGATGTCCCGTAGCGCGGGGGTGACGACCAGCAGCACCTGGAGGGCGACGGTCACCGCGACCGCGACGACGAGGGAGCGGTTGGTCAAG
>Ga0193742_1001114_pt1 | contig 16608 bp, 10 predicted proteins | sample L2c1metaG_FD_165511 | JGI IMG/M metagenome (GOLD analysis project Ga0193742, IMG submission 165511) | Soil microbial communities from a riparian zone of the East river system, Colorado, United States - L2c1 | ecosystem: Environmental > Terrestrial > Soil > Riparian zone | place: USA: East River... | reverse complement strand
ATGGCGGCATCTACGAGCCCGGCCATCCGACCGCCGACGAGGACGGCCTCCGCGGCGACGTGCTGGCACTGACCAAAGAGCTTGGCCCGACCACCGTCCGCTATCCCGGCGGCAATTTCCTGTCGGGCTATAATTGGGAGGACGGCGTAGGGCCGAAGGAGGATCGCCCCGTCCGCCTCGACCTCGCCTGGGGTTCGACCGAGACCAACCAGTTCGGCACCAACGAGTTCATGACCTGGGTGGCAAAGGCCGGGATCGAGCCGATGTTCGCGGTCAATCTGGGCACGCGCGGCCCGGCCGAGGCGCAGAACCTGCTCGAATACTGCACCTACCCCGGCGGCACGAAATATTCCGAGCTGCGCAAGTCGCACGGCTATCCCGAGCCCTATGACATCAAATTCTGGTGCCTGGGCAACGAGATGGACGGCCCCTGGCAGACCGGTGCCAAGACCGCATACGAATATGGCCGCATCGCCACCGAAACCGCCAAGGTGATGCGCTGGACCAAAGGCGATGTGCAACTCGCCGCGTGCGGATCGTCGGCACGGACGATGCCGACCTATGGCGCGTGGGAATATGAAGTGCTCGACCAGTGTTTCGAGCAGGTCGATTTCATCTCGCTCCACCAATATTTCGAAAACCACGAAAATGAGGTCGATCGCTTCCTGACGGTCATCGACGATCTGCAAAGCTTCATCGTCGAGGTCGCCGCCATCGCCGACGCGGTCGCCGCCAAGCGCCGATCAACCAAGCGTATCATGCTCTCGATCGACGAATGGAACGTCTGGTACCGCGCCCGTTCTGGCGAACAGCTGCGGTCGGCCACCTGGGAACAGGCACCCAAATTGCTCGAGGAAATCTACAATTTCGAGGATGCGCTGGTCGTCGGCGGCGCGCTGCTCGTCATGATGAACAATGCCGATCGGGTGAAGTCGGCGTGCATCGCCCAGCTGGTCAACGTCATCGGCCCGATCATGACCGAGACCAGCGGCGCGGCGTGGCGGCAGACGATCTTCCACCCCTTCGCCCATGCCTCGCGCTACGGCCACGGCGAGGTGCTGCGGCTGAACGTCGATACCGGAAGCTTCAAGGCCGGCAATCAGGAAGCAGCGCCCCTGCTCATTACGACGGCGGTGCATGATCCCGATACCGGCCAGCTGACGATCTTCGCGCTCAACCGGTCGACCGATCAGGAGATGGAGCTGACGGCCGAATTGCGCGGGCTGGGCGATCGCAGGCTCGCAGAGGCGCACGAGCTGCACCATGCCGATATCAAGGCGATCAACACCAGGGACGATGAGCATAATGTCGCCCCCGCCGCGCACCCGCGCGTATCGATCGATGGCGAAACGCTGAGCGCCACGCTCAAGCCGCTATCGTGGAACGTCTTCGTCACGCGTTGTGTCGGGAACGCGGACCGCTAAGAAGGAAGGAATGGCGACGAAAGCGAAACCAGCCAAGGCCCCCGATGCGCGCGCGCGACGCAAGTCGCTGCGCATCCACGGCACCATCGCACGCGATCTGGGCATCCACATCGTATCGGGCCGCTACAAGCCCGGCGAAGTGCTGAACGGCGAGATCGCCGCGAGCGACCGCCTGCACGTATCGCGCACCGCCTATCGCGAGGCGCTGCGGATGCTCTCTGCCAAGGGGCTGGTCGAATCGCGGCCGAAAACGGGCACCCGGGTCAGCCCGCGCGAGAAGTGGCACATGCTCGATCCCGACGTGCTGTCATGGATCTTCGAGTTCGAACCCGGCGACGATCTGGTCACGAGCCTGTTCGAACTGCGCAAGATCGTCGAGCCCGAGGCTGCCAAGCTGGCCGCCGAACGCCGTACCGATGCACACATCGCAACGATGGCGGAGGCGCTGGACGGGATGGAGAAGCACACGCTCGCCGTCGAGGAAGGCCGCATCGCCGATCAGAATTTCCACGCCGCCTTGCTCGACGCATCGAACAACCCGTTCCTCGTCACCCTCACCAGCGGCGTGCAGGCCGCGGTCGCCTGGACGACCATCTTCAAGCAGCGCCACAGCCCGCTGCGCCGCGATCCCCTGCCCGATCATCGCCGCGTGTTCGAAGCGGTCGCGGCAGGCGATGCCGAAGGGGCGCGCAAGGCGATGTCCGATCTGGTAGATATGGCGCTGCTGGATACGACCGCCTCCCGCAAGGGGAAGCGTTAGGCGGCTCGCGCAGGCACCGTCTTGCTCACCGCCGTCTTGCAGCCCCACAGCGCGTAGAACAGCACGTATAGCTCGCACGCCGCGGTCAGCAGGAACGACCATTGCAGGCCGTAGCGATCGGCCAGCCAGCCCTGCACGATCACCAGCGCGCCGCCGGCGATGGCCATGATAAGCAGCCCCGACCCCTCCTCGGTCAGCGGACCGAGGCCGCGGATGCCGAGGGTGAAGATCGTCGGAAACATGATCGAATGGAACAGCCCGACCAGGATCAGCGACCACATCGCCATCGGTCCGGTGGTGAAGACGGTGATCATCATCACCACAAACGCGCCGACGCTGAACCAGGCAAGCACGGTTTCCGCCGCGACATGGCGCATGATGAAGCTGCCCAGGAACCGCCCGACCATCATCCCGCCCCAGAGCAGGAACAGATAGTTGGACGCGCTCTGGTGCGTCATGTCGCCGATCTCGGGCGCGGAGATGAAGTTGATGAACAGGTTGGATACGCCGATCTCCGCGATCAGATAGATGAAGATCGCCGGCACGCCCCAGACGAGGTTGCGGTGCTTCCACAGCGAATGGCCGCGGCGTTCCTCCTTGGTGTGGCGCTGGGTCGCCGCGCCCATGTCGGGAAACTTGAACCGCGCGATGGCGACGGCCAGCAGCACCAGCACCACCGCGACGATGATGTAGGGCAGCTGCACCGATTGCGCGTCCGCCAGCCGCTCCGCCGGGGTCAATATGGTGCCGACGTCGGAGGTGCCCGAGGTCGATCGGCCAAGGATCAGATAGCCGCCGAACAGCGGGGCGAGCGTCGTCCCCATCGAGTTGAACGCCTGGACCAGATTGAGCCGTGACGAGCTGGATTCCGGCGGGCCGATGACGGCGACATAGGGATTGGCCGCAACCTGCAGCAGCGTGATGCCGCTGGCGATGACGAACAGCGCGACCAGCGTGACGCCGTAGGAGGGCAGGGCGGCAGCAGGCACCATCATCACTGCGCCCACGGCCATCACGATCAGCCCAATCACCAGCGATTTCTTGTAGCCGAACCGCTCGATCACCTTGGCCGATGGGATCGACGCGACGAAATAGGCGATGAACCACACGCTCTCGATCAGCGTGGTCTGAGTGTAGCTCAGGTCGAACACGCTGCGCAGGTGCGGCAGCAGCGTGTTGTTGATAACCGTGATGAAGCCCCAGATGAAGAACAACGAAGCAAGCATGGCAAGCGCCGCGCGATACGGGCTGGCGGCGGCGGAATTCACAGGCATGCAGTTACTCCGGCAACAGGATCAAAGCGCCACCGGCCAGCCGTCCGGCGTCCAGTCAAGCCGCTGGATACGCAGGGTCGGACGGCCTTTTTCGCGCTTGTCATAAGCATGATAGACGATGAAGTCTGCGCCACCTTCGCGCAGGATCGAATTATGGCCAGGGCCGACGAAGCGTTTGCCGTCGTCCAGATCGGCATGCAGCACCAGCAGCCCGCCGCCCTTCATCATCGCCTTGCCGTCGCGATCGACATAGGGGCCGGTAACCGCCTTCGATCGGCCGACGACGGTGTAATAGGTGCTTTCCACCCCGCGGCAGCAGAAGTCGTAGGATGCGAACAGGTAGTGATAGCCGTCACGTTCGATGATGAACGGTCCCTCGACAGCGCCGGGACGGCTGCGCCCGGCGATCGCGGTCAGCTTCGCGCCAGGCAGCGGCTTGCCGGTGGCGGCGTCGAGTTCGACCAGCTTGATACCGGTCCAGAAGCTGCCGAACGACATCCAGTGGCGGCCGTCCTTGTCGATGAAAATGTTGGGATCGATCGCGTTGTAATCGTCTCGCGCGGTCGATTCCCACACCATCCCCTTGTCCACCCAGCCGAAGCCGGGCGCCGTGCGATCCAGCGTCGGCGTTGTCGCCAGTCCGATCGCCGAGCGGTTCTTGCCGAAGGTGGAGACCGAGTAATATAGCCGGAATTCATTGCCGACCCTGATGATGTCCGGTGCCCACAGCCCACCGGTCCCGGGAATAGCCGCCTTCGCCCAATCGGGGATCGTGGCGAACACGGACTGCTGCAGCGTCCAGTCTTTCAGATCCTTCGACGTGCGCCAGCCGATCAGCCCCTCCTTGTCTCTGAGGTTGCCGGTGGTGAAGACATGATAGGTACCGCCGTCCTTGATGATCGCAGGATCATGCGCCGGCGCGACATTGCCGGTCAGCTCCAGTGGTGCCGGTTTGGGGGCCTGAGCGCACAGCGCTCCCGCCCCCAACAGAAGCGCGGCCATGCCAAGGAACAGACGAGTTATCACTGGCACCTCAATCGAACGAATATCGCAGGCCGATCGCGAACGTGCGCGGCAGCAGGGTGGTGCCCAGGTTATGCGTATCGGGGCCGCCCGTCTCGTCGAACCGGTAATAGCCTTGCTGCTTTTCGTTGGTGATGTTGACCGCGTCGAAGGTCGCGCCCAGCCGATCGGTGATGCTGTAGGTCAACTGGAAGTCCAGGCTCTTTTCCGGCCTGCGCCAAACGCCGATGGGGTTGGCGAATAGCCGCGCCTCGTTGTTCGCCAGGAAGTTCTTGCGCCAGACATAGGATAGCCGCAGCCCGACCGCGTCGCGCTCATAGGCCAGGGTGACGTTGTAGGAGATGTCAGACACGCCGAAGAATGCGGACTCGGTCTGCCCCACGACATTGCCGGCGCTGTCGGTCAGCGGGATGTTCTGCGAGGAATCGAGGATCGTCAGGCTGCCCTGCGCGCCCAGTCCTTGCAGGAAGCCCGGCAGATATTTGGGGAAATAGACGAAGCCCAGCTCGACGCCTTTGAGCACGCCGTCCGATGCATTTTCGGGCCGCGTAACGCCGAACACCGTCGTTCCATCGCCCAGCGGATCGTCGGGGAAGGTGATCACGGAAGTGATCGGCACGACAAGCCCTTCGATCTCGCGGCGGAACAGCGTGCCGTAGATCGCGCTGTCGCGATCGAAATACCATTCAGCAGTCAGATCGTAATTCTTGGCGGTAGTCGGTTGCAGCAACGGATTGCCCGCGCTGCCGCTGCCGCGTCCGATATTGGTGAGGTCCCCGGTCAGCTGGAAGAACGGGTTCAGATCGGGGAAGTTCGGCCGGCGCAGCGTCTCGCCATAGTTGAAGCGCAGCCGCAGATTGTTGGTGATCTCGTAGCGCAGCGTGACGCTCGGCAGCAGCTTGTCGGTCACCTGCGAGCTGGAAATCGATTCGCCGCTAATACGGTCGGTGAAGGTCAGATCGGTGTCGACATCGACATAGCGCAGGCCACCCTGGATCTTGAGCGGTCGGCCGAATATCGAGACCTCGGCGTCCGCCTGGATATAGGCGGCCATCGTCACTTCATTGATGCTGAAGATGTCGGTCAGTACCAGGTCCTGGCTCAGCAATATGCCGGGATCGACGCTGGAGCGGTACAGCTCGCGCACAGCATCGGCATTGTCGTGGATATAGTAGCCGTTGGCGTTGACCCACGAAGACGGCACGTTCGCGCGGCCGTTGAAAAAGCCGTCGTTCAGATATTGCAGACCCGGATCGAGTTCGCTCAGCCGCCTGCCCAGCCCAGGCGCATCCTGCGTACGGACTGAATCGGTCGCCTTGCGGTCATCGATCCGGATACCGGCCTTGATCTGGCGGAAGAAGCCGCTGTCGAATGCTTGCACGCCGTCCAGGTGCAGCGTCAGCGCCTCGCCCTTCGACCGGTTGGCATTGTCGTAGAACTCCGCGACGTTCCACTGCGCGGCATCGGTCAGCAGCGCGTTGTCGTTGAAGTTATACGATGGGACGCCCCCGCCGGCATTGAAATCGACATCGATCTGCTCGGCCACGCGGTCGATCCGCATCGCCATGAACTCGGTATTGAACTCGCTGTTCTGATAGGACAGGTCGGCGGTGATCTTGCCGCGCTCGCCCACGTCCCACTGGCCGTTGAGCGCATAGACGAAGGTGTCGGTGCTACTCTTCGTGTAATCGCCGCTGTTGAAGCCATAGACCGCGCCCACCTGGCGCGACTTGATGATGTTGGTTCCCTCGATCAGCTCGAAAGTCGATGCCGGATCGGGCCCCAGATTGCCCCACCAGTCGACGAAGCTGAACATCAGGCTGTTGAAGGTCGTCTGACGATAGCCGTTCCAGAAGAATTCGGCGGTGTAGGTGGAACTGGAATTGGGCGACCATTGCAGCGCCGCATTCACCGCCGGTCGCTCGCGCTCGCCGGTCACGTCGGGGCTGAACACCGCGTCGCGTGACAGGTAATATTCGGTCTCGACGCCGTTCAACAGGAACGTCGATCCCGGCGCCGTCGACAGGCCACGTTCCAGCCCAGGCTGCCATGCCCCGGTTTCGGGGAACACGCGCTGCAGAGGGGTAAAGCCGGGCGGCGGGTTTTCGGTGACGAACGGCACCATCGCGCCTGCAGTCACGCTCATTTCGCGCCATTTGGTTTTCGAATAGCTGCCGTTGACCAATATGCCGATATCGCCGGCCCCGGTTTCCCATCGGTTGCTGATCAGCGCGCTGGCGTTCGGATTGAAGGTGTCCGCGGTCTCATTGTAGATGCCACGCGCGACGCCCGAAATGGCGAATCCCTCGAAATCGAACGGGCGCCGGGTGGCGACGTCGATCTGCCCGGCGATGCCGGTTTCGATCTGCTCGGCGGCGCGCGTCTTGTACACGTCGATCTGCTTGACCAGGTTCGCCGGGATGTCCTGCAGCGCAAAGGAGCGGCCGGACGCGGTGAAGATGTTGCGCCCGTTCATCGTCGTCAGCGCATCGGGCAAGCCGCGGATCGAGATGCCGGAGGCCTCGCCGCCCGCGCGGTTGGTCACCTGCACGCCTGTGACGCGCTGCAGCGCCTCGATCACATTGTTGTCGGGCAACTTGCCGACATCCTCGGCCACCACCGATTCGATCACCTGCGTGGATTCGCGCTTGTTTTCCAAGCCCTGGATGATGCTGGCGCGCACGCCGGTGACGACAATGTCGTCCTCTTGCGCGTCTTGATCGTCGGCAGGCGTTGCCGCCGTATCATTCGTGGTGCTCTGCGCCGCGCCCGGCGCGGATGCCAATGCGATCGCCCCCAGCGACGTTGCGCACAGAATTGCCAGCTTGCGAGTCATCCTGCCCTCTCCGGTTGATGGCGCGATCTGCATGGATCGTCGCCTTATTACTCAGACAAAAGCTATCCAGCGATTGCGGCAGATGCAAGCGCTTTATGCGTATTACGCAGACATTTGAATTTCCCGCCGGTACGGGCCATCTATCGCGTTGATCGGTCCAATTTTATATTATATGTCTGAGTTATTCATTAGGAGAGACGGGTGACCATTACCGGCGAGCTGTTTATCGGCCAGGCGCGCGAACGAACCAGCGATCTGTTCAAGGCGATCGACCCTACGACCGGTGCCATGCTGGAGCCTGGATTCAGCGCAGCGGGCACAACGGAAGTGGCGCGCGCCTGCGGCCTCGCCGGCGATGCCGCGCTTATCTATGCCGCGACCGATCCGGAGGCGCGCGCGCGTTTTCTCGAAGCGATTGCCGATAACATCATGGCGCTGGGCGACGATCTGCTTGCCCGCGCGCACGCCGAATCGGGGTTGCCCCTTGCGCGCCTGACGGGCGAGCGGGCGCGCACGACGGGCCAGCTCCGTCTGTTCGCCGCAGAGGTGCGGGACGGCGGCTGGCAGGGCATCCGGATCGATCCGGCAATGCCCGATCGCCAGCCGCTGCCGCGCCCCGATCTGCGCCTGCGCAAGGTGCCGCTGGGGGCGGTCGCGGTGTTCGGCGCGTCGAACTTCCCGCTCGCCTTCTCGGTCGCAGGCGGCGACACCGCCTCGGCGCTCGCCGCCGGTTGCCCGGTGGTGGTCAAGGGCCATCCGGCGCACCCCGGCACCTCAGAGCTGATCGCCCGCGCCATCGCCGATGCGGTCGCGACGGCGGGCTTGCCCGAAGGCGTATTCTCGCTCCTCAACGGCACATCGAACGAACTTGGCGCGGCCTTGGTATCCGATCCGCGCATTACCGCGGTCGGCTTCACCGGATCGCGCGGGGGCGGGCTCGCGCTGATGCGCATCGCCGCCGAACGTCCGGTGCCGATCCCGGTCTATGCTGAAATGAGTGCGATCAACCCGGTGGTGCTGTTGCCCGGCGCACTTGAGGCGAAGGCCGAGGCATTGGGCGCGGGCTATGTCGCATCGCTGACGATGGGGGCGGGGCAGTTCTGCACCAACCCCGGCCTCGTCCTTGCGATCGGCTCCCCCGCGCTCGACCGCTTCGTCGCCGCGGCATCGGAAGCGGTGGGACAAGCACCGGCCGGCGTGATGCTGACACCCGGCATCCATCAGGCGTTCGGCAAGGGCGTCGATACGCTCGGCGCGCACCCGCGCGTTACCACGGTAGCGCGGGGCCTGGCTCCAGAAGGTCCCAATCGCGGCCAGGCGGCCTTGTTTGCCATCGCCGCAGAGGATTTCGAACAGGATCACGACGTGCAGCAGGAGGTGTTCGGCGCTTCATCGGTGCTGGTCCGCTGCCGCGACGAAGCTGCGCTTGCACGTGTGATCGCCGGACTCGAGGGCCAGTTGACCGCCACTCTGCACTTCACCGCCGAGGACGAGCCCGCCGCCGCCAAATTGCTGCCGGTGCTGGAGACCAAGGTCGGCCGCATCCTCGCCAATGGCTGGCCCACCGGTGTCGAGGTCAGCCACGCGATGGTGCATGGCGGCCCTTTCCCGGCGACATCGGACGGTCGCAGCACGTCGGTCGGGACGCTGGCGATCGACCGGTTCCTGCGCCCGGTCTGCTATCAGGATTTTCCCGATGCGCTGCTGCCGCCGGTACTGCGCGGAGACGGGCAGACCGGGATACCGCACCGCCTGGACGGCAAACACATGGCCTGAACCCCGGCGACAGACCGGACTCGGAAGGGAGCAAGATGACGATAAGGCTGGTTCAGGTGCGCGCCGCTCATGGCGCGCGGATGGTGGCGATGATCGCCGATGACGGGGCCGCCACGCGGGTGTCCGGGGTGGAGAGCGTCCACGCTCTCGCACTAGCAGCGCTGGCCGAAGGCGAAAGTCTGGTCGCCGCCGCCGAGGCACGTGCGGATGAGACGATCGACCTGAGTGCGTGCCAGTTGCTCGCGCCGATCGACCATCCCGACGCGGCGCATCTCTATCTGACCGGCACCGGCCTCACGCATCTTGGATCGGCCGAGGGCCGCGACAAGATGCACCAGGCCGCGTCCGGCGGCACCGTCACCGATTCGATGCGGATGTTCCGCATGGGGGTCGAAGGCGGCAAACCCGCCGATGGCGCCGAAGGTGTCCAGCCCGAATGGTTCTACAAGGGCGACGGTTCATGCCTCGTCGGCCCCGGCGAGCCGCTCGCCTCGCCCGATTTCGCGCTGGACGGCAGCGAGGAGCCGGAGATCGCCGGCATCTACATCATCGACGATGAAGGCAAGCCGCGCCGCCTCGGTTTCGCGCTCGCCAACGAATTTTCCGACCATATCGTCGAAAAGGGCAATTATCTCTGGCTCGCCCATTCGAAGCTGCGCCCCGCCGCGCTGGGGCCGGAACTCCTGCTGGGCGATCTGCCTGATGACGTGCGCGGCACCAGCCGCATCCTGCGCGACGGTGCGATCCTGTGGGAAAAGCCGTTTCTCTCCGGCGAGGCGAACATGTCGCACAGCATTGCCAATCTGGAACATCACCACTTCAAATATGCGCTGTTCCGCAGGCCGGGCGACATACACGTCCATTTCTTCGGCACCGCGACGCTCTCGTTCGCCGACGGCATTGCGACGCGAGACGGCGACATATTCGAGGTCTCCGCCGCGCCCTTCACCCTGCCGGTGCGCAATCCGCTAAGCCGCGCCGTGCGCGCCGATACGAAAGTCCTGCCGCTATGACCGCCACACGCATCGCACTGATCGGCATCGGCAAGATCGCCCGCGACCAGCACATCCCGCATATCGCCGAAAACGATGATTTCGAGCTGGTCGCCGCGGTCACGCAGCACGATCCGCCCCAAGGCGTTCCCGGCTTTCGCACCATCGCGGAGATGATGGCGGCGATGCCCGATGTGCAGGCTGTGTCGATCTGCACCCCGCCGCGTGGGCGGCTCGCGCTGGTCGAACAAGCCGTCGCGCATGGCCTGGACGTCATGCTCGAAAAACCGCCAGCCGCAACATTGTCCGAGGCGCAATCCTTCGCGCGCATCGCCGCCCACGCGGGCCGCGTGCTCTACACCACCTGGCATTCGCGCGAGGCTGCCGCAGTCGAACCCGCGCGCCGGTGGCTGGCCAGCCGCACGATCCGCCGGGTCGATGTCAATTGGAAGGAGGATGTCCGCGTGTGGCATCCCGGCCAGGCGTGGATCTGGGAGCCCGGCATCGGCGTGTTCGATCCCGGCATCAACGCGCTGTCGGTCATCACCCGCATCCTGCCGTGCCCGTTGCTGCTGGAGGCCGCCGAGCTGCGCTTCCCGTCCAACCGCGATGCGCCGATCGCCGCCGATCTCGACTTTGTCGATACCGCGGGCGTGCCAGTGCGCGTCGAATTCGATTTCGACCAGCGCGGCCCGCAAAGCTGGGACATCGATGTCGAGACCGATGACGGCCATCTGAAGCTGTCGCTAGGCGCGTCGAAGATGGCGGTCGATGGTGTCAATCAGGATGTCGGCGACGAGCCCGAATATGCCCGCCTCTATCGCCGTTTCGCCGAATGCCTCGCGACACGCACCAGCGACGTCGATCTGACGCCGTTCGCGCATGTCGCCGATGCCTATCTGCTCAGCCGCCGCGTCGTGGTCGGCGCGTTCGAAGAATAAGAAGACCAAAAGGGGAGAGAGACATGAAATTGCTGACCCGCGCGATCGGAGCGGCGGCCGCCCTGTCGCTGGCGCTGCCCGCGATCGCGCAGCAGGCGCCCGTCGCCGTGACCGTGACCGTCGATACCGCCAAGCCGGGCCCGGTGATCGAACGCGACATCTACGGCCAGTTCGCCGAACATCTCGGCCGCGGCATCTATGAAGGCGTGTGGGTCGGCGAGAAGTCGAAAATCCCCAACACCAACGGCTATCGCAACGATGTCGTCGCCGCATTGAAGCAGATCCGCGTGCCTTCGGTGCGCTGGCCGGGCGGCTGCTTCGCCGACGAATATGATTGGCGCGACGGCATCGGCCCGCGCGGGCAACGCCCCACACGCGTAAACACCCACTGGGGCGGCGTGACCGAGAACAATGCGTTTGGCACGCACGAATTCATGAACTTCGCCGAATTGATCGGGGCGGACGCCTATGTCGCCGGCAATATGGGTTCGATGGGCCCGCGTGAGATGGGCCAATGGGTCGAGTACATGACCTCGGACAGCCAATCGACGCTGGCAAACGAGCGCCGCAAGAACGGCCGCGACAAGCCGTGGAAGATCAAATATTTCGGCGTCGGCAACGAAAGCTGGGGCTGCGGTGGCAATATGCGGCCGGAATATTCGGCCGATCTCCATCGCCGCTATTCGACCTTCCTCAAGGCCCCGCGCGAGATGGGGATGAAGAAGGTCGCAACCGGCGCCAATGTCGATGATTACAAGTTCACCGACGTGCTGATGGACCGCGCACGCGGCCAGATGGATGCGATCAGCCTGCATCACTACACCTTCACCGAACGCTGGGAGGTGAAGGGGCCGGCCACCGGCTTTGCCGAGCCCCAATGGGCATCGGTGTTCAAGAACGCGCTGCGCATGGAAGAACTGGTCTCCAAACACTCCGCGATCATGGACAAATATGATCCGGCCAAGCGCGTCGGGCTGTTCGTCGATGAATGGGGCACCTGGTATGATGCCGAACCCGGATCGACCCCCGGCTTCCTCTATCAGCAGAACAGCCTGCGCGATGCCCATGTCGCGGCGCTGACGCTCAACATCTTCCACCGCCATACCGATCGGGTGAAGCTCGCCGCCATCGCCCAGATGGTCAACGTGCTGCAGGCGATGATCCTGACCGACAAGGAACGGATGGTGCTGACGCCGACCTATCACCTGTTCGACATGTACGTGCCGTTCCAGGGCGCGACGCCCTATCCTGCGACGGTGTCGAAGGCGCGCTACACTTCAGGGGGCGTCGATCTGCCGATGGTCGATACGTCGGTTGCGCGCGCCACCGATGGGACGCTGTGGGTATCGCTCAACAATCTCGATCCCAATCGCGGGGCGCGGGTGACGACAAATCTCTCCGGTACCGCACGGGGACGCATCCTGACCGCCCCTGCGATGGACACGCACAACACGTTCGACCATCCGGCCGCGGTGCAGCCGGCGGTCTATTCTGCGAACAGCGTCGGTGGAAAGCTGGTGTTGGACCTGCCGGCCAAATCGATCGTCGTCGTGCGTATCGACCAGTGATCTCGCGCCGCGCCTTTCTCGTCTCGGCCAGCGTCGCAGCGCTGGCCGCGCCGGGCTGGGCGCGGGTCGTGGAGGATGCCGGGCGGATCAAGGTCCACCCGGCCCCGCTCACCTCGGTGCGGCTGAAGCCATCGATCTACGCCACCGCGGTCGAGACCAACCGCAAGACGCTGCTATCGCTGTCGCCCGACCGGCTGCTGCACAATTTCCACACCAGCGCCGGGCTGCCGCCCAAGGGCAAACTCTATGGCGGATGGGAGGCGCGCGGCATCGCCGGGCAGACGCTCGGCCACTATCTCACCGCCTGCTCGCTGATGTTCGCGCAGACCAGCGACACCTCGGTGCGCGATCGGATCACGTACATCGTCGCCGAGATGGCACGCATCCAGGTCGCGCATGGCGACGGCTATGTCGGCGGCACCATCGTCGAACGGGCTGGTCGGGATGTCGACGGCAAGATTATCTTCGAGGAACTGCGCCGCGGCGAAGTGCGCAGCGGCGGGTTCGACGTAAACGGCGGCTGGGTGCCGCTCTATGTCTGGCACAAGGTCCATGCCGGGCTGATCGGTGCCGAGAAGTTGGGCGGCATCAACGCTGCGCGCCCGGTGATGCTGGGCATGGCAGGCTATCTCGCCACCATCATCGAAGGCCTGGACGACGAAAAGCTGCAGACCCTGCTCGCCGCCGAACATGGCGGACTGAACGACAGCTATGCCGAAACCTACGCCCTGACCGGCGATCCGCGCTGGCTGCGCGTCGCCGAGCGCATCCGCCACAGGAAGGTGCTCGATCCGCTGACCGAGGGGAAGAATATCCTCCCCGGCCTCCACGCCAATACGCAGATCCCCAAGCTGATCGGCCTAGCCCGCCTCCACGAACTGACCGGCAATCCGCGCCACGCCGATGCAGCGCGCTTCTTTCACCGCACGGTGATCGACAAGCACAGCTATGTCATCGGCGGCAATTCGGACCGCGAGCATTTCGGCGAGCCGGGGATCATCGCGCCCGCGATCACCGAGCGGACCTGTGAATCATGCAACAGCTACAACATGCTGAAGCTCACGCGGCATCTCTACAGCTGGGCGCCCGACGCCGCGCAGTTCGACTATTACGAGCGCGCGCACCTCAACCACATCATGGCGCACCAGCATCCCGAAACGGGCATGTTCGTCTATTTCATGCCGCTCAGCGCCGGCGCGCGGCGGACCTATTCGACGCCCGAGGACAGTTTCTGGTGCTGCGTCGGATCGGGCATCGAGAGCCATTCGAAGCACGGCGATTCGATCTGGTGGCGCGACGACGGCGCGCTCTACGTCAACCTGTTCATCCCCTCGACGCTCGACTGGGAAGGCGTGAAGGTCGATCTCGATACGCTCTATCCGTTCGCTGAGGAGGTGACGCTGACGGTCGCCGCGCTCGATCGAGCACTGGCGCTGCGCCTGCCCGGATGGTGCGCCGATCCGCGCGTGACGGTGAACGGTGAGCCCGCCACCTTCACGCGCCGCAACGGCTATGCGCTGATCGACCGCCCCTGGAAGCGCGGCGACAAGGTCGGCCTCACCCTGCCGATGGCGCTGCGCGTCGAACCGACCCCGGACGATCCGCGCATGCTCGCCTATCTCCACGGTCCGGTGGTGCTTGCCGCCGATCTGGGGCCGGCCAGCGTGCAGTTCGACGGCCTTCCGCCCGCACTCGTCTCCGCCGATCCGATCGCGGCCGCCAGACCGATCGATGTCGCGGCGCACCGCTTCACCCTCGGCGATACGAAGCCCGCCGCGCTGACGCTGGTGCCGTTCTTCGCGCAATATGATCGCCGCACCGCAGTCTATTTCCCCCGCTTCACGGAAGGCCAATGGACGCGAGAGGAGGCCGCCTTCACCGCAGCACAACAAGAGAAGGCGGCGCTCGAGGCCCGCACCGTCGACCAGATCATCCTTGGCGAAATGCAGCCCGAGCGCGATCACGCCTACACATCGAACCATAGCGACCTGTTTTCCTATGCCGGACGTAGCGCACGGCAGCTGCCCTGGGGCGACGGCAACTGGCTGGAGTTTGACCTGGCGGTCCGCGAAGGGCCAATGGTGCTGCGCGCGCTCTATTGGGGCGAGGAAGTCGCGAAGAATTTCGACGTCTCAGTCGGCGGCGTGCGCATCGCCAACGAACGCCGCGCCACCGCGTCCGAAAAGCGTTTTGTCGGGGTCGACTATCCGATTCCGGCGGAACTGAAGCGGGGCAAGACATCGATCCGCGTGCGCTTCGAAACACGTGGTACCGATGCCTTCATCTATGAGGTGCGCACGCTGAAGGCGGATGCTGGGCCGAGCGCCTAACCGGCGAACTGGCCAGGCGGCAGACCGGTAACGCCGGCATCGACCTCGAACAACGCACCGGCATGTTCCTCGTCCGGCAACCCGTCGGCAGCCGAGGTAACGAACATCCGGTCCAGCCCCTCTCCCGCAAAGCAGATGTTGGTGATCTGCGAGGCGGGCAGCATGATCGATCGTTCCAATGCGCCTTCCGGCGTGAAACGGCTGATGCGCGACCCGCCCCAATGCGCGACCCACAGATGGCCATCGGCGTCGACGGTCATGCCGTCCGGATAGCCCCAATCCTCCTCGAACCGGATAAACGGCGTGCGGTCGCGAACGCCGTCCGCGTCGAGCGCGAAACGATAGATCTGCCGGTCCGGAGTATCGGTGTGATACAGCCAGCGCTGATCGGGGCTGATCGCCGGGCCGTTGGCGACCGAATAGCCGCTGTCGACCCGCGTCACCGTACGATCGGTATCGAAGCGGTAGAGACTGCCGCTCGGCCGGTCGGCGGTCAGCGGCATCGACCCCGCCCAGATGCGGCCCCATTGGTCCGCCTTGGCGTCGTTCAGGCGGTTGTCGGGCAGATCGGGTTCGGGATCGTGGATCGGCGTGATCGTCAGCGGATAGAGCGTCAGCTCGGCGAACCCGCTGCGAAACCCTGCGATGAAGCCGGGCGCGCCACGCCGCTCGATTACCCAGCCGATCATCTCGGGCATGTCCCACCGCGTCACCGCACCATCGGCGAGCAACAGCCGATTGAGCGCGGGTGCGAGGATGTCGGTCCAGTAGACCGCATCGTCGCGCGCCGACCAGAGCAGCCCCTCGCCCAGCGTATCGCGCGCGTCACGCGCGATAACCGACCACGTCGCCATCAGTGATTATGCCGCGGCACGCCCACGGTCTGCGCCAGCTGCTGATATTTCTCCGCACCTTCCAGGATCGCGCCAGTTTCCGCCTGGCCGACGGTCGCGCGCTGGATTTCCTGCCACGGCGTCTGGCTCGCCGGATAGGCATAGCCGCCTGCCGCCTCCAGCGCCGCGCGCCGCTCGGCCAGTTCGGCTTCGGACACCAACATATTGGCCTCGCCCTTGCGCAGATCGATCCGCACCTGATCGCCTGTCTGGAGCAAGGCCAGCCCGCCACCCGCCGCCGCTTCGGGCGAAGCATTGAGGATCGAGGGCGATCCGGACGTGCCAGATTGACGCCCGTCGCCGATGCACGGCAGCGCGTGGACGCCCGCCTTGATCAGGTTCACCGGCGGCCGCATGTTGACCACCTCTGCCGCGCCGGGATAGCCGATCGGCCCGGCGCCGCGCATGATCAGCAACGTGCGATCGTCGATCCCGAGCGCGGGGTCGTCGATCCGCGCGTGATAATCCTCAGGCCCGTCGAACACCACGACCGGCCCCTCGAAGGCATCGGGATCGGCTGGATCGCTCAGATAGCGGTCGCGGAATTCGGGGGTGATCACGGACAGCTTCATGATTGCGCTGTCGAACAGATTGCCGCGCAGCACCGACAGGCCGGCCGCGGACAGGATCGGCTCGGCGAAGCGACGGATCACTCGGTCATCCTCGATGGTCGCGTCGCGGCAATTGTCGCCGATGGTCTGGCCGTTCACCGTTAGCGCGCTTTCGTCGATCAGCCCCTGGCCGATCAGTTCGGCGACCACCGCGGGCACGCCGCCCGCGCGGTAATAATC
>Ga0193742_1001111_pt1 | contig 16629 bp, 18 predicted proteins | sample L2c1metaG_FD_165511 | JGI IMG/M metagenome (GOLD analysis project Ga0193742, IMG submission 165511) | Soil microbial communities from a riparian zone of the East river system, Colorado, United States - L2c1 | ecosystem: Environmental > Terrestrial > Soil > Riparian zone | place: USA: East River... | reverse complement strand
TCCGTGCTCGGTCACGTTCTTTCCGACGAGGGTGGCCAGTGGTAATGGTGGCACTGAACAATGGTGAGGCAGCCATCATCGGAGACTCCGTCGGAGCCATCCTTTGATTGTTCTTCGGAAAGAACGTGACCGAGCACGGACCATGACAGGGGTCAGAATTTCTGATGGTTATAGCAATGGAATTTTCACAGTTTACTGTTGATTTTTTATCTTATAAAATGGCTTTTTTTCAATGATAACAATGTAAATTTGTTTCAAAACAATTTACAGTTAGTTTTTACATCTTATAAAGTGGGTTTTTTTATTGCAATGACAATGTATTTCAAAACAATTTACATATTTTACAAATGTAATTTAAAATGGTAGTTGTCAGAATTTACATTGTGGCCCTCCAGAAATGCTGCTGGTACTGCCATTCCAAAATTCACTACCCCTGTGCTATCAGTGCATTCAAACAGGTGGTGGATGGTTGAAACAGTTGGTATTGGGTCAAAAAGGGTGGTTGTGAGCCAAAATGGTTGGTGTTGAGTTGAAAAGGGTAGTGTTGGGTCAAAAAGGGCAGTGGTGGGCTGAAATGGTTGCTATTGGGTTGAAAAAGGGCAGTGGTGGGCCGAAACAGTTGCTATTGGGTTGAAAAGGGTGGCAGTGAGCCGAAATGGTTGGTGTTGAGTTGAAAGGGTGGTGTTGGGTCGAAAAAGGGCAGCAAATTTACTCTGTTTTATGTACAATGCCCTCTGTAAATGCCGAAATTGTTCTTTTTTTAGCGATTTTCAGCCCCCCTGAAGCTAGATAAACCAATCCGGACAAAATTTGGCCACAAACAATCCAGTTACTGTATCCGGACAAAAATTTCAAAAAAAAATGGAACCCAGGTGCAATCCGGACAAAAATCTCATTCCAGTAACAGGGTGCGCCTGCTATTGCCCGGGGTCCTGTGTGAACCCGCCGCCAACCTATATCTTGATAGTCGGCTATCAGCAATCCCTCATAGAAACCCAAGTTTTCACGCAAGCTCTTTAGCACCCCTAGGGTTTCACGGTGAAAGGGGGGTTTCTGGATAGTTTTATCCTTAGATCTGACGTCTGGATTTTCATCCTAATTTCATGCAATTATAAGTTATAATCAGTATGTACGTAACCTATTCCACAGTTTTTCATCAGTGGATTTGCCTCGAAAGCTCAGGTTTCCTAAAAGGGTTTGTCAACAAAAATCATGGTCTCCTAGAACCAAATAAATATTATTTAAATAGTCGATTGTTTATAAATAGCGTTCTCTGCATTCCATTTGTCCCCACACCTGAACTCGGCTATTTCACTGTTGTGTACTCATGCAGCAATAGCCAAGGTCGATGACAGTGAAAGACCTCCTTTTGCTTTATGAATCTTCATCCGAGTCTCCAACCACCCCAGCACCAACAGATCAAGAGCAACGGCGAAAGCTCTCCACACAAATCCAGCGCGAGGTATCCATCCAGCTACCTCCCCCTACTCCTGCCAGATTTATTAAGCGGTCGGAGGCGCGCCTCGACGCGTCTCCGTCAACTCGAAAAGAAATATCACATACTACTCAACATCCGCTTTCAACGACCCATTTAACGACCTCTCATGACTATGGTCGCGAGCCATTCCTTGAAACCAACGGCTCCCTGCAGGAACCAAAATTCAATTTTGCGATCCCTCGCGTTTCATCGTTCAAGAACTCACGATTTTCCCTTCCAAATTCAATCGACGCCCTTCCTTCTGACGATCGGCCTCCAGAGCATGAATCGCTCACACAACTCATCTATCCTCCTGGTCTGGTAAGCGGTGCGGACTCTCCTTTGAAAAGTCCGTACTCGACATCATGTGGATATAAATTTCCAAACCATAAGCCTGTGCCTGCGCAGACGATCCTTGCTAGAAATGCACATGCCCTGAGTCTCCCGAAACTCGACGAATATCTTGCTTTACTCTCTCCTCCAGATATTAGCGCTATAGTTTGTGAAAGCAGGGAAAACATGTTTATACCTATGAACCAATTAGCAAAAGCTAAGCTGTCATTGGATGACTTGGAAAATAACTCATCCGTTGCGCCATTTTGGCGCGATCGCAAGATACTATTTGGAACACCCTTAAGTTTTCTCCTGGGAATTCTGGTATGTGGAACAAGTCATATCAATGACATGCATTCTGACCATGTACAGGGTTCGAGTGCTCTTGCATCTCTCTACAATTTGCAGGGTCTTATCAACATGGTTCAAATTTTTGCTTTGATCCTTAGCACAATCGGTATGTCATTCCAAGCTTATGAAACTTTGCGTTGACACAGTTTGTCCGTCTAGTGCCAGTGGCAGGCAAAGATTTGGCAGACAAATGGAAGAAAATGTTATTAGGAACCATGTAAGTCGATGTTAACCCCGCCACCACCCATCTGACGAAAATTCTCGTCCGAAGACCCAATGTATTGGCGTTGAACTTTGCAACCGTCACAACCCAGTCACTTCTCTTTCTCAGTATCTTCCTGATGATTGCTGCAATACTCCTCTACTATTTTTATCGATCAATTCACTGTGAAAGCTGCGATTCCCTCGAAGGGCTACAAACCAAAAACAACGGGAAACAGTGGGGTCCCCTCCTGGTCACCTTTTCGTTAACAGTCATCTATTTACCTCTGAGCACGATGTCTATTCATGTCCTCGTTTGGTCTGAAGAATTGTGGGCGGTACCTAATCCTTACACCAATTCAACTGTATTCCCTCTCGTTGTGGCTCCTCTAGGACCTCCAGCTGAATTCCGAGATCCCTTAGATTTCTGTTGGACGACGACAATGAAACGGAATGAAGTGAACTTTGCCCCTATTTCAGTGATTTTGTCGATCATCGCATTGATCGCCGTGAGTCCTCAATATATTTAGACAAGAAACCATCTGATAACAACACCAGTTGACAATATGGTATCCAATAGCACTCGCTCGTGTTATTCGCCAGTCAGTGCCTAAGGTTGACAAGTTCACGGAGCTTGGTCGCCCTCGTAATCAGGTGGATATGGATGCAGAATATCAACGATTACTTGACCGGGACATCAGCCCGTTTGCCTTTTTATACAGGGGTATAGTTATGCACAAATAGCTGGGTTTTTCTCATCTAACATATATCGACTAGGCTTTCGTCGCGGCTGGGCTACATACGAATCAATCTATTTGGTCGCAAAGCTCAGCACACTCTTGATCATTGCCGTTATTAACCCCAACAATTGTTTTTTCCGCTCCCTCTCGCACTCTGCGGTTCCTATTGCTCGGCAAATACTCCTTTTGCTCTCGACTGTTGGATTTTTCGTTGCGCAATGCATCTTTACGCCTTTTTGGGATCCCGTCAACAACGCCAGTGAATGGACCTCGCGACTCAGTTATATCGTTACTGCTATTACTGCCCTTTTAGTTGCTCTCAATCTACCAGGAAAAAATGTACTCAACACCTACATACTCTACGGCATCTATATTATAACTTACGGACTCGGGTTTTGTATGTTTTACATATGTTCAAGCTTTTATAACATGCTTACCACGTGATGACAGATTTTACAGTCATTAACTTCAATTGGATGCAACGAATTGTCAAACGTATGAACTAATCGACTTTCCCCCTCTTTTGTTTCTAACTTCCATGGAAGGGCTGACTAGAAGGATCGATTTTAGTAGGCATATTCTTCCACTACTTTGTAGCTAATACTAACTTCTTACGTCAGGCATTGACATATTTTCACCTCGGTACGCTTTCTTCTGACTGGAACGCGATAATGAGGTTTATTTCGGCCTAAAGTCTGGATATCTCCTCCTCGTCCATTCATACAAAGCGACGAATCTGGCAGGAATCCATAACAACACTTTTACTCACCGATAGCGAATGCCATATACCTGAAAAGCAGAGCATGAGTTTTGCTCAAGCCCGAGATATCGAGTATCCACCGTTTCTTCTAGATTTCGCAGGGACGCCGGGTGAAAGACATGTTGAAAACCTCAAGGTTAGTTGCCCCCCAATAACAAGTCAATTTTGTTGGGTCCATTCAGATATAGATCTTACGGGAAGTTGGCTCTGAAGTATATAGTAGGGCAGTCGCCTTGACGACTGGTCCAGACTTTGCCTGGTATCGATATATTGAGGACGAGATACAGAAGAACTACGTCGGCCCGGATAGCTATTGGAAGAAGCCTGGCGAAGGTTCAATAGATCAGCATGCAAGCTATTTTGGAAACGCTTGGTGGATTCCCTTTCCACCGACTCTTGTATGCCTTTCTTTCTTACATTTAAAGGTCATGTTGAACGATGATTGTAGGTTCTGCGTTACGATGACGGCCCATATGCCGTTTTAAGTGATACATTGGATTTGGAAGAATATATTGCCCAAAATTCAAGTTTCGATATACAGCAAAAACGCTATGTGCGCATGTCTCTCAGGGTTTTAGATGGCCGAATTGTTCGATGGCCATATGAACATTTAGAGGTGTGATCATTCTGAAAGGCAATAAAACTGGATTCATGACTAGTTCTTTCTATAGGATGTTGGCTCTCAATCAATCTGGAATATCTGGAATTGTAGAAGAAGACGCTACACGGCTGTGACTTCAACTCATTTTCAAAATGCTGTTTTGCACATTAAACGTCAAGGACAATTGACATGGCAGGAGCTGAATCTGGGAAGTGGGTTCCAAGTCGAGCTCAACTACTCCAAAGATGTCACAGTCACCGGGGAAGTAATTGGGCTAACCAAGCATTTTGATCTCAGCCCTCCATTGGCTCGTTTTCTCGAGCTTAATAAGCCGCTAATTGATGAAGGACTATACGAAATAGAGGAGAAGCTATCTAGCTACCGACGGCACCACCGAAAGGAATGTTCATGGAAAAGACGAGTACTGAGCTACCGGTTCCTGACGTTTGTCTATGATCAGCCTCGTGATCCATCTGGATTGGTGCAAAGTTCTATTGAAAATGAACTAGATCCCCGAGTTCGAAGATTATTGAAGGATAATGGGGCTGTTTTCAAATCGGCGTATAATCGCCTTGCAGCTGTATCCACTTCGGAGGTAGCAACTTGGTGGTATATATTTTGGGTGGGTTAACATTTCCTGGTATCTGCGAAACCCATCACTGCAAATTCTGATAATGGTCCTGCAGGATGATTTATGGCGAAGAAATCATGATACTATAGCAGCCTTGGAACGTCACGCAGCAGACTTTAATCCCCATTTTGTGACCTCAATCGCTTATACACCTTTACCTCGAGCTGCTCTAGAAAGTTTTCTCATACAGAGAGGGTTGCTGCATAGCCGCACGCGCTGGAACGACTTTTTCCATGCTGGTTTTCTAAACAAAGTTTATGCACGATTGAATGACATCGTTTTTCGAGATTCAGACCAAGTGAGTCGCTCGGTTTCCAAACATTAAATACGAAGTTTAGTTTCAACCACAGGCTATAATGTACCATCTCGGAGGTGATCAAAGGGAGCTGAATATAGAAGACATCGACGTATTAACGCAGGGTGGATCTTCCACCCTGGGAACGGGTGGTGGAACTGATCATAACGATTCATGGATACGCTTCAGACCAACATACCGGTGGGAAGGTCTCCTCAGTGATCCTCCACGCAAAGGTGGTCTTGAAGGCCGAAGAAAGTGGTTGGTGAAGCTTCAAGCTTGGTTTGGCATTTCGCCGCTTTGGAGGTCGGGGTTACCTTCGAATGGGATTTCGTTTGATGTCCAGCTTAAAAATGGACGCTATGTACTTTTAGATGATTGATATTACTATCTGTATTTTATCTTATTCAAAGGACGATTTTAATTCGCCAACTTGGGGCGCTGTTTGCAATGTTGTATGGCAGTTGACAAATCAATCTTAGACAACTTGTGACCAAAAACTATTATCAGGTTTTAGGACGCGCCTATACTTAGAACTCATAGTGAAATGCCTCGTCGTCCACGACCAGCCCACAGGGTTCCTCCAGGTCAAGTACGAAAATCTCATCCATTGGTATCTAAAGCGAAGATTGTTCCCAAAGTTCACCGGCAGCTTCATGAACCAAAATTTCAAAGTAGCAAAGTTGCCCATGAAGAAGAGAGCTTGTTTTTTGAAGAATTCAAGAAAGGATTTATGGAAGAAGATAAACCGGGGATGGGGAATGCCTTGAAACGAAGGCGTGAAGAAGAGGATGAAGAAGATGAAGATGAAGATGAGGATGAGGATGAGGATGAGGATGAAGAAGAAGAGGACGAGGACGAGGATACAGAGACTGACGTTGATGCTGATGCTGATACACCTCACTTTGTTCAATGGCTTGACGATGACGACATTTTGCCTGGAAAATCCTGGGAGGATGAATTAAAGCAGAAGGTGCCTGATAAAGTGCGTCTTTATTTACTTGCACTCTCAACGAAATGTTGAAGACTTTTTTGAATTTCAGGAAATGCTGGAAGCTAGTACGTGTTCGAAATACACTATTACTGAACTGGTGGAGCAAGGTAACTTATTATGAACTGCTCAGATCTCAAGGATCTACCTCTAGGAGCTTTACTTCGAGCACGACGCGCTTTTACTCAAGTTGAAGCTGATTCTGCATCTGATTCCGATACAAACACTGGGTCCGATAGCGACTTCGAAGCTGAGCGGACCGTCGAAGAAGTGAAAGGTAAGGGAAAAGAAAAGGTGGAATGGAGCGTTAAACCCAGGAAAGATATCCCAAAGAGAGCTAATAAAAATGCGTGAGTTAAGCTTTGTTTTTTATTATTATTCTAAACCTATCAATCAATGTTCGTAGACCTATTGAAGTGACATCTAAGAGACCAGTAACGAGGAAAAGAACGGTGGTTGAAGTGCCCAAAATTGTAAGACCAAATTTCTCCAAGATAAATTGAAATGGTACTGATCGCTGAACAAAAGGTACCACGGGATCCACGGTTCTTAGCCACCGCTGGCGAGTTTTCTACGGAGAAGTTCTCAAAATCATATAGTTTCCTTACGGACAAGCACAAAACCGAGCTAGCAACGTTGCGAGAAACGTTGAAGCAAGCACGGAAATTATTGGCATCATCGCCAAAAGATCTACGAAGTGAACGAGAAGATGAAGTGTATCGATTGGAGCAAGCGATTAAACGTGCGGAGAGCACGGTGAACAAAGATCGACTAGACCAAGTGCAGCGAGACGCGTTGGGCAAAGCAAAGAAGGAAGAGGCAGAGAAGCGACAGCAGGGTAAAGGGAAGTGGTTCTTGAAGAAAGGTAAGCTTTATATGAGATATATTCAAAGTGGTTTATTGACATATTGGTGCGCAGCTGATCGACAGCAACTTGTGATGAAAGCGCGGTATGAGGCACTTGCTAAGGAAGGAGGTACACGGGCTGTCAAAAAGGCGATATTGAAAAAACAAAAGAAAGTGAGCGAGAGCGAGAAGAGGTCACGGCCTTATAAAAAACAGAAGGGCGTGGGAGAATAAGCAGTGATGGACCCTTGGGTTGCAAGTTGGTACATTTATTTCCTGTGTTACTTGCTCATAAAGACATGCATACGCCGCCATCCACCTTGCAGTCCCTCCGTCATGTCCGTCCTTGAACATGATCATGATATATATCGTGGTGAGCCTTCTCAACCACAACCACTGGACACAGCGCCTTCCATTGTATCCATCTCAACTTCATCATCGGCCTCATCTGCTATTGCGGCCGGTCCTTTAGGAGCAATCGCAGCAAAAGTAGAACTTGCGATCTCAAGATGGGCAAAAAATGTCAGAGGAAACTCTTCCGCTTCACCGGATTACAGTTCATCCCACTCTTCTTCATCCTCATCCCATTCTTCTATCGTAACTTTAACCAAGTCTCAACAAAACCGTCGCCGTAGCAGACGGTCTAGTCAATCCTCGCTACGTACTTTGCAGTCAGAGCGTGACATTGCAGCCCGGATTTCGCGCATGAAGGCTCTTGAAGAGTTTAGACGCGTTCCTCGACAATTCGCCCTTTATTTACCCCCTTCCATCATGCCGAAATCTTCACAGAACCACCCAGGTGCTGCCATGAATCCAGAAAATAGGCAACAAATAGGCCATCCTCTCACTAGTTCAACTTCTTTGCCATTAATTCTCAATCAGCTTGATCTTGCCATAAGGAAAGCCGGCAGAAACAGCCGCCTTCGTCAAAGACACAGGAGCCCGATCGGCAAATCTTTAAGTCCGAACTTCTCTTCTTTTGCTTCGCTAACGGTACACGATCAATCGGGCCAAGCCCATGCTCCGCGAGGGAGGAAAGGCAAACATCGTGAATCACCAACAAGAGCCAAACCTCCTCCTGTCATCAAAGAATCTACACCTAAACCTCAGGCATGGTTCTTGGACGTGGCCAACCCGACTTGGGTAGATTTGCGTGCGATAGGCAAGGTACGATTTACACTATCTCTGATCTATGATAGACGGCTTGATACTTGAATAGCTTTTGCATATACATCCCTTAACGTTAGAAGATATCCTCCAGCAAGATCCCCGTGAGAAGCTGGAACTCTTTACTAATCTTGGATACTATTTTATATCCTTCAGAGCTATCGAATCCAAAGCTACAAAGGAAAGGCTTCAACGCGAATCAGCTGCTTCAGGTAATAATTGGAACTTCGACGAGGGTTCTATTGGAGAAGCCAATGTATATTTAACTGTATTTGACGATGGAATCTGTTGTGTATGGATTCTCCTTTTGTCATTTTTCTTTCCAGTCACTGACACAGCCTTACAGTTCCATTTTACGGACGTTTCGGGTGCGCAGTCAATTATTGATCGATGTTCGCTTGTTAATGAACGTATAGAACATACCGATCGTGTGCGAAACAGGATGGTTTTACTCCAAGAGGTTGTCAATATGTCTTCAGGTTTGTTGTTCGCTCAAAGAGGATTATAAAAAGATTGATGATTTCTGCATACAGACTGGATTGCTCATGATATCCTTGACTCTATTGTTGACTCTTTCTTTCCTTTCCTCGAAAATATTGAGACGGAGGCGATGGCGATGGATAACGTCATTTTTTCTGGGGATTCGGATCAAATTATACCTGCGGAGCCTCCAAAGCTGGTATCGATAACATCAAGTCTAAAAAGACTAGTCCCAACCCGAACCAATGCGGGTTCCCAACTGGAAGAAAAGTATTCAGATGATCAGAAACGTGAAGATGAGAAATCTCAACATTCCCTTCGACCTCGCTTCGTGGCGCCCCGTCTCACAATTTCTCTGGTGTTTCATCGCATGAAACGATCAATTAGTAATATTTGGCAGTCATGGACGACGAAGGCCGAGCCACCTCTTAATTCCTCGCAGTTGGCGTTTCGTCGTATTGGGTCTACAAAGAAGCTCGTCACTTCCCTCGTACGTCTACTTGCAACAAAGTCGGACGTGCTTACTGCGTTTAGGAAACGGATGATGAGAGTAGCTGCTCTCAAATCTAAGTCGATGACTGGGCGGAGCAGTGACGACCTTGAAGTTGCCATCTACAGTGGAGATGTTCAGGGTCAGTTTCCTCTTCGATGCCTTTTGAACTTTGTAATGGAACGAATTGCAGATCACATTTTGACCCTGCAACATGCGTTGGTACACTATGAACGCTTGCTGAGTGAACTGAATCATATATCTCAGCTCCGCGGAGAGGTTTCGAAAACGAAGAATAAGGCTGATGTGAATTTACTTTATCTAACCATGGTGGCTGCATGCTGTGCGACCCTTCAAATCATGATCGGTAGGTTGACTGTGTTCTGTATACGAACCGACATTGATCTTAATTCATTTCCTCAGGCGCACTCTCTATGAACATCCACGTCCCACAAAATCGCCGTGCAAAAGGAGGCCACTTCTATGTATTTGGTATTGTGCTCAGCTTAACGCCCATTATTGTTGGCATATTACTTTTGGTGATCCATCATTGGTTGAAGCAGTCAAAGCGACGACGGTCCTCAAGGCTGGTGTAAATTTATACATTATATAAAAAAAAAAAGTCAAAATCCGCAAGTATGTATTCTTTATGGATATCAGTTTCCAAGAGCACATTCTGTATGGCTACTAGTTGCTACATATTAAAAATAAAAATGCTTTGTTACATGTGACTTACATTCGAGGCCGTTACGTTAAAGTTTCGTTAATAGGTTCTAATCCTCTCCTTGCATTGTTGCGCATAAGAGCATCGTTAGCTTCTGTCAAAGCCTCCTGCACTGCAAGAATCTAAGCTTCGATATCCACCTTTAAATGATGCAATGAAAAACTCACCCTTCTCTTGAAGCAGATTTTGCTTCTGTTCAAATTCCTGAAAAGTAGCGTCCAGGATCGACCGCTGTTTGCGTATCGTTTCATCGATACGCTGCAAATGATCCGTCTCGGAACGTAGATGTTCCAAACCTTCCTTTACTTGAAGGTGCAGATTTTCAAGCCCGGCGATCTGTTCTAAATACAGAACACGGACTTGATCCCATTTGCCTATGGGGTACGATCAGAATGAGATTAGAAGAGAAGCCAGCAGGTACCGTGGGAGGACGAAAACTTGAGGCAAAGGTCCAGAACGCTCACCTGATGCTTGCGCTTCACGCGCAGCCGCCGCATAGTTGTCTACTTGTGTGTCCCATTCTTGATTATCGGCCCATGACACGGTCTTGAATTCACTGATGCTATTGCGTTTAATACAACTTGGGCGTCTTTGTAGAGAACGAGAGCTGGACTCGGCGGCATTGCATTGCTGCTCCTGGGCATCAGGAGGAGATGCGGGTGTTGACAACAAGTTAAGCTGTTGCACTGGAGCATCAAGACCATATTCTTCACGGTGAGACAATAGGAGGACTGGGAGCGGAGGTGGAGACATGATCCCGGTCAGGAGAGAAGGGCCGGTCGACGCTGCAGCCGGTGCAGAAGGTCTTCGCTCGACTTGGAGAAGGCGGAAGGATTGCATTGTACTAGGCATGGCTTTATGAAGCACTGGAGTCTTTTGCTTTGTCGATTGCTCTGGGTTTGTGAACGATCGTTGTATGGGATATTTAACCGTTGATGGCCCAGAGGCGCTAGTGGGTATGCCAGATGATGCGGTCGGACGGCGCGGTAGTCGCTGCTGCTGTTCCCTAAACCATTTTTCCATTTCCCTTACTCGAAAGTCCGCAGGTGCGATGAAAGTTTGAAAGGCAAAACTGTTATCGCGCGATGACCTTTTCGACACAGGAAAAGTCGTTTTTGCCAACTTCTTGCATTTACGTACCATGCGGTCCTTGAGGTGCCGTATTTCCATAATACGCTCCCAAGAAATGGAAGGTTTTTTGGTAAGCTCGTAGTTTTCGAGCTTTAGGAGTTGCTCATACATCGACCCTGTACCAGGGGGCAGAAGAACCTAAATGAAAAGTCGAAAAATTGTTGCAGTACCGGAGAAATTTATTTCACCTTGAGTTCATCTGGTGTATCGGTGATTTGGATATATCTGCAACCTTTGGGAGTGCGCGAGTCGTATGGCTCGAGTTGACCTCTGACTGGACTCGAACTTGAAACATTCAGAGATGGCGGAGGTATGCAGTCCATGCTAGTGGTGGTTAAGAAACAACGAGCACAGCGAGCACTTGCTGTGCCCAACACAAAGCTGCCAGTCTCACTCAATCCTGTTGTTGCAAATAAGGTGATTGTGACTTATACGAAACGTGACGATCATTGTAGTGTGACCTCGGTTCGGCGCATCACATACCGGTCATCGTTGACATCCTCATCCTCCTCGACCTTGTATTCACACCATGGCAGCTTCAAAAGTCAGATATGAGGCATTTCTGATAAATAATGTATCCACTATCTCCACATTGGAATCTACTCTGAGGTCCATTACTTGGTTCCTGCCTGGTCGTTTCAAGGATGCTGAACTGGCTTCAGAGGCCCGTCCGTACACTTCTTTTCGCTCATAAATGCCCTTTATGTTTAAATATGACTTGTAACAGTTACTACACTCCTCAACGTTGTGAGCATGTATCACGACACGCTCCTTGCGCGCGTCATTCAAAACAATCCAAGCTACCGCCCCCTTATCCCCTCAACCTTGCACAATCGTTTTACCAAGGCTTGGTCTGACAAAGATATGCTCTACAAATGGGCCGCCCGGTCCCTAGAAATAATTCGTTTTCTTGAGCTAGTGGTGGAGATGGTCTTAAGACGAAAAGTGTCGGATAAAGTCAGATGGCGGTCCATCGTTGTCATTGAAACGATCAAGTACTATGACTGCTATAATTACACGGTGCTATCCTAATTCTGTGTTTCCAGAGTTTCCCTTCGTCTTTTGCTGTTGAAGATCACGCAACAACCGTTGGTCTCACCACCAATTCCAGAGCGGGATTTTGACCCTGCTGTACTTCCACCGTCGAGTACAACATCATCTCCAACTCTGGCCCCATCTTCCCCACAGCCTTCCCCTCCAGTTACCCCAGACCATCTCCGCAACAATCTTGTTCCTCTACTTCCACATCCTCTCCTCAATCCAGGCCAAAACGATACTTCAGCAGAAGATTACCTCTTACCAAAGTCTTTGACAATCTCTTCTGTCAAACCTTCCCTTTCTTTAGTAAGAGATCTATTAGGACCGCAGGATTGGTTGGCAGAGATAATTTATGTTCTTCGGCCACTTGTCTATGGTATGCCCGCTGTTCAAGGTTAAATGGAACAATGAATGATCTCTCTTTCGTCGTATAGCTTCCTTATTAGCCGCCCATCGCAGTTCGCCAGAGCGTACGAGTCGAGCTCTCCCGGCCGCATTGCTGATGGAATGCATTTCACGCGTTCTTCGCCGCACTCCCCCTCCGCACGCTTCTCTTGAACGATCAGAGTATGCACGGAGAGATAAAGACATGCTGTGGTATCTCTTACGAGGGTCCATCTGGGAGACATATACCCGGTTTGTTCAAAGACTTACTTTCTTCGAGCTTCTTGACTGATATTTCTATCAATAGGCCAAAATTGGAATCACTCGTCACTCGAACAGCACGTACCCCTTTGTTGGGCCTATTCAGCTCTTTCGTGAAGGACTGGATTCCACTAATCAACGAATATTATTATTGTGCGTCTTAGTCACATACCATGACAATCTTTCTCGGATCTAACTTTGTTTTTGATCTGCCTGTAGACACCGCTCCTTAGCTCCAGGTCTTGTACCGGCTCTTCTTTACTTAACGATGTATACTACGGCAAATGCCGCCTGCGACTTCCATAACCATGGTGGCGTGTGTACACGCGGTTTTGCAAACTGGCCCATGTGTATTGAATCACCTTCCTTGGCACTAGTATTAAACAAGCGATCGCGTACTATGACTTTTTGAGGCAATCACACACGCCCATAGTTTGCATAGTTTGTGATATTATTAATTTCACTGGTGCTCGCGGCTGAGTACTGAGTACTGAGTGTTGAACGACAACCAAAATAGCATGGGGGTTATTAGAAAAAACGCTAATTTCGTATGGTTAAGTTTCTCATGTTCACCCATCTCATTTAGTAAAAGCGATCCATCATTTCTATATCTCGGCTGCCCCCCTTTGTCTATTTATTAATAAATTGTTAGGCGAAGGCTGATTCCTACTTGACGCTTCACCTTTCACTTCTTACGTTCATCGTTATGTCTCAACCGAATCCAATCCCACACCTACGTCGTATCGTTACTACTCACGACGACAAAGGAACTGCTATCGTCGAAACCGATTCAGAGATACCTGCAGAGGTGAGCTTTCTGTGGATTTAAAGGGACTATCATAATCACAGTCGTAGGGCATGCAAGGCCCGGGTGTCCAAGGGGTGCGATCTGCTGCAATATGGGTCACCAAGGATTCGATCCCTACCAAGGATAATAACAATAGGTATGTACGTTATATTCGCCGCCATTTCTGCACTTTCTTCACTGGCAGGAGTCGCGGTAGTACCCTTAATTGATTGATTTGTTAACTGTTTCATCTCAGTGAAGACGGTGGACAGCGAAAGATTGACGATCTTACCAACTTTACACTTGTCCACCCTACAGGAACAAATTTTCGCTCCACTGACCTTGCGCCTGGAGCAATTACAGCGATGGTATGGTCGTTCTCCTAAGAAAATCGACTCCACTCAATTCTCCCACAGCATCGTACTTCTTCTTTAGACTATAACATTCTTGGTGCGTGTTATTTACACCCCAATTGTATTGACAATGTAACTGGTCTGTAGTCTCAGGAGAATTGATATTGATAATGGAGGATGGCACGGAGAAGCTCATGAAGAATCCCGGGGATATCGTGATTCAGAAGGGTACCATGCATGCATGGAAGAATCCGTCGCAAGAGTGGACCCGATGGGTAACTGTGCTGATTGCAGCAGAGCCTTCAACTGTCGACGGGAAGCAGTTGACCCCTGCGTTTTTAACGGATTCTGCACACGCTGCAAAATAGATTAGAAGCTGTAAGGGCCTGGCGTAACAATAAAGCTCTGTTTTCGAAAGTTGACAAACAAGATTCGACCTTGATTTGACCACAGACGGATGCGCCCGTTATGTACCTCGCCAAGAGACAGGGACCTGCGGTTCTTTAAATAGTTTTTGAACGTGCGAATTAGAATACGAATATTTTATTTTTTCACCGACGCAACTGCATAGTTTTGCATCAACGACGTTATAGTGGGACCTTGATAATGTGTTAACCATACCATTCTTCCGAGCAGAGCAGAAAAGCCCGTTCCGGGCTTTCATTTGATTGCTAACCGCCGTAAAACAGACATATCATAGCTGAAAGCTTCTTTGAAGTGAAACCACACCTGGCGATTAACTTGGCGTGTGCGTTCCCATGGGTCCAACGACATCGACCGTAGAACAGTGTAATTAGCAAGCTTAGTAATCGTGATCAAAGCAGTAATGTCTCGGTAGGCAAACGGATGGGTGGTACAACATAACCTACCTATATACTACTAGTAACAGCAGATGCACCAAGAAATAAATAAAACAATGAAAATGGAGGGAGCGACGCCGGAATAAAAAAATAAATAAGAATTACCATAACAGAGCATTAAATATTCCAACAAATAGCAATACGCAAAGGCTTTAAATTACGCCGACATCCACTTTTCGGAGTAACATGTTCGTTCACCTTCTAGGGTCACCTATGTCAGCCAATGTCACCTGGAATACTAGAATATGGCGCGAAGCTTGCATTTTTGAGGATTCATAATGCAAATATATCAGGAGGTTACAATGAAGTCGGAAAATAAAAGGAGGGACCGAAAGAGCATTTTTATGTTGGCCACAGCGCTTGCTCTAGAAGTAAATAATCAGCCGTTTGGTGGACTTGCTCATCACATACCAGCAAAGAGGTCCTTAGCAGTTTCTTCCCGAGCGGAAGAGGCGATGGCTCCAGCCTTGTTGCTCCAATTGCACGAGACAGAGCTAACGCAGTGGACAAGCCTGCCCCTGTGCCGTCTCGATGAAGCAGGGGAATTCATTTCCTTTCTGGTAGAGAGATCGAACGAAGCTTTCTATCATTTTCAAAGAACCATGATAATATCTTGGACCTAGTCCGGAATAAAGATAAACATGCCTAGCAAATAAATCAAGGACCTTGAACAATTTCATTGAAATAAACAGCAAAAATGAACCTTGCTTACATTTTTGCCGTATGATCAACGATAAGATCCAAAGTTCGTTAAGGATTCTTGTCCGGATAACACTCCGTGGGAGACATGCCTTCTCGTATGAAATGGATGTCCCAGTGACTTACTAAGGGAGTCTTCTCAAATACAATGTCGGACCGAGTCGGAATTGGGGCCTTGGGCGCCTGTCATCCGTAGATCATAGCATAGCCTCTAGATGGACATAATAGCTGTGAATCCATCCTTGCGTTTTCTCATGTCTCTAACACCCAACAAAGTTGTCAGGCCATCGCGAGGGATTGAGAGAGTATGGTACATGCAGGAGATTTTATCAAGAATCGTTCAGCTTGCATCACCTAGAATTTTTTTGCGCCGTGAACATATACAGATTTTGTTTCGCTTATAGCTGAAATCTTCAAGGTGGATGTCGAAAGAACTGGCAGAGATCTTCGAACGTGCCGCTGAGGACGGCTTCATTCATCAGGTATAAATAATCAAATCATTTATCCGTGTGATTAACGGATTACTTATCTCCAACACCCCAGTTGAAACATCATTCAATCTTGGCACTAGAGGGTGTTTCCGCTCGTACGCACTTTCAGGACATCCTCTACAACAATTTTTTTTTTCATGGACTCCCAATATTTTTTAATTGTGCTTTCTGGATTCCTAAGGTTGTGATACTGGCAGGATTCTATATACCTTGCACCAGTGTTGTGCGGTGATGACTTTTTGATCTGGGTCATGACAATGACTCTGAGTCATGGTAAAGACTAGTCATGACTTAGCCATAACTGGTTTTACCGGCCCGATTGTGGTACCATGCTCGACTGTAGAAGTCCGGGCTTTGCCGGTGTTGGTTAGTGTTGGTCTGTATTTGATTTAGTCACAACTTTAGATAACGCAGCAGTGATATAAATAAGAAGTTAAAGAACAAAAGTTACAGAACCCTGTCTGAACAATACATATCTTTCCTTGTCCTCAATATGTCATAGAAGCAGTGATTGAGAAATTAGATACGAGAAAACTGC
>Ga0193742_1001110_pt1 | contig 16670 bp, 18 predicted proteins | sample L2c1metaG_FD_165511 | JGI IMG/M metagenome (GOLD analysis project Ga0193742, IMG submission 165511) | Soil microbial communities from a riparian zone of the East river system, Colorado, United States - L2c1 | ecosystem: Environmental > Terrestrial > Soil > Riparian zone | place: USA: East River... | reverse complement strand
GTTTGATTTAATGCATGACATACATTAACTAAATTATAATTCACAAAAAGAATGGTGGAAAACGGTGCAGCCATTGTGAAATTGCACTGTCTCAACATTTGTGACGGATAAGCCCGTGTGACGTGACGTGACGTGGCCACGGCGTTACCGAGGATTGTGCATCACCACTGTTGACAAGAGTGGGTTGTGACGTGATGTAACAAATGTAGCCAGGCGTTACCTGAACGCCGTTCTCACAATTCAAAATTGGTCGAGTTTTTCAAATATGCTGAAACTCATTTGTCTGTCATTGCTGGCATTTTTAGAAGGTGGATTTGGACATGGAGGCCACGAAAACACGGGACCGGCGCATGGAGAAACGATTCAGCAGTACGCGCAACGACACGTATGTGTAGTCCGTTCCAACATCTTTAAACATTTCATCCTCATCCTAAGTCAATAGATGTCTTCTGAACATCATATGTGCGACTTATTGGGCACAATTTCCACCAGGCTTATTAATTGACGTGTTGACATTAGCGACTCTTTTGATATTCGGAGCTTCTTTCACCTGCATGATCTGAATGGGTTCGCCTTTCTTCCAAAAATCAAAATAATCATAGCGCTCAGAGAGCCTCCTTCTGCTTTTACACAGGAACGGGTTCTGGGAGAAAGATGAGATTGAAGCTGTTTATGGTGTCCATCATGTCCATTCGCAGAAGCAGTCAAAAGTAACATTTTCTCCTTATCTTTTCTAGATGGCTCAACCAGCATCTTTTCAATTGTAGGATGACCTCCAACATCAGGAGAAGGCGAATCGTATTGTCAAAGTTGTACTTCAGCATCTTGACTTGGATGGAGATAGTCGGATTACAGCAGAAGAACTTGAAAAAGTTGGCCTTGACGGTCTACCGAACTTCGAGGGATTAGGTGCGGAGGGTCACCACTATGATGTCGAAAGCGGTGAGTTATCTTCCTAAGCATCCACACGGCCTATTAAATCACGGTCAGAATTCTTCCTGCATCATGAGGGTGAGCGACCTTGCACTTGAGATCATGGCATGTTGCTAATCAATCACTCCAGAACAATTTCATTCAACGCCAGAAACCCAAACAGACGGCTCATACACACATCCCGAGGACTTGGAGCACTTTGCGCAACACGAAGCCATTGAACGCAAAGAGGCCGAACGAGAAGCGAAATTCCAGGGGGTTACTGTTGATGAAATCCTCAAAGTACAAGCAAATCTCAATGCTCAACAACCGAACCCTGATGGGTCACAAGCACCTGTCTCCAAACCTGCCAATCGCATACTTCCACCGGAGAAGCAGGATCTTTTGGTAAAGTTCAAGAATGCACAGTCCGAAGGAGCTCGGAAAGGTGAGTGGGGCACCGGGGAAGGTGGCTACAAGCCACCTACGGAAGCTGGTGATAAGATGAGGTTGGTTTAATCATTTTCTTATCCTTGATGATTTTGACCGATTCTTTGCAGAAAAAATCTACCATATAAGGTTCGTATTTTGTTTCAGAAGTTTCAAAAGACTGACTATAATACTCATACAGTATAAATTCCGCCGTAGCTGGGGTGATTTCTAGCTCTAGCACAGGCTACGCATTTGATTCGCTCAATTTTATACATGCAACCACTTATAAGCTGCTTTAAACTTTGATGGCAGTGGCATATATTGCGAGCTGCATATACTCGAGGTGTAGCAAAATATGTAACATTGCGCAAAATATTATTGTGGGCGATAAATCACGACGGTTTAAAACTGGGTATAACAACTAAGGAATCTATCGGCCATCGAACATATCATCCAGAATACTCTTTTCTACAGCCTCCCAATCAATGTTGCCAGCACTCGCATATACACTTTCATACGTTGATATACTGATGTTGGAGAAGAATGACACCAGGTCACGCATCCTCTCTATTTGTCGCAAAGAGGCTAGAAGTGGTCTACGCATTGAACGTGGGTCATGTTGCAAGACAAAATTCTCCGTGTTCAATGTATCCGAGCTCTGAGAAAATTTCATGAATGTGTCTCCAAGTTTAAAGATGGATAGAGCCTACCACAAGTGGGAGATTGCGAGCAATTTCAGACAACTGGTCTAACATGGCCTCCGGAAACCAATCATTAGGACGGTATACAGCATCTACAGTGTCTGTGATGAAAACCCATTGATGTCTAAACGAGTATTAGCTGGGATTGTTTATTTGAGATAAAAACATTACATCTGAAATTCTTCTGTTTGTAGGACAAGCAGTAAATCAAGGCATTTGCAGGCAGCAAGGACGAGCTGCAAGTCTTCTGAACCGTCGGCTGGTAAAGACGCCATCGTTTGTTCAAAGATCCGATACTACAAAGGGTCCTGCTTCAATACAGAAAGGTTGAACCAGTTGAAAGACTCACCATTTCTGTAAAAATCACAGGCCAGAAACTTGTTAAGTTGTGAGGTGACAGCCTACAGAGTAGGACCCGTATACAGATGAAAACTTCGCTTTGAACGACGGGAGAAGCGACACTGCGAAATATATCGACGAGCTTTTCCTGAATTGTCGGCAACTGTGTCAAAAATTGGTTCTTGTCTCCAGCAAGAATAACGTAGGATAATCTTCGCAAGTTCAAAGACCGTAACAGCATTTCATATTCTCTGTTTGTAAAAATGTTGGCAGAAGGGGCGTTGGCTATTTTGCCTGTGTAAGAATATGATCAATCAAACTGGCACACAAACAATGACGGAACAGACCGAGAAGCTCAGGGAATGCAGTTTTGTCAGAATCGTACAAGGCCTTAATGATTGATCTCCACTTCGCCGCGTCTTCGGGATTACAATTGAAAAATCGACTGTCATTCAAGAGATCGATAACGGGCGCTCTCCAGGACTTGAGGGCCGCTGGTATGCGGGTCATTCCTTGCAGAATCGCTATGACTGTTGTGTCTACGTCCATTGGCCTGGAACCGAGTCAATAAAAAGCTGTGCGATGGGATAAATGCCCGTACCTCGTCTTGCCTCTCAATGCGGGATTGACAATGTAATAAATAATGTTATTACACGCGCTTATAATCTTATCATTCTCCATCAAGAGCTTCCGTAGGTTTGGCAGGGCAGAAGTTGCGACAAAAGAGTTTATCTGTGGCTTCGTCAGACAACAAGCGAGATGGTAGAAACATACGAACTTGGACAATGACTTCGGTTGAACCCATCTTGGAGGATTCAGGTGGCATTGATATGGCAGTGGTCTCCGATTTGTCGTCAGGCCTTGTTTCTTAAAAATCAGTCAGAGCATGAACTGTCAGAAACTGTGGTAAATATTACCAGTCCGGAGCCCAGGAGATTCTCTTCCATTGCTTGTTACAGGATCCTTGATGCCTCGTCGAATCCATGAACCTTGGTCTGTCGAGCGTCCAACATAGACGACGCAAGAATCAAGAAGTTTCCCATAATTGTCCTGCAGCAAGAGCCAAATGAACATGTAAGCTGAAAGAGATCAGCACTGCTTACCTGAAGTTCTTTACGGAGTTTCCGATCTTCCATGGCTATGTTTTGAGTAGTCTTTTCGGCAAGCACTCCTAAACATCTGTACTAGAATGGAGATATATGGACTAGAGCATAAATAGGGTCACAAACCTTAAGGCTGGGAAGTGGGATGCTTTGAAATCTCGAGAAGTGCCGAAAATGTCTTTCACCAATTGTATATAACGACTCCATACTTGGATGGCAAGAGGCCCTTCAAGTCTACGAAAATATTGTTCAAGAAATTTGAATAGAATCGCATCGGTTCTACATGTACTTTAATTGGATGTGGTGGTTGTTAGAATATGAAACTTACAAATCGGGGTTGAGAGCTTGCTTTTTGCTTTTTTCAGGGGAGCCTAGAGCACGGGGTAGGATACTTTCACATATCATATGAACGGCATTCTGCGCATTGGCAACAAGCACATCGAGAAGCTCAAATACAGCATCGGGAGAGGATGCTGACAACTATTGGTGATGTGAATAATATCGAAAACAATAATATATGAACCTGAGCTCACTGTTGTCTCTCGGTTCCACCAGTCAACAACAGATTCGAAAACCTCTCCGCTCTGCACACGAAAGAGGTGTTCGAGAACTCGACGGCATTTTAGCCTGGTGCGACTGTAGATTAGCGAAAGGGATTCGTCTTTTGGAGACCAGGATTGTGGACTTTTCCATATGAGCGAAGCCCAAACAGAGTATAGTACGCGTATTCCTTCATCCAAGGAGCGATATCCAGGAGACCGAGCCTGAAATCAGACCCGTAAGATAGAGGAAGCAGATATGCGAGCGAGGGCCATACTGTTAGCTGTTCTTGTGGATTTGATGTGTTTGAGTCGGAACTGAATACATTCGATACATAGCCAAGTAGACCACCGACTTCTGAAGCAGACTTCTCTAATGTATTTGGATCGTCTTCAGAAGTATCCATATCTGATGTATATGCAAGACTGAGAAGGATCAAACGCTCCAATGCATTGAGTAGCATGGCGAAATCTGCATCTGTGACTGTAGCAACCAAGTCTTCTACGTAAGATTGAGATTGCGCCGACATTCTCAGAACATCTCCAAGAGCAAAAAGCACCTGACGACATAGGCAGTCGTTTAAAGGCGCAACGACTGCATGTAAAGCCGGCTGAAACTGAGGAACAGCCATCAGAACGAAGTCAAGCCAATGCTGCAAAACCGGACGATTGCTTCGTACGGACAGACCATCGATGAGCGTTTGGATAAGTAGAGGATTCATAGAATAACGATGGCTTAGATCTGGGCCCTTGTCATGCGTAGCACTGGTCTCTAGTACCGGGTCGTCTTGCTTGCCAGGGACAGCCTGTCGAGCAAACTCCAATTTTGAAATGGACGCAGATAAGAGAGTGTGAAGTAAATGAAGCCATTTGTTTTGAAGGTCTAGTCGGCTCATGTGGATTGAAAGATATAGCTTTCCAATGGCGGTTGCCTCTATACTTTCCACCGACGGAGTTTCAACCTCCCCTCGTGAAACTATTAATTGCAGCAGTTCGATGGCGTTGGATTGCATAGCAGTATTGAGGGGTTGCATCGAGGGTGACCACCCTACTCGAGGCTCTGACTGAACAATACTGCATACGACATTAGCATCTGTTGGCGTTGCTTGGTCATGAAACCCACCGGAGCAATATGTTAACGACAACATCTAGATAACTTGCATCAACGTCGACAAGCCCACCTTAAACAATCACGATCAAGTCCTCATGCAAGCTATATTGGCATTGTTGACTTACTGTTGTTTACCCTTTGGATGAGACCCTGGTGGAGTGAACGCTTCACTGATGATGCTCGTGCCGCTTTCACGAAACCCTGTCCTCCAAAGGTGACTATTGAGAGCAGTATCTCCAAAAGATGGTTCATTAAGCGTTGGTCGAAAGGTCTTTCATAAAAAAATCCGGTTATCTCTCTGCCTCGGATCTTGAAAGTAGTCGGGGCATGCAGCACCGAAGGATCTAATATATCATGGAGAATAGGATCGAGGATGCTGTCTAATATCAATCATCAATCACATAAACGATGAAACATTTGCATACCGTATGTACGATTTAAGACTGCATCGCATCCATGTTTCACCAAGCCGGCGAAGAGTGGGATTATCGCTTCTCAATGTATTCAAAACAAACATCATGGGAACCTTGAAACGAAAGCCTGGAAGTAGATTGTCCTCTGGAAAAAAAGTTAGAAATAACATGAAACAACGGATGTCGGCTTACCAGTCAGTCTCCATAGGACCCCAAAAGCTTCATAACTGGCGGGAAAGGTGCTAGATTTAGGTGAAGCCATGCATTGGGCCAAGATAGACTCGACATGTGAATGTGTAGTCGACGATTCCAGAGACCAAATCAGGTTCACTGCACGGACATGGTACGCCGAGTAGGTTGGCTGCAGGTACTTCAACAATCTGTTGACCATCTTATTAAGAATGGGTCTTTCATCGATCATTAATCTTGGTTCTAGAAATTGGTTGCCATGAAAGGCGATGGCTAAGTTGATCAATCGATCAACAGTTAGAAATGTTGCAACCTGTATTAAAAGCTATTTAGTCGTGACGTATTTGAGAGAATAGACGCAAACCTCGTATTCAGTGCTTGCAAGCATAACATCCAGCCATTGGTGTGGGTCCCACGTTAAGACAACTTGAGAATTCAATCCGCCGGTGAGGCGATCAAGTAGGCCCAAGGTCCGAGAAAACACCTCGTGTAAGACAGGAGTGTCCTGAGGATAGTCGGAGAGGCTATGTGCAAAGGTTGTACTTAATGATATCAGGTGATAAAAGCATGACGCAAATGGGATTGTTGATGGTTGGGTGGTCGTATGCGAATCTTGCAGTTTTGGCGCAATCTTGAAGAAAGTGCAGGCAAACTCATAAGCTCGGTAGCCGTTCTCCGCTTCCACTATGACCTCGGGACGATGTAGAAGGCCAGCATGAAGCATGTGTTGCAATATGGTTTCTAGGAGTATAATCGTTTCTCGAATAGATTGATAGGACGCCTGTCCAAAGTTGGCTCGGATTTGGGCCTGATGGCTAGGTCAGAGTGCTCTTGGAACAAAACGGGGTGAACATACATCTGCAAGGTCGGTGATGGCAGCAAACATAATTGGGAAATATATTGTTTGGACCTCCTCATCGTGAGGAAAAGACACCACGAGAAATCGAACTAATCGAATTGCCTGTGGACCCAGTTATAAATGAAAAGTGGAAATGACAAAAAGATGTCACCTCGAACCGAGTTCCATCTCCCAGGATTTCATCGAAGACGACTGATAAGAAATGCTTCCAAAGTAATTGAGGTTCTATCGCCTCGTACAATGTACTGGCAGTCATGATTAGCTAGGCAAAGGAAATCAGTATGGCAACTTGAGGGTAACGAGGGCTTACATCTTCACCACCCTCCGTGGGATTCTCCAAAAGGTCCATGACTGCCTTGAAAGCATCATACACTAGGGCCTCGGTTAAGGGTGCTCCAATCTCCCATTTATCAAGCAGTGATATGAAAATTTTGAATGGCCGCGATTCTGCATACTCTCCCGATGGTGATATCATCTCACTCTGTAAAACAAAGTAAACTGAGCCATTATTTGTCAGTAACTTTTCAAACTGACCTTCAAAGTCGAGCTCAAAAATTCAAGGGCGTTCTCTTTCAAGTATGCGATCTGGTTATCACTCTTTTCGTCTGGCCCTAGCAGCCAAGTGTACAGTCGCCGATTCAAAGATAGATCTCGGCGCAGGACCACCCCGGTAGCTGCTCGCATGAGTATTGCGCGGTCGTATCTCTGGGCTTTATGGATGGCAAAGCTGTCCACGCGCATAGTTTGCAAAAGGACGTCAAGCGCTCCTCGCCGAACAAGCAAATTTTCATCTTCCAGAGCGGCAGCAAATGCACGGATCATCAACCCAATATCTTTTCCTACGACATTGGATATGTCTGCCGAGAGCTTAGTCTCTGCCTGAATAATCATAACTGAATAATCATAACTGAACTCACCTTCGTCTGCATTCAGTCGCGGAAGGCGCCGAGCGAGGAAATTCAAGGCAGTGCCTCGAGCAGAAGGGGTTGTTAACATCACTAGCCAAATGTTCTGGAAGAAAAAAGACATTGAAACAGCGCCCGAAAGTCGATCAAGCAAGCCGAGAACCTAAGCGGTGTTCAAGTACTGGATGGAAAAGTAAAAACGTACAAACCTTCTCGAAGAATTCTCCTGTTTCTTCCTCTAACCCCGGAAGTAGAGCTAGAATAAAAGATTTCGTTATTGGCCGTAGATTGGCCTGCAATGGTAAATAATGCGTGTCATAGATGTTCAGAAGCGTAGGCTTAGGGAGACATATTGTAAGCCTCGCAAATTACCATAAGGAAACTCGAACCTTGACCGATGTCGCTGCGTATTCAAAGAAGGGGAAAAGTCCGGACGACCAAAGCGAGAGATCACGTTTTAATCCATCCATCTGACGCACTTTGATCAGTTCTTCGGTGGTTCCAACCAACAAACGATATAGGACATACGCCCAAAACTGCCAAGATATGGATGTAAACTTCCAACGCGCGCTGGTGGACTCCGGTTGGTAGAGCTGGGTTCAAGCATTGAAAAAGACGCTTTGAAACAATTAACTTGCGCGGGATTTCCTTAAATTGCATATAAGATTGGAAAGTCTGTGACCTTGGGGATGAATTAGCAGTTCTAAAGATATGATAGAAACCAAAATACCTTCAGTAATTGCTTCAGAAATGCAATGCAATCCGCCCATTCATGAACATTGTCGAAGGAATTAAGACACTTCTCCACTTGTTGCAGGTATTTCTTATACTTGGGATCAGAAGCATATGTTTGCAATACTACCGCTGTTGGATACATTAAATGTTTACTGCAATGGAGATCAAAGATAGAACTCCCCTCGTTCACTAGTCCTGGCAGCAATCAAGGTAGAACCATTTTTTACGACTTCACTAGCTTTCTCCACAGAAAGAGGGTTTCGAGACATGAGAGAGCTCACAAGAGCTAAAATAAGAGATTCAGACTGTCCTAATCGCAATCCTCTGCTGGCGTCTACTAGACTGTAGTCTGTAGGCCAATAACTGGAGTATTAGTGGCAGCTGTGACGTATTGAAGATGCCTTGTCACACCGTTACTGGTATCGCAACTATAATACCAAGAACCAAGGTCTTTCCATTGATACAAGACTAATGTTACTACCGGCAACAAATATATATAGTAAATGGCATGTACAGTATAAGCTATGTTAGTTGTCTATCGCAGCAGGGTCACCATCGCCAGAAGATGGCGCGAGTTGTAGGATACGCATCTTTGTAGGAGCGCGTACAGCAGTTGTAGCAATCGGGATGCCCTGCGGTTCAGGATTTGCAGAAGGAGCACGAGATGGGGTCGCCGATGTCGCAATAGACCCAGCCTTGGAAGAAGCTTTGAGTCTGCCCAGGGATTTTATGGAAGCAGGTGCGGATATTGAAAGCGCCGGCAATTTTGGCAGCGCCACACCACTCGTCGATGTTTTGTCGTCAGTAGCTGATTTCCCTTGTAAAGTGGCATCAGCAACAAAAGAAGCATATTCAGACTCTTTGTCGCCAACCCAAGTCCGAGCGAGCCATCGACCTCCAGCAATTCCACGAATCTCACGCATTGCTGGACGCCAATGTCTCACTGCTTTGCTACTTTTATCAAGAGGTAGGAGAGGAGCAGAGCCTGAAGTAATCTTTGGAGGAGGCTGGACTGGGAATGGTTTTGTCGGAAGGGGGTAAACAGGAATGGGGACGTTTTCAAGATTAAGTTCTTCGGTCAACGGAGCTACGACTGTATGAGGCGAATTTGGGGCAGTGTTCTCTGGTTCTGGGGAGTTGTGGTCAAATTGCAAGGTAGCAGGTGAAGAGGCTGCCGTCCCTGCGTAGCCTGAATGAGGCAGAATCAAAAATCATCAACAACTGGAAAGAGAATGCCTACTTTCACTCAGAGCACCCATGTCATCGAGAAGGAGGGGCGGGATTGCTGTTTTTTGCCTGACCAGTAAATAAGGTCAACGTGACAAGAAAAAAGGCTAGGCTTCTGAGAAATAAACATACTTCATTAATTTCGTTTTTGCTCGAGGGATGGTAGGTGGTTTGCGTGGAGAAACCTTCTTCTTTGCCTTAACAAGCGTCGTATCATTTGGAGCCTTTATCTGAGAGATACTTGCAGTCTCTGCATCTTCGTGAGATTCGGCCGGAGTTGCTTTAAAGCAAGACATAGTTGGTGCAAGATTTTGCGCACCCAGTGGATCGGGTATCTTTTCTTTTGACTTTCCCCCGGCGTCCCCAGGAGTTTTATTCCCTTTTCGACTTTTCCGTTTTGCTGGAAGTTTGCGATTTTGTATGTTTTCTATAGGACGACTGGAGGAAGTACCCGATGGTTGAGGAGCGTCGTCATCATCATCATCGATAAGTTGGTCCTCTTCCTCCTCTGGTTCATCTTGGTCTTCTCTCGGGAAGGGAGGGTGCGGGGATTTTCCACTGTGAAGGGGTGAGCCGTTAGGTCCTTTGCTCCATCCAGGAGGTTTGAGCCACGGAATTGACCCAAGTTTCGATTTCGATTTCATGCTCGCCGGCGGCGGAGTTGCTTCCTCACGAAGCGTGGATATTTGCGGAGCGTCCATATCAACGTCGCCATCCATTTCACTTGCTGGATGAGGTTGTTGGCGGTTGGGGTAGCTGGTCGTGGGTTCGTATGTCACCCAAGGAGAGGCGCGAAACGATGACATGGTTTGATGACTTGTTTGCCAGTATTTCGTCTGAAGACTGGAGATAGGTAGATTACGCCACTACAACAACGAAAACATTTAATTCATACTGCATTTAGGTATACCCTCGATCTTTATCCCAATCTTTCAGATTGATTCTCGTACCCTGCCCACTTTTCCAATTCATCGCTGACATCGACCATTCGAGTCTTATAGAATATGTGTGCTGTAGGTTTGATGCTATCCCAACCAACGATATTCCCTGATACATCGCGCTCGAACTGTGCGCCCCAAACACTCCATTTATCGAGCTTGGAATTGTACGACGCAACTGTACAACCGCATTTCTTACAACGCCAACGTGTCTTCCATGGTTTGATAGGGACCGCATATGATTCTAGTAAATCTTTATTTGGGTCGTCATGGGTCCAAGTGAAGCTTGCGGAGGGAAAGTGGACGGTAAGAATGAATGGCGAGGCTGCAGCGTTGGATACATTAGCGATTTTTGGATACATTGATTGAAATATGTACCATTTAGCCTTTGGCATAATGTGCAATGGCAGTAAGCACTCAGAATCGGTAATCCTTCCACTTGATAGGCAACGGATTTACAGAAGCAGCTCCCTTTATGCGCCAGCTGACGATCACACGCCATAGCATCTGAAGACATGTTGGGGATACGAGGTTCTAGTCAAACATCCGACAGATTAGATGCGTTCTGCCCACGTGCCCATGATCATAGTAGAAATTATGAAATATCCATTTAAAAAATCACAATCAAAACGGTTGCGTATAAAAGTTCAACAAAAGTCTGTATTACATCGCAGGTTTTTTTTGGTGAGGCGATTTTTTGCGTGAAGTTCATAGTCACATGATGTTGATTCCAGCATGATTACGTAATCAACTTACCGAAATTCTCCGTCTGTGCAGCCATCAATTTATCAAACTCTTCCTGTGCTTCAAAATTTAGGTCAGTTCATTTGTGCAGTTCTATTAAGGTTCGATGACTCAGAAGCTACAGTGTCGAACGCTGTCTCCACCTCTCAGCTTTTTTGGAACGGTTGAAAACTAAACTAGTAGGCATGGTATCCTCAACTGTTAACGTGTGTTCGATTCTGTCCTCAAAGTCTATATAACAAAGTCTGACGACTTCTAGGTTGTTCGGTACACTGCTCTTTTCGCTGGTGTGGTATACGGTTGGTATCACCGCCGTTCATTACAAGCTACCCATGACGAACACAAGCTGCGGGATGCTACGCACCATAGAGAACGCCTAATTGTACAAGCGAAGGAGGCTTGGAAGAGGAAGCAGGATAATGCAAAAGGTGCCACTCGTATGTATCCTTTTCTTCCATGCCTAAATTGTGGCAGGGTGTATGAAAAATGCTAATCTATCACTTCACAGTCGTCACGGACCCGGATGATCCTCGTTTCGACTTAGAAAAGCTAGTGACACATCTCGAAAAGAGTTCATGATTCGTCGACCTCTAGACATACGTGACCATCGGTTCAAAATAGACTGCTCCGATTCTTGAGGGCACTTTCAGGCATGCGTCAATGAGATTCACACTGTAGTATTATACCATAATTGCCAAATCATCGACACCTTCAAAGTTCTTGAGATGCAACAATAATTTGACAATCAGATTTCAGCTAGCAGTAGCTTACTGCAGCGCGCAGAGAGTTTTATGCTCACAGAGGTTGCAGTCTCTTACATAACTGTGGGAGTTTTTGGGCGCGTCGCGTCGGGACTAAACCGAGAAGTTCAGCCCCGAAGTAGATTTATTGTCCTCATTTATTGGCCCATCGAAGTCAGAAAATTACGGATTACTTCTTATTGGGCCTTGAAATACCGCAATATGAAAGCTCATATGGAGGAGGTCGAAGACGATCTCGCGGCTGAAGAGGAAAACAAGTTGATAAATGAGGTCAGACGCGTTTTAATGTTTTACTGTCTTTCAATAACAGCTCAACAAAGTATTCTATCATTTCAGGAGTATAAAACATGGTGAGATACATCATTCTAGATGTTCGCTGGAGGCCCGTATTCAATCTGTGACACCGATTCCAGGAAGAAGAACGCTCCATATCTCTACGATCTCGTGGTCACCCATGCCCTCGACTGGCCAAGTCTTACTTGTCAATGGTTTCCCGATAAAGAACAGTGCGCACAATCTTCTAATATCGAAGATGCTGCTTTTCCAATCCTTGATGTAGGAACCTTGATAAACCATACACAACTCACCGCCTTCTCCTTGGAACCCATACATCTGGACAAGCACAAGATTATCTCCAAATTGCCACAGTTCAGATTCCAAAGCGTGGTCACCCAAGTACTGGTGCAGACAAGCTCGATCGAGCGGATTATGACGATGAACGTGGAGAACTAGGTGGCCACAACCTACCACCGTCTCCCCGCATACAGATCATACAGAAGATCAACCACAGTGGCGAAGTTAACCGTGCGAGATATATGCCTCAAAATCCAGATTTGATTGCGACAAAGGCCGTTACGGGAGAAGTTTTCATTTTCGATCGTACGAAGCATTCAAGTGAACCAGAAAGAGGCGGTGCTTGTAAACCTGATATTAGACTCATCGGACAACATCAGGAGGGGTATGTCGCGAGTTTTGTCCTTTTTATATGTTTGACGTTTTTTAGATACGGCCTCGCATGGAATCCAATGAAAATGGGCCATATACTCGGTGGATCAGAGGACATGACTATTTGTCATTGGTGTGTAACATTACTCTCATAAACGTTGGAAGGATAATGAAATCAGAGCTTGCAGGGATATTAACGCGTATACCAAATCAAAGACTGAACTCGAGCCCACAACCACTTTTAAGGGGCATACTTCTGTCGTTGGTGTACGTATGTACCGCCTATTCGTTAACCACGACTAACGAAACGTAGGACGTAGATTGGCATGCCTCTCATCAAAATATTTTTGCCAGCGTAGGAGATGACAAAATGCTTATGATGTAAGACCAACAACAGGCTGGCCTCCCATACTACTGATAAGATTTGGACTAGCTGGGATACAAGGTCGCCATTGGACCCCAAGGTGAAAGTGGAAGCACACGAGTCTGAGATCCTAGCTGTCACCTTTAGTCCGGCAAGTGAGCATCTGTTGATTACAGGAAGCGCTGACAAGGTCTGCATCACTCGCAAATGCCTCTCATTGTCTGATTTATGTTTTGAATATAGTCTGTGATTCTGCATGACATACGGGCTCCCACCAAAAGACTACACGTTTTTGAGTCTCACACTGACGAAGTCCTTCATCTTGCCTGGTCTCCACACAATCCCACTATTTTTGCGTCTGCTTCTAGTGATCGACGTATCAATATCTGGGATTTATCCCTGATTGGTCAAGAACAGACCCCAGATGATCAGGAAGATGGTCCACCAGAATTGCTTTTCGTTCATGGTGGTATGTCCCCTTCTTCTGGCCATGCTTTTTAAAATAAATGTAACTCAGGCCATACCTCACGCCCAACCGACTTCTGCTGGGCTCCGGGAGAGTCAGAGAACTGGACAGCAACAAGTGTATCAGAGGATAATGTAGTTATGGTATGGCAGCCAACAATGAGGGTTTGGGCTGGCGATGACGTCAAAGTCGATGAGAAAGAACTGGAAGGCGATGCGATGGAAGGTATCGAAAGCACCCACCCTACGGATAAAGGGAAAGGTACCAATCGAACTGAACAAAGCATGGCTTTCAACACTCCCGATGATTAGCCTATAATTTAACTCATGCGACCCAATTACTCCTACATGACGATCACGAGTAGTCCCTCCTGTGTTAAATATCTTTTCTGTTTGTCCTCCCTCAAAAGTGTGAAGACCAGTTTGTGTGAAATCACAGAAAGATGATTCTGATTAGCTCGAATATGACTACCGCAAATATCAGCACAATTGCTGTATTTTGCGGCTTTCGTTTACATACCTCCTCCCAATACTACGAAAACGACCAGGCCGAGTGCCCAAACGCTCAAGGGGCTTCGCTGAGCTACCTTGTCCTGCCGTGATGGATGTGTTGCCTTTTTGCCAGCCCGAACATCACTTGCGAATTTGTTATTTCGTTGTCGCATTTCGAATTCTGTGGGCTACATTTATGAAGGATATAGTCGTTAACGTTGCTGAAATTCAACTTGAAAATTAACATGCTACGCACCATTGTGGTAAGCGAGTTGCGTTATGTTGAAGAATGCAACTGAGATGGAATACAATTGTCAGTTTGTAATAAAGTTCAACGTGGCATGCATATCATAATATGGACGCACATCAATCTAATTTGCATGCGTATTTGGTCCTGCTTGAACATTCAATATTCAATATTTAGCACTGAAGCTTTCCAATGGGCAAGTCAACCAAAAATTTGAAAGCTGCTCTCAAATCACAACAGTCGCGTTTGAAGGCAAATCAAAAGCTACTACATGCTGCTCAAGTGGCCGAGCATAAAATACGGACGCAAGGGCAGCGGAGTACTACAAAAAACACTTCCAGCACTGCATCGGGCCTTAAAGGAAAGGCCAAACAGACTGTACGCCCGCTAAGATGGCCTACTATACCATTCAAGTCCACGGATAGCATTCTGCTTATTGGAGAAGGCAACTTCTCGTTTGCTCGTGCCTTGATCCAATCCCCGGCTGTTGAGCTTTGCTTACCGCCGAACAACATCACAGCAACGGCTTACGACTCCGAACGAGAATGCTACGAAAAGTATCCCGAGGCAAAACTCATTGTCTCAGACCTTAGGTCAACTGGGATGGAAGTCCTTTTCAGCGTTGATGGGACTTGCTTAGAGAAGAATTCATCGTTAAAGGGGCGCAGATGGGACCGCGTTGTCTGGAATTTTCCTCATGCTGGTGAACTTTCTCGCTTAGTTCTTCGAATCCAACTAACACTCACCTAATAGGTAAGGGGATTGCTGATCAGGATAGAAACGTTCTTTCCAATCAGCTACTTATTTTGGACTTCCTTCGCTCTGCCGCCAACATTTTGAAGCGTGGTCATTTACCGTCTTTTTCTACCTCGGGAAAGAAAAAGAAAAAGAAACTAGACAACGACGATGACGACGACGACAGTGAAGATGACGAAAAGGAGATTACCACTGGTGGTACCGACCTTGAAGATCCTCTTGTCGATGAATTCATTACAACTCGAGGAACTGTTCTCATCACTCTGCGAAATGTCGCGCCATATACTCAATGGTGAATACCATATCTATCTTCTCTTTTCGATGGTCTTACTATCCACGGCAATAGGGATGTTCCACGGCTGGCCAAAACCCCGCCGTTGGGCACCAAAGCCCCCAATCCTCAATATATTTTGTTAAGGTCATTCCAATTCCACCGATCTATTTGGACGGGTTACGAACATAGAATGACGAAAGGCGAGCGAGCTCATGGTACAGGCACGACTGGAGAAGGGGGCGAAGACCGGACATGGGAATTCTGCCTTCATACTCATATCTGCACAAGTACATGACTCCGTAGGTATGAAGGCGAGCTCTGATTTCAATTTCTTCAAAGTTTGATTATCTCTAACCTTAAACGAGTGAACGCCTTTGAAAGCACCTGATCTACTTTGGCCCAAATTATTTTTTTTTCCTTTTTTCAAATCTTGCCACTGTCCCGGGCCAAAGTGGCGGTGACTAGCATGCCCACAAAGGACTTGCGTTGTAATCCTGCTAGCGTGTTTTTTTGGTTTTTTTTTACTTTTTTTTTCTGCCCTTCTTCCAGATTCATTCTCCCAAGTACTCGCCCTATTGCCAGCCCATCCTCAGGGCGAAGATTTGCAGATTCTCTATGGTTGAGCAGGCTTAAAGAGAGCCAAGTTGGTTCGTTGTGGCTTCTTGAACACTTTGTAACGCTCCTCAATTTGATGTCAGCTCCCTTCGTTTGACATGTCCCAGCCAATATTTTCATCTGTTACGCCTGCATTACTATCTACATTTTTTCTGATTCGTAGATTACTCAAATCCAGCTCCTGCAACCCGAATCGTTCCAATGAAGGAATTGAGTCTGGAGTCTCGCTGGTGTTAACCTTAGGCATTGGACGTTGAACACATAGAACTACTGTATAATAGTCTCCGAGTCAATGCCTTCTTCAGACTGATGCAGCAATACAATTTTGACATGTTTGGCGGAAGCCTCCCCACTTTCAATTTGGCTGGCAGTGGTCTATCCGCAAAGAAAATGCAGGTTTGTTACCCTCATCACCGCCTAACTGTCTGGCAACGTCGATTGCCATGCAAGACGCGTGGCTATGCAATCTCTGTACAACTTCCAAAAGTGTCGAAAGGAAAGACAAAGCAGCGTGTCTTCAAAGAGAAAAAAGCCTTCCAGTTCAATTGGTACACAAGAATTCTACAGACAAGCACTAATGCTCCTGTTCTCGTTCTTCATCATC
>Ga0193742_1001109_pt1 | contig 16674 bp, 9 predicted proteins | sample L2c1metaG_FD_165511 | JGI IMG/M metagenome (GOLD analysis project Ga0193742, IMG submission 165511) | Soil microbial communities from a riparian zone of the East river system, Colorado, United States - L2c1 | ecosystem: Environmental > Terrestrial > Soil > Riparian zone | place: USA: East River... | reverse complement strand
CAGGTCCAAATGCATGCAAGGTGTTGGCTTCAACTTATGGGTTGCACCACTCTCTTGATGGGTTGCCTCAAATTTTGGAGTTCTGGATGGAGTAGGAGAGTCTGGAGTTAGGCCAAGAAGAAGCTTAAGGGAGACAAGAGCAAGTTAAAGAGAATGAGGATGCTAAGTTGATATTCGAACTAGCAAAATACATACTACAGCTCAAGTATTTATACAGAAAGAAACATAGACATATAAGGAGTTAACTCAGAAAGCATATGGTAGATAAATGGAACATATAATCAAAAGACTCATACTCTGAAGGATGCTGAAGAGTGCTGACTCAAATCCTCAAAAGTCCTTGTGGCGACTGAAACCCATGACCTCGAGAACTGGTGCATGCATGGTATGATTGGCCTACAACATGGAACATGTGTGGAGCATTGTGGGGCTCTGGTTGTGCTGTGGTGGATAGCACATGGTGCTGGTTGGCAATGGCAATGATAGGAATGATGATTCTGGTGGTAGCAGAGTAGAGTATGAATTCCGACAGAGGTCTGATACAAGTCCGACAGGCTGGCTGGTGGTAAGGGTGATACAGAACAATGGGCAAGGTGGCCATCATCAGAGACTCCATTGGAGCCATCCTATGATTGTTCTTTGGAAAAAATGTGACCGAGCATGGACCATGACAGAGCTAGACATATCACAGTAAGTCTTGTACACAATGTCAAGTAAAATAACATACAGATGCCTATTTGTTCTTGAACAATTTGAGTGTTTTTGGTGGTCCTAGGGTGAGTAACGGTCCAATACTGGACAAAGCAGCATTGAATGTTGGATCTTTAAAGTTGCCGGCACCCTCGCCTTCAGACTTATGTGCGACAAGATGGTCAAGGAGGGCCTGGGTTTCTTGGGGATTCCATTGTGTTTTTGGGGCAGATTGAGATGACATAAGAAGAGTGGTATATTGCAAGCAGAGTACAGCCTGAGTGACTACTGTGGCCCCTGCCAACAGTCTTTGAGTGAGTCAACGAGGTTGCAATTGATTGTCCATCAATGTGATGTTGAGGTGAAGTTAAGATTCTGCATTTGGCAGCCACTGGAATGTTGGATCAAGTTGCCAAATTCTATGCAACATGTGATATCCGAACAGGCTCTTATAGTAGGTCACAACCTCATCATGCAGAGAATGGTGGGTCATTGCACCAAGAAAAAGGCAATAAAACTCAAAAAAGATGGTTATTCTATGTATTTTCACAGAAAAATATTGGGAGACAGTGGGGCCAAACTTGGTAAAATAATTGCAAAAATAATGTGGGTATGACAAACCATGTAAATGGTTACTAGAGGGTGGCCTGGAGAATCTGATCCAGAAAGATCAAATTTTGACTTGTGTCCACCAAATCTGAAATATAGGATGCCAAAATACATGTTAGTGGGTTGGTACGCAAACATCTTCATTTAATGGATGATCAAGGTACTTGAATATCTAGAATCATGAATTTGGTGAGAGTCAAAAGTGAGACAGAATGTAACTTGTCTGAGTATAAAATTAAAACAGAATACAAAATTATGACATTCAATAGACCAGAATACCAAATTTTTAAGTGCTAGGCAAAGAGGAGGAACCAGGAGCAAGTTTCAAATGTCCTATCGAGTTTCGTGAGTTTGTCACAAGCGCCTTCTCCGAAGGTCCTGCGGAGCCTCAAAAAGCAGGACTATTTGCGTAGCCAAACAACTGGTCCGAAAAGGCGGCTTGAACCGAATTTTCATGTTCGAAAGCAAGCCCCCTTTCTCCGGTTTCTGGAGAACACACCAAGTACTACGGGAATTTGCCACCCCGATGACCTCTGATAAGCTTGCAAGTTGATGTCGACGATCGACTCCATATTCACTTGGAAAACCGAGATTGAGCCGAGAACTAGCGAGAACTAGCGGGAACTCCAAGGGGAACTTGAATTCACGGCTCTGAAGTTGCACCTCAGAGATAATAGGAGAGAAGAAACCTGGTATACGGAGCCGAGTCTGGATCTCAATTACCCGCTTCTTAACCGTCGCTCAATTACGAGTTCCTAGTGTCTACACAGCCTTTCATTGACATGTCATCAATGTCATACACAAAGAAGGCTTTGGATTCCGGCTAACAGAATGTGTGGTTGTTTCCATATCACTGCAGATCTAGACATTCGACAGCCATTTGGCAAAATGGGTTAGTTTTGTTTTAAAATAGGTATGTACCTCCCCGTTATTATTTAAGCACAGATATAGGCTCAAGGCCGTAGAAGAGGTCTTTTGCTTTTCGACACTCTTGTTCCGCTCTGTGGTCATTGTTCCTCCGATCATAGACGATGGCCGTAGATATTCCAAAGTCGTTTGGGGCGCTTCTTCTGGGTGGGCTATTTGCCTCTTTGTAAGTTTAGCTGGTTACTTGAAAGTGTAATCGCTGACATCCACGTTTTTATCTAGGCTTTCAGGTTTCGTGATCATCCAAGTGGTCGTATATTTCAAATTGTACCCCGCAGATCGCACCCGGCTCAAGATTATGGTGAGTTATTCCTTGTTTTCCTTATCTGATTTTCAACCTAAGTTTCGGTCTCCAGGTCTTGACTGTCTGGTATGAGATACTTGGATACTTTTGAATGTATCTAATATTTTCCGTCCAGGTTCCTCGATACCTGCCATACCATATGTATTTGGCTATCGCTGTGGAGCTATTTCATTGACCACTATGGAAACATCCCAGGAATTGATATAATACATTGGTGCGAACACTTCGCATGATCTACAATCATTAATACATATAATATTGTCCTTAGGAGTTTGGCGGTGCGTGTTCTCGATATTGTCGTCAGGTTGAAGAAAATATGCTGAGCAAGATATTATATAGCTGAGCGTTCTGTTTCCTGTAAGTGTGCCGCTTATCTAGTCCAATATATGGAGATGCTCAATCTTCGACTTTCATTCAGGCCCTCCTTACATTCCTTGTCCACATGTAATATGATCTCAGAATTCGTGTCTCAACACCTCTAACTCGTTTTATTTCCTAGCTTTTTCGCACATCGCATTTTCATGCGTGAGTTCTCTATTCTCAATGACACTGCTATGTTCTGTTTAGAACGACATGTCTACCAGTCAGCAAGCGCAACTACATACTTACGGCACCTATCGTAAGCATGACTCAACTTCAGCGCTCCAGGCCTTCACTAACAAGATGTCAACTGTCATCAGGTGATTCTTGCGGTTCTCAGACTCGGTATGTGACAGCCCGCCTTAAACCCATGCACGAGGATGGTCGCCTGACATATGTGTTACACATCGTCCTCCTTCATCGTGGCTAGCCTCTGCTTCTGGTAAATACTGCTTTCTCTTCCTGATGTTGTGAAATTAATGATATCACGATCTCAAGTGACGACTGCTTTCATGTACGATGCCGTTTTTTCATGTCCTTACCAGTCAAAGCTGAACTGCGGCCCGGGATCTAGGCTACATCTTCATACCTTTCCCAGGTTTAGGCAGTCTGTTAGGGTGAGTACAATAGTTTTCACACGAATGCGCCTAATACATTCCTCTCTTGCTCCGTAGTTTATTTTCACCACTGGACTTGCCCTTTCAACAGCAGTCGATGTCATAATCACCGCATCTCTCTTTATCCTCCTCCAAACAAGTCGGACAGGAGCCGCTACGTTCGGTGTTCACCTGTCTATTTTGATAATTTGCTGATTCTTAAATAGGTTGGATGCAGTCATCGATGCCTTGATCCGATACACGTTCGAAACATCATCTTTAACTTGGTAAGCACGATATTTATTCTTTCCATCGATATCACATCCGACGTATCGGAATCAGTGCCGGTACCATTGCTTCAATGTTATGCGTACGTTTCGCTCAGTTTTTTTTTTTCCATTTGTTACCTATGTTAACTGTTATCTATCTAGTGGTTGATCATCCCTGGCAACCTCATATTTATGGGGTTGCACTTCGTTATCGGCAAACGTAAGTCTATCTTCATCCTGATACTGCATTTCAAAGGTGGAATGATCTTCCAATTCAGTTTATGCCAACTCTTTTCTCGTCACGTAAGCGAAGTCTTATTAGTTCCTATTATTACCTGGGCGTTCATTGTTCTCCGATCAGACTCAATACGCGGGAGACGATCCGACGAGCGCGTTCTCAGGGCTCAGGAGATCATGGGGTTCGACTTGTTTCGGACCCTCGTCGTGCTAGACCTCGTGATTCTGATCAGAATACGGTAGGAAAATAACATCCGGAACCATTAAGTTTAGAACTAATCCTATCTGGCAATTTAGCTTCCAGGTACTGCGTCCCCGACGGACTCCAAGGCCAAAGGAGAAAAGGTGAGTTTTTTTTTTTTTTCGTTCCGTCTAGGCATTCATTTGTCCTGTTTTCTTGAAAATTAACGCCTTTCCTGAAGATGGTAGTTGTTGTGGAACGAAATGTCCAAAAGCAAAATGCCTGAGCGATCGTCCAGCGTCCCTCCTGTTACGCCATTTATGTTCATGAATCACGACTCGTCCATGTCTTTTCTCTAATTTTTTTTTTTCAATTTCTAGTCTATCAAATCTATGTAGTCCTATCCAAAACACGATGAGCTTTTATGAAATCTGTATTCAGTATATGGTACTTGTAGTAGTATATCCCCCTCCATTGAAGTTGGGGTGAAGTTCCTGGCAGGGTATGGCGGAGGTTCATTCAGATAAACAAATCATTGACACCTAGGCAGTGTACTATTAATACTACTTGCGTACCTATCGGTCTTTCCACTGTCAAATCGGACTCCTAGAAACACACTAGAATATATTCTAAACCATCATACACATTTTTCGGGAAAGGCCACCGACGATATAGGTATATCCAAAGTTATACTGTATGTTCCAATAATGTTGTGGCGCCGGTATATATAATATATGTACTTCCTTCCTTCCTGCTAGTGTAAGAATAAACTCATACCGAGGGCCGAACCTAAAACTGCGACAACTGAGGAGGGTTCGATCCTGATTTATTGTGCAGTTCGAAGAATCTCGAGTTATCATATCCACATCCGAAACTGGCCACTAGGTTGGCGCAAAGATGGCTCCACTTGCAGGCTAGTCCGAGTAGTTCACTGTAGCACTATTCCCAAGACCAGAAAATACACCTTCGAATATATATATACAGTGATCTAATATGACTATTGTTAATGACATTTGGGTTTGGTGATAACAAAGGTTCGTTCAGGCCGTTCAGAACGTGACAAGGCCCGCGATATGCGCGATCAGCATTCTGAGAATTGAAAGTAGATATTATCCGCTTCTCAAAGCACGTTTAATATGATCATCTATAGGGGAAACGAGAACGATAACAAGAGTGGGTTCAAAAAAAGAGGAGGAGAACACTATGAGTGGTATAGATAAAATATGGTCAGAAAAAAAAAAGGATACTAGAAAAAGAAAAGTGGGTAAGGTTATAAATCACACGTTCAGATAAGCCGGGGGAGAGAGGACAAACTTATGATTCTCGATCCATTCCTTCAAGTCCTCCTTTTACTGCCAGCAGACCCCGACCCCGATGCTTGCCTAGGAGTCGTCACATTCGCATTCGACTGAAGTGCCCTCGCAATTCCAGAAGCCATAACCCCAGGAGTCGTAGGGACAGGTGGAGCAGCCAACAATGGTGTTTGATGTTTCGGTCGTTTCGAGTCTTCTTCGTCTTCTTCGTCTTCGTCTTCCTCATCCTGACCATTAACACTAATCACCGATTCATCGACAGGTTTCATCGCATCTCGCTCACTCTGATCCAACAATCTCGACGATTCCCTAGAATCTGGCTGCTGTTGCTCTCTCTCTAAACCTATCCTTTTCGCGGCTTCATCCATCTCCAATCGTCTAATCACATCAATCTCTCCCTGGACAAGAACGCCTTCCAACCAATTATGATGGATGAGATCGGAAGCTTTAGCTCTTTTATCAGGATGAAGACGGAGCATCGGAGTTAAGAAGGCGGATAAGGCATCTGCGTCTGGTTTGGGGAAGAGGTATTTATCATTTAATACGGATTCCAGAGGCCAGTAGCGGAGTTTGCTGATATGTCGTAGTTCTCCTGTAAATCAGGTTTAATGAAGTGTCAAGAACTTTCCAATAAATAAAACCTTTACCTTTCCGATTGAAGAATTCGTGTGAGTATTTACCGGAGAATGCTACGGATTTGGGGATTTCTCCTAAAAGCTCGATGATTTGAGCGATGTGATCGTCGTCTTTGCTGTATCGGGTTCCTGATGCTGGATCGAAGAGATAATCACCTCCGGTGACGAGTTCGAATAGCTAGATAGCTAGAAATCAGAAAGGAAAATTGAGATGTCGGGAAAGGAGCATACGATACACGCCACGCTCCATAAATCTGAACTAGTTCCCCATTTTGCGCCCAAGATGACTTCTGGACAACGGTACTGTCGTGTTTGGATATCGTCTGTGAAGTGGTGTTCAATCCACGTGGCTGAGTGATGGTGAGAAAACAAAGAAAATTATAAGAAATAATGAATATTTGCTTACCATTCCCAAGGTCAGCAATCTTGACGGTGATCTTGGAGGCTTCTAGTTGAACTGATGATTCGTCTGATTGATGATCGATAGACATAATGGAGTTTGATACTTGTTCGAGTTCCCCCGATCTGCCTGATCCAGGTACGGGTACGGGTCGAGTGGACGAAGGTGGGGGTTGAGACATGAGAGAGGGTTCACGTCCTACATAACCGGCCTTCGCATCGAGAGAGACATTGCCTACCTCGGCTGCGAGATCAGCTGAAGGACCTCGCTTGACAGTGGAAAGACCAGCTTTCTCTACTGCGGGTGTGGCGTCGTCACCGTCGATCTTGGACATGGCGAAAGCCCATTTGTCGAGCATTGGACTGCTGCCAAACGAAGAGGAAGGTGAAGGGAGAGGTTGTGATCCGGTGATGAAAATGGACTCGGATCGTGGTGTTTGGTTCCCGCCACGCCCTTTTGAAGGAGGTACGCCGACTAGTCGGGTAGGAGGCGTGCTGGCACTAGCTGAGGACGTAGCTAGTTCGGCGGATATGATAGATTCCACATCGTCAATACATATTAGTACATTCTCGGGTTTCAGATCTGACGAAAAAGTTGGCACGAAAATCGATGAATAACGAAGGAAAAACTCACCCGTATGAATAACACCACAACATCGGTGCATGTAATCTAGACCCAGCAATATCTGTTTCGCGATCTGTTTGACAAGCGGCGTGGGAACGCCTTTATTCTGGTGACGCTTGATGAGACCAAGGAGATTTTCGCCCAGGACATCGAATACCATACAAACATGAATGCCATTAGGACCTTTATGGCGAAAGTGATCAAGGAACGAGACGACATGGGATCGTCCAGCATGAGTATGGGATGGAGAAGGGGGAGGGTTCGGATTTGAAGGAGACGGTGCGACTGGGGGAGTTGAAGAAGTTATGAGACGTTGGAGGAGTTTGATCTCGTCAAGGGCGGTTTCTGTGTAACGTGGAGCAGATTTGACGACTTTGAGGGCGACATGTCGATTCATTCTGATTATATATATATATATGAACAAAAAGGTTGAATTGTGATTTTTTTTGGGTTTGACGACATACTTTTGGTCTTTTGCTAGCCATACTGTTGAGAAATGGCCCCATCCAAGCTTGCGTACGACAATATAACGCTCGTCTGAAAATGTATCGCCGATCTTAACCGGATGGTAACCACCTTTGACATAGTCTTCCCAATCTTCCTCATCCTCCGTCATGATGGATGCGGATTGCGAAGAATAGGAACCGTGAGACATAGCCTGCCAACTGGATTTGCTTCCTGCGCGTCCTTGGTCCCAGTGGCACCGAGATAAGCAAAAGTAAACTTGGACAGAGATAAGCACGGGTCCAGGGTTAGGTACCGATACTGACTAATCAACAGCTCCTTGTTGTCGTTTGATGAGACCTTGAGCTTGAGTGTCGACGATGAAGAGATAGATTGAATTAAGCCACGATTCGCTGGTGATCCACACGGTTAAGATAACTACACAACCAGAAGAAGAGAATATAAAATAAAAAAAAAGAAAGGAGCTGACTAGCAGTTTATTATGTAATTCGGAAAATGAACTCCGCGCAGTTTAGGTGGACTATATTTAGCAGTGAATAGGAAGTCTGCAATTATTAAGGTTAGAAAGAAACAAGTTGACACAAAGGATGGAAATCAAAAAATGTAGCTCCAGTGTTCTGTTCAAATATAATATTAGTATGCTTCTGCACAAATACGCAAGCTTAACTTGAACGTCGAAAAAATAAAAATTTCTTGTGATAAAAGGGGGACCCAAGATTATAATAACAAGTTCAACACAGGTAGATTTATTCTTTCAACAAAGAAATCTTTGCCTGCATCGTCTACTTCATTATCATATATAAGTGAATCAGTCCTTGAAAGATGAGGAAGGTGGATGCCCTCATTCCTTGTGACATTTGGCTCTAGTTCAACTCCATTTCTTTTTTGATATTTGGTGGATATCTTAAACTACATTTGGACAATACGTAGAAAAAATAAGAATATTTGGCTGAACCAAAACGGTGCTACTACGACTTTTGACTACCCCGAAAGAGTCAAATATTGGATATATTCACGGGCATCAGAAAGCTCAACCGGAACGGGAAGGATTAGTCAGCACAATAGGAAACCTGTTACCGTAAATTTTCCGTTCTTCTTTACTCGTTTGCAAGGCGCTAGTCCCGCGCTGGCCAAACGAGGAATCTTATTATTAGTACTATCCAAACCGAGTCCAGTAAATCCAACATAAAATCCTGCTAGTGGCCACGACTTGCGGAAATTTACAACGGTATGTATACCATAATTATCTCTCTTCATACTGAGTACCTTGCAACGTAGTAATTTTTTTTAAGAACCTAGTCGGAGCACATGTTAGCTGTGACCGTGACACGCACATCCAAATTTGTGTCTCCATTCCTCGAACGATTATAGTATATCTTCTCCGTGTAGTAGAGGTGGGGCGCTTTCCGTAACAATGAAACTTGCAAAGTATCCGCATTACAGCAAGGCAGATTATTTCCGTGAACCCGAGATCGACAATATAAACAAGCTAGTTAAAAAAGTGGGTGCAACTCGTATTATCAAAAGTTATATGTGCTTCACTCGATTCACAGACTTAAACAAACGAAGATGTAATAGGCTCCATTTATGATGAGGGTCCGAGCGTTTTTAAAATAAATTGGATATATTTTAAAAAGCCGATAAAAGTTGAGTCCGGTTCGCGGCATGGCCAAGGTTTTTACTTCGTATCTTTTTTTTGCATTCGATTTGATCCATCAACGTTCAGGAAAATAGCTTGGTCGAGTCTGTCGCCCTGGTCAACTCTTCGACCTCATGGCCCCAAGTTGCTTCTCGTTCCTTCTTAATCTGCGTTATCTTCTCTGGCAAACCTGTTTTCCATCCTTGTTGCACTCGTGCTCTGTAGTAGCCGTATATCTGTCATTCCGGTCTTTTTCTCTGGCATCTTCCTTTCAGATTCAGCTTAGGTTCTCTTTGGCACCGCGAACTCCGATCCATAAATAAGAACGTCCATTAGGGCATATCCTATTCTACTAGTGAACTAGCTGTTACAACGGAGGTATGATATATTTACCCTACCTACTTCTTCTGTGTAACCATTAATCTACCTTTGAACTCGCGTGTATGTCTCAATGCAGTTCTGCCGCCGGTAATCGTCGCGTTTATTAATACGTCCTATGATTTTACACAGCACAGTTCCTGGTATCATTGCTACTGAACACCAAGAATGCCGCTGATCTGACGGCGAAAATACTCACCGTCGCTTCGCTTGCTATATTCATCGCTAGTTGCCTGATCCTGGCTCGTCGATACCGGGATTGTGAAATATTTTTATTCCGAAGAGGTACGTTTTCCAGTGAGTTATTCATACGATGCCGACTCTGAACGCGTCTTGAAGGGGATAATCCAACCCTTGAGCGCCTACCTGGAGAATGGGAAAGAGTCGAGGCCGTCGTCAAAATAAACGACCATTTTACTCTCTTAGACGATACGATACGGCTTGGACTGATATTATAGCCGGCCAGGCGTGGTTTCGTTCGCCTTGGACCTAACGGCCGCCCATTCGCGATATCCCTTTATTGCCAAATTCGTTGTGTCAACTCTTTACGTTCCTCCTCTTAGTACACCGTCGCGAGAGAGATGGCATCGTCACCGACCCAGATATTTTAAAGAAGATACCACATGATAACCACTGCTTCCAGTTCATCCGATAAAAACACCATCATGCCGGCCAAAAGGAAACACTATCTGTGCTCAGGGATTCGGAAGCACTCATCGCTGCGGTAACTAACTGGGCCTCAAATTCGGAAATTCGTTCTCAATAACAGCGCATCTTGAGAAATATGTAGACAACCTTTGATCAAGATATTGAACCCACCAGCTGAATTTAATTTCTGCTGCAAGATCGAAAATCTTGAACCTTAGCATACCTCCCACTATATTTCTTCGGAGAAATGGTTACACAATGTACATAAGCCGAACCATCGGTTAGCTTCTAGCGGAGCGGAGTCAGATGCGGTTAACAACAAATACGATCTGTGTCAACGTTCACGGAATTTGAATCACATTGGTGACTTTTATTTGGACTCAAGGAGCATATTTTAGAGCACGAGTTGGAGCGATTGTCGTGCTCAAAGTAAACTCACGCGGGTTGCATGAGTAAAAGCCGTAAGACCAGGAAAGTGATGAATACCAGGGATTTCGATGTATGACACAGCGTGAAGGTAAAAGGATGTTGTGATAGTAAAGCTTTCATTGCAATTGTCCCGCATGTGCTGGATGAATTATACTTGCCAAAGTTTGACACCGTTGAAAGGGAGTGCTTGGGTCCAACAGTAAGTGTGGCGTGGCTCCTGGCCCGTGACGATGATGGGATTCGACCGATACCATGGCATAAGAAAAACATTGAATTTCGTATATATCTCACAAGTGATTTACAACATGCAAATGTCAGACAAAGGGTCTCAAGCTCGTGACAAGGTTTTCCTAGCCTCCTCACTAGCCTTCCTGGCACTTGCAAGTGAAGGACGGGCCATACCACCCCCATCGTGATTGTCCGGTATCGTGCCTGCATTGATAGAAGGCGTGGATTCTATCTGGGAATCTCCATTATCCAACACCTGGCTAACAGTCGTCGACGTTGAAGATATTGTCCCTCTTCGTCCAATGCTGTTAGCAGCGGCTGTGGCTCTCAGTAGAAGGCCGCTGCTAGGCCGTCTCTTTCCTCGTGAAGCAGTAGAAGTTGTAGAAGTCGACGTAGAGGTAGAAGCACCAGGAGCGATAGCCGTGAGATTCATCATAGGCCCAACGGCCCCCGCCGCTTTGACTTGAAATGAAAATTTCTCATTCTTCTTCAAAAACGGACTAGGCAAGTTCTCTTCATCGTTGAAATCATATTCCGGGGGTGTGTGGTGATGACCTTGATAAATAGGCCCAGCTGGCATTGGCATTGTAGTAGCTCGAAATGTGGCTGCAGGATTACTGGCAAGATTTGAATTGCTCTTCGAAGGACGTAGATGTGGATGAGGAAGTGGTTTAGGCTGCGCAGAGGATGATGATGACGTCGTCGGAAGTATAGGTTCAGAGGCTGACGTGGGAAGAGTACCGGCTCGATTGTGGGTTGGACGTGTTGAGGTGCGGATAGAAGGTCGACGTATTCGGGTAGGAGGAGCGGCAAAGGCAGCTTGTGACGTGATGGTTGTCGACAATCCAGAGGAAACAGAAGAGGCAGACGAGGATTCCGACGGCTCGTCTCTTTCCTTCTTCTGCTCCTTTGCTTTTCTGGAACTGGGACTAGGAGGTGGACTATCGACTTCCTCCTCGTCTTGGCGTTGTCTAGCTGGCATTCCTTCACGATTGCCACACTCGAAGTCGAAAATCTTGGCGAAATTTAGCCCAACTTTAGGTGAGCACTTGAAAAGATTGACCAGTTCCGCTTGAGAAGGTGTTGCTAGGGTTTCTCCTGTCGACGTCAAAACAACACCTTTCATAGCGGATGGCATGAAGTCGATGTAAGCTGATCGGCTCATAGGTGTTTCGAGGGAAGGTATCATGATAGTAGACGTTGGTTTCGGCGTTGGTTGCGATGCCGATTTACGACGTAGGTGCTGGGTTGGTGTCTCTTGCGTTATGCGATTCATGGGTTCTAGGCGATTTTTGACCTCCTCTAGAGGGTTCTTTTCTTTTCGGACTGCATTGAGGCGAGTTAAGAAAGAACTATTTCAGGAGAAAAAAATAGAAAGACCTTTCATGACGCCTTCGTCTATCTTCCTCATCTTCTCTTCGAGCTCGTTTCGGACTTCATTTAGACGAGTTGCTTCCACCACAAGCTCATTTTCCCTATTGACCACCCACTGGATCCTCACCTCAACCGACTTTAAGCTTTCCTCTACTTCTTTCCTAATTTCAGCTTCTCTCCTTGCCCAGGCGTCAGAAAGCTGCTCTTCTCTATTCCGAACCGCTTCCATAATCTCTTCTTCACGTTGGGCCATCGCCAAGGCTACCTCTTCCTCCCGTTTACAAATCAGCACTCTAAGCTCCTCCTCTCGGCTAATGATGGCCTGCTTGACAGACATTTCTAGTGCTTGCTGCGAAACCTGATGCGACTGTCGTAGTTGGCTCACTAGTTGGTGAAGAGAAGCAATTTCCTGATCTTTGTGGGATAAGAGTGATGCCATTTGTTGCTCTTTCTCAGCAATTGCTTGTTCTCGAGATAAAATTTCACGTTCTTTGTTAGCTAAAGTAGATCGATGCCCTTTGACCATAGACAACCTGTTTATTACATTTGAGAAATGATCAAACCCAAAGATGAACCAGAAAAGGAACGTACATTTTCTCCGTTTCAGCTACGTTGGAGATAAATTCGAGACGTTCATGTTGGAGGAGCTGGGCGGCTGAAGGACGCATTGCAGGCTGATAACATGAAACGTTAGACGAAGAATTTGAAACTGATAAAATAAGATAAATCATACATTCAAGTTTAACATTGATTTGATGACGGAAGTCAGAGCTTGTGAGTATCCCCTGGGAAGTGGCGGTATGCGGCCATTGCTAACGGGGATGAGACTTGGATAATCGCAGGTAACATTTCAACACACCGTATAAATATACTCAGTTCGGCGTGCGTCTTGGCTTCGTGAAAAGGAGGCTTCAGGGCACAAAGTTCATAAATAAGGCACCCAAGTGACCAGATATCTGACTTGGAGTCGTATGCCTTTTCCTGCATAAGTTCAGGCGACATATAATACGGTGTCTGCCGAGCAAAGAGTCAGGTTTATATCGCAATGGAAATGCAAGATCACTAACTCCGACGTATGTGTTGGCGAAACTAGCTTGCGCCAGAGCTTTCGAGAGTCCAAAGTCACCGAGTTTGACAGTATTGTTTGCGTCCAGAAAAACTAGAATCTATCCTGAACATCAAGGAACCGGTGTTGTTATAATTCTGACGTACCATTATCAGGCTTCAAATCTCGATGCAGAATTTGCGTCCTCCTCGAGTTCGCATCTGCGTCGAAAGGGACGGTAAGATGTGCGGGACCTCCGGATGCATTCCCGGAATGCGCATTCGGATGATGACAATGGTGTAAAGCGAGAAGTATCTGGAGGAAATAATTCCAGATAGTATCTTCTGGTAGAGGTCTACTCTGTTTCGTGGCTTGCTTTATGATCGTTGAGAGGTCTCCGCCGCCGCAGTATTCCATGAGAATATAGAGAATTCCAGCTTCTCTATCAACAAATCGGTCATGATATCGTACTATATGTTCGTGATGGAGGTCCTTGAGAATATTGCTGCGGGGGGTGCAAGTAAATCAAGTGTCAACAATCCGGTCTGTGATGATTGGCTTACACTTCAGATACAATTTGCTTTCTATCTCTCTCGCTCATTCTCTCAAAGTTCAGCTCCTTGCGTGCGAAAACCTATTGATAACCGAAATAAGTGTCTGTGAAGTGGCTTCCGACTTTGAGAGACGCACCACTCCATCCGTTTTCCGCCGAACTTTACGAATTATTCCGAAAGAACCATTACCAATGATGTCTAGAGGTTCGTACTGATCCAGAAATGCAGAGGAAGACATGATGAACAGCGAATGAATGGACTGGCAGTATTACACTTGAACAAAAGGCAGAGTCGAAATCCTTCCAACATCATGTGATCGTGACCGGGTGATCACGTGGCTATAAATTGGTGGTTATTACATAACGCTTCACTCAATGTCGAGGAAGCTGTTTGTCAAGGCCGTGTCGTCGCAGAGATCACAACCATAGTCCGGCTGTCAAACTCCGCACCCTCAATACCTAACCCTGGGCCGTGACCATTCTGTGACTGGGTGAAAAGTGGTTGATGTGGGTCAAATGGTCTTCCTTCGTTGATGGTCAAGTCAAAATGTCGACACACTGTGTCTCTTTGACCTTTTTCTATCTACACATTCATTCTGCTGTGATCTTCACACACACTGGTTCTTTCTACAAGCTTGCAATTACCGCCGCCCTATCCAGATTCTCTCTCAATCTCTCACCTCGGTCTGATCGATCCCCACGCCAGCTTCAAGTCTCCATACCAGCAACCGGAAGTTTGACCGTCGACCATTTGCCGGTTCTCGGCCACCATATAAGCGCCTTTAAATTCGTCGGTGTCAGTAAATCAAATCCGATGTGTAGCTATGGTTCTGATCAACGTATTTGTAAGTAGATTAGGTACTGATATGTTAATGAGCGTCTTTATTTTTCGGAATCGCTTGCCACTTTCAACTTCTGCTTCTGCTCCTGCTTCTTCCACATCCTATAAAAAATCATTGTCCCATGAAATTGCGCGGCCGAGAATAAAATATGCAGTATAGGTGTAAGGATCTTGAATGCAAGAGGCCATCTATTCCAAAGAATTCCGAATATGTACATGGTGAGGATCGTTTCTGAAATCGTGCCAAAGAATGTGGTGATGCAGGCGAACTTGAAGACATTGGCAAGGAAGAAGTGCGATGTAGGATATACACGGTAGAGGATTAAGGCGAGATGGGGAAGGAATTCAGCGACAATATCAAATGCACCTATAGGAAAATTCGCACACATCGAACGAGAACGGTGCTGTAGATAAAAAAAAAAGCCTACTTACCCCAGACGGTGCAAAGCATGAATTCTATGCTCGATTCTCGGTCCCCTTTAATGCTTATTGTAATCGCGGTCTGGGCTACTATGATGCTTCCGATGTGATGAGCCACTGACACTGGCGAAATTTTGACTCGATATATCAGCTCGAACAGGAACATGCCTGTCAGCATCTGGGCAGCAATGAGCAGGATGTCCCCCATCGTTACTCTGGACCCTCGGACATACGGCGCATAAAAGCCCGCTCCCCCAAAAGCCACAGAACCAAATGGGTAGACGCCAATGATGAGGATAGCAATTTTTGTGACGCCAGCAATATAGTGATTAAGAAAGCTGCGTCGCTCCACATCGTTCAACCGGGTATATTTTGAACCATGAAGTTTTTCTAGTAGGAAGCGCTGCAGGATGTAGAATCGAATCAAAAATAAGACGACTAAAACAATGGAGAGGATGAGGGCACTGTAGCGCGCAAAATTTGAGATTGATGATATTGGAGAATGTCTAATACGGTCGCCGACACCGTCGTGGGGGGGAGCCATATTGAAAATCTTGAGGGAGCTGTGGGAGGAGCAGGTTTTAAAGGGTGTTGAATCATCGGAAAGCTAAAAATACGTAGCAAAGTACCAGGCACCGGTCACCGTCCAAAAAACTCAGGGTCCTGACGCCGCAATTGCAAGACCCCGAATCGTACTCGGCGAAGAAAATGGTGATTTTTGTACAGACAAAAGATTAGCGGGCTCGAGACACGCGGCACACAGAATAGCAGCATGAGCGTATTTATCAGCACCAATACTGAGAGACTGATATAGTAGTCGGATTATTGGTAGAGGCATGCCATTTTGGCTGTACTTAAGTTGAACAGGAGGGACCAATAACACCAATAATTCCAACCAAAAGTGTTTTGAACGACCTTCATTATATGGTATCTCTAGAGGCGGATGTGTCGCGTCGTTGCTAGCTGCCTCAAAAAAATAGAGTTTCGAAGGCTGAGGTTGGTGAGGTAATAATACCTATATGCACGTTCGTATTGTGTCCCGCACTAAGACGATGCGCTGAGTTGATGATCATTTTGATAAATACTTTCAAATGTCACTCACAGTGAGAAGTCCAGATCACCGTGTAAAACATCTTCAAACTATATTTGGCTAACTTAGAGCCTGTTCAGCTGTGCCGCAAGTTTCCGATTCTCAAACTAAGATGTTTGTACCTGCTGGGTTTCCCGTTGCCGTTGCCGTCAGACTTTGAATTCACATCAGCATGTATATGTTCACCATAGATAACAATCATTCACCATTGATAACTACATCGCTAATGCAATGGACCAACCTCAAACAAGGATGCATCTGCATACCATCCTTGTTGCAATCACATTGCAACTGTCACTTCTCATGCCAACACTTGTGCGTCTGTCATGGTCCGTGCTCGGTCACGTTCTTTCCGAAGAACAATCAAAGGACGGCTCCAACGGAGTCTCCAATGATGGCCGCCTCACCATTGTTCAGTG
>Ga0193742_1001108_pt1 | contig 16677 bp, 12 predicted proteins | sample L2c1metaG_FD_165511 | JGI IMG/M metagenome (GOLD analysis project Ga0193742, IMG submission 165511) | Soil microbial communities from a riparian zone of the East river system, Colorado, United States - L2c1 | ecosystem: Environmental > Terrestrial > Soil > Riparian zone | place: USA: East River... | reverse complement strand
ACATCCAATTATGATCATCTTGGGCTCCTTGCTCCTGTCAACCCTGATCTCCAAACTAACCAAAGTCTACGGAATGTCGCGGAGCCTTCGTCCTTATCCCATCAGAGCCAATCGGAGGACGTTCCGAGCGGATTGTCGGCAAACGGGAAGTAGCCCACCATTGGCTTCTGCAACGACGGGTGCTAACCGGTTATGAGAGCAAGCTACTGAAGCCCATGAGCTCCTTGTGTTGGGGATGTCGAGGTGGTGGTGAAGTTGGGATTGTGTGGGACGGACTGCACCCAGTTCTTATTCGTTCCATCCGGAACCAAAGTTCCGTTTTGCTTGATGAATTGCGTGGCCTGGGACATGGTCATGCAGGTAGCTCCGAAGGTTTGCAGGTTTTGGAATAGAGTCTGCCATTGTGCAAGAGTGAACTCGTCATAGCCATGCGCGTAGATGCCAATTACTCCTCCTGCCGCGCCCATGCCCTCTACTAGAGCTGCAGCCGATGAGGTGGGCTTGGTAGCATCAAAGCCCGTTGGAATCCACACCGCACCGATGTTGTAGAGGTCGAGGAACGGGAGTGTCCAGTTGCCGTTCGGTAGCTCGTTGGCATCGAGAATGCCGTTGCGGTTAGAGTCTAAGCCGGCAGCTTGAATATGACTTTCGACTGTCTGGTTGGACGAGGTAAATGGAGTTGCAAAGCTCTTGACGATGTATCCAGGCATATTTGTCTGAATATCGGCTACAGCTCCTTCGACTTCATTGGTCAGATAGTTGCTGGCTGCGATCGCGAGGTAGGGTTGTTTGATGTTTGCGTTGGAAACATTGGCCAATAGGGCTGGCGTGAAGAAGAGCTGGTTATCTTGCGGAACACAGGTATAAGAAGGCTTCTGCGTCGTGATGACGCTGCACACGTCTAGCATGCCGTTGTAGGTATTCGAGATATCTACGTTGAGGTCGGGAGTCGAAGAGCCGTTGAGGAAGGTCTGTAACAGCCCGGTTCCGGTGTTGATGTTCATTGTGGCAACACTGGCGGCACCGGTGTATTGAATGGTGACGACGTTATTATTTGCCAAATCCGAATGGCTACGGGTGTGGGCAACAATCTCATCGCCTGCCTGCTGCATTGCAATGATGGATTGCCAATTGGTTGGGGTAACAAGCTTCGTGTTCAAAGCGTAGCTGAAAGAGCACCCGTATTGGTGAGCCAATGCACTGACAGACTGCGCTACGCCCAAGTTGATGTAGTCATCGATGAAGGGAACGATGACGAGTGGGGTTGCTCTTGTTGTGAAGGCAGGGCTCGTGTTCACATTCGTGCCATCGTCGGTAACGTTGATGTATGTTGATGCGATGGATGCGGTGGGGTTGGGAAGCACAATGGATTTCGAGAGCGTCATTGGGAAAGAGGCGAAGTTGCGAACCGTTGCAACAAGCGGATCTGCCGCCGCATTTCCAGTGAGCGTAGACTGGGTAATAGTGGTAGGACCTGCGGTCCCGTAGACTTCGATGGCACCCCCGGTGTTTCCGCTAAGGATGGAGTTATTGATTGTGATGCCATTACCTCCACCAACACCGACTCCGAGTTGGTTGTAGAGACCCTCGCTGTTGGTGACGACTTGTGTGCCGGATACAGCGCGGAGTCCCTCGTACTGGGCACCCCGCCATACGTCGTTGGTGAAGGTTTGTGTGCCGGCGGCGGTGGTTTCGATGTCGATTGCGGTATAGTTCGGGTTTACGAATGCCATTCCGGTGACGGTTGTGTCGGTGATGCCTTGAATGAGGAGTGCCGAGTCCCGTTGTGCCGCTTCGACACCGGGTGCAGTAAATGCAGTTCCAGGATTTGTCTTCGAATAGACGTAGAGTATGCCGTTCAGGTAGTACCACTGATTGGGTGCAATGATTGCACTTGTCGTGCTTACCGGCTGGCCGAGAACGGTGTTAAACCAGACCTGTTCCGGTTGGTACGAGCCTATCGATACTTCCCATACGTTGGTGCTTCCACTGGCTGCCGTCCAGCCAGTCGCATATAGATTTGCGCCGGAGATAATAGGTCGCGCTCCAGTTCCGTAAGCACCGAAGGAGATACCGCTGGTTGATGGAATGAGTTCTTCGCGCCAAGTGCCGCCCGCAAGGAACAGGATGGTATCGCCCTTTTGGAACGTATGAGAGTTGACTTTGGCTACAGTCTTCCAAGGGGAAAATTGGACAAAGCCGAGGGAGTTATCGTTGCCGCTTGGGCTGACGTAATAGGTGATGGCGAGAAGTGAGGTCGCGGGAAGCAACGCCAAGGCAGATGCTAGAAAGATATATGGTCGCATGGTGTTTATCCTGTAGTTAGACTTTTACTGATTGATCAATTAATGGCCGACCTCTAAAGATTTTTACCTGAAGCTGACAGTTACTAAAATACCTAGGGGCGCTTTGTAATTGGTGGTATCACATATAAGTCGCTGGTAGTGAGAACCTCAGCGATCTCCTTTTCAACTCCTGGGCCCGTCTTCGGAAATCCATACAATCCTGCGTATGGAAAGAGCTCCTGTTCGGAGATCGCGGTGTAAATATCAAGGTCAGCACATCCGAAGTCCATAACGTAATAGCCATATGTCTGAATCGCCTGCAAAATCCTGCGAGCAGGTAGGCTAAGTTTCAGACTGTCGAGATTGAGGGCAGGATCCAATTGAATAATGCCCCCATAGGGAACAAGGCCAGTGTTCGTCATTCCTTTGTGTGTGCATGTATTGAGACTGGTTAGCACGCCGTAGTCTCGTGCAGTCGCCGGGTAGACTCGTGCTGCCCAGACTCGACTGACGGAGCCTCCGAGGGCGTGGCGAATGGGAGCATCCCCTTGCGTCGCCTCACCCGGTTGAATGAGCAGAGGCAGCTCAGAGAAGCGCGAAGCAGTAGAACCCCCATGGTCACCCAATGAATTGAAGGAGGCGGGGAAGTTTGCGTAAAGAGTATTTGGCTCGTGCGTATAAGGATCAGCGCCTACTTTGTAGAGGCTCACGAAGGTGTCATTTTTGGGATCGATGAAGATGACATGACGATCTCCGGCCTCGTTTGCCGGCATGGCTGTCATCCAGTCAGAAGGAATACGGAAGGGAATCGTTGTGCGCGTCGATTCTTGCTGGTACCACATGCTATGGATCGATACGGAAGTCGAGTCGGGTTGCGCGATGGCCACTCCATATCCAAGCCCATCGCCCTTCTGATTTGTATTCAGTTGAACCGTTTTGATGTATCCATGGGGCAACCGAATGCTGGGCCAGGTTGCAGGGATAGGATGATAGAACGGAGAGTCGGCTGAAAATCGCATGCTGAGTGGCAACTGCGAGTTTGGGTCAGGAGCCGTCCAGCCGCTCGGTAAAAGAGCCGGCAATACCTCCGAGAGGTCGGTGGCGTGATCCAAAGAGAGGTCGAAGCCAAAATTGAGATACATTGCTGCAATTAGCGACCGTGCGCTCAACTCGTTGGCTGTAAGACCGGCACCAGGTGTGTCACTCTGTCGAACGATGTCAGATAGAGGCTGCTGCACGCTCGGGTGTATGGCATATGCTTTGAGCCCTTGACTGAAGCTCCGGTCGACGTCTTGTATGACATGCATCGATACGACATTCGACAACATGATGCTTCCATCGGGACGAACCGCAATCGCTTGTAGATGGTGTTCGTTGTCTGAGAGGTTTCGAACCGAAAAGACAACTGTCCGATTGCTTACGGTGGGGCCGAACGAAGAGTTGCGTGTAGCCGGCAGAGGAGTTTGATCGAGACAGTAGGTTATGGCCTGCTCTGATGTGGTCCCGGAAACAGATACGGAGATTGCTCCAGATACGATGGCTGGGTCTACCAACCCGAGGATTATGAATGATGGCGCTGGAGAGTCGCCCGATTGCAAGTTGTGAATACATGGATTGGATTCTGCAGTGGCAGAGTGCACTACGATGCTCCCTAGGAGAAAGAGTGATGCGAGGACGGGGTGAACGTTGGATAGCCTATACGCCATGGAGCACCTCCGCGACTACAGTCGAGGTGGTAGCTCCCAAATCCAAGTAGATCGCCTCTAACTGATTGACAACCAGTTCAAGCTTGCAACTGTCCTGTACGGTTTTGTGTCCGGCATAGGCAAGCGATGCAGCCAATTCGGGTTCCCGTAGTAGACGCAATATCATGCTGGCGATTGAGCCGGCGTTGCCTGGTTCTACAAACATGCCGTTACTCCCATCTTTGACGACGTCGGGAATGCCGCCTACGGGAGTACAGATGACGGGAAGACCATGGCTCATGGCCTCCAGCACAGACATGGGTACGCCTTCGTTGTGACTGGGAAGGCAGAACAGGTCGACCTGCTCGTAGATTCGCTCTAACTCATCTGCAGAAACCCAACCCAGTAGACGCACCTGGCCGCTAATTCCAAGGAGCTTCGCCTGTTCAGTGGCTTCCTTCAACTCGCCATGTCCGGCAAACCAGAACTCGGCCTTGGGAAAGTCGCGCAGGACGATGGCTGCTGCAGCAATCAGAGCATCGTATCCTTTTCTTGATTCGAGCTTTCCGGCGTAGAGTACGCGTGGTGATAGTCTTGCTTTGCGAGGAGCCGATGAAAAACTCTTCACCGGATTTGGAAGGACAACAATATTGGAATGCACAGTATTGCGTCGGATAATTTCGGCCCAGGATGATGAGAGCGCGATCACTCGGTCCGCGCGGCTAAAAGCAAACCGCCATGCCCAGCCTGGAGTCTTCTGAAACAGAGATTCCTCGCTGGCTGCATGAATGTGGAGGATGACGCGCTTGTGGAGCGCGTTCGCTAGGGCCAAAATAGGTAACTTCCGCAAAAGACTGATCTGGCCTGCGAGATGAATATGTACGATCTGAACATTTAGAAGAGCGAAGGGGGCGTGTGCATAAGCCTTTACCGCTGCCCAAATTTTTTTCAGCGAACTTCTGTCGTCGTAGGTGGAGAGAATGGTGCACATCCCCTCCCACATGCGCGTGCTCTGGTGCAATCGAACCACAGAATCGATGCCGCCGCGGCCATTACGACCCGGCGCTACAACCAGAACTTGTCGATTCGAGGCTGCCATTGCTTTCCTTTCCATATCAAACAGTGCTTAGGGGTGTGATGACGAAGGCGGAGGCGATATGCAGATCGACGTTTTCGGCGAGACAATCATTTCGAATCGCTTCTACCGCTGAGTTCGATTGCATTCTTTGACTGATAAAGACGTGGTGGACAGAGTGCTTGCGGAGGAGCATCTTCAGGTCCGCGTGTCTCCCGAGGACTCGAAGGCCGCAGATTGAAATTCCTCGGACTTCGGGGCGTTCATCGATGAAGCCGACGGCACGGTACTCTGGGCAATGAAGCCGTAACTCCGAAAGGATGCTGATTCCAGCTACGTCTGCACTGCAAATCAACACAGGTTTTCGCTGACTTTTTTTCAGGATTCTGTTGCTGACGCCGGAGAAATTTAGGAAGAAGACTCGTAGGCCTGCGAACGCCAAGATGGATAGGGCCGACTCGAGCAGGTACACGGGACGGGGTAGTACAACACCGTGCATCCGTGAAAATAGTGCGGCGCAGGTTGCTCCGGCAGTCGATCCAAGCAGGCTGATTCCAGCCAACTTGGGCAGCTCTTCTACTGATGTGAAGCGCCAATGCATCTTATGGAGGCGAAGAAAAGCGAGCACAAGACATTGGCAGGCGCTCCAGAGGACGGCCGTTTGGAGCAACGTTGCTCTGGTTGCATTTGTAATGTCGCCGTCAAAATGCAACCGGAGTGCCGCATAGACACAAGTCAGGCTGAGGAGGCCCATGAATGCAAGCTGAAATGAGGGGAAAAAACGATGGAGAAGCGATTCCGCATTTCCATACATCCATCTCCGCATGCGGATCGAGTTCGAAGCGATACCCGAGTCTGTTCGCAAAGAATCGTGCACTGGGTTGAATGCGGACTTAGGGTTTCCGACCTCGAGTATTCGGCAAGTGATTAAGAGTGGAGTGAACGCAACCACAACATAGATGATTCCGTGTGCCTGGTCGCGTTCTGCTGCAATTGCCAAAGGAGCGAGCCACAGAAGATTGATGAGGCCCACCGAGCCTGCAACACGCTCATGTCCGAACCTGCGCGCAAGGATTTGAAACGCATGGGTGCGATGTGGGGTGTACCATCGCTGGCCTGTGACCATGCGAGTGATCAATGTGGTCGTGGCGTCACTAATGAAGACTGCGAGAAGAATGAGCGGCACTAAAATAGAGAGTTGATGATGTGCTGCGGCAATCAGTGACAACACTCCGAGCGTGAAGCCAATGAAACAGCTTCCTACATCTCCCATGAAGATTTTCGCGGGCGACCAGTTGAAGAATAAAAAAGGCGCCACGGTAACGCCCAGCATCGCAAATAGCAGAGCCGGGATTGTGATCCCCCTCTCAAAAAAGATGATGCCCGCACATGCAGCGGTGACTGTGACGACCTCTATTCCGACGATGCCATCGATACCGTCCATAAAGTTTGTGAGGTTAAGAATCCAGGTTATTCCGAGTATTTCGACACATACGAGCACGGCCATCACAAAAATCGAAGAGGAGGCACGACCTGGCACATGAAAGGTAGCCAGCGATGCAACGACGATGGACGCGGCAAGTAGTTGTACGCCCAGCCGAGCGCGAATACTCAAGTTAGATCGGTCATCCCAGAACCCGATGGCAGCTACGAGACCGCCAGCCATGATAGCGAGCAAGTCTTGTATTAGAAGGACGTGGGCGAAGCCAAGCAAGGAGACAAACGCCAGAAAGACTGTGGCGAATGCCAGGCCTGCCCCTCTTGGAGTCGGTACAGCATGGGAACTGCGCTCGTTAGGGATATCGAGAATCCGCTTCTCGAGCGCGAATTGCAGATAACTTCTGGTCGCGAGATACGAGGCGATCGCTGAGACGATAAGGATGGCAAGAGCAAGCGCACTTCTCATGGCGTATCTCTCCCAACGAGAGCGTTATCTACTCGGGTTATTCCCATGAGACGCCAGCACAGTTCCGTGAACAACTGGAGACCAAACATCGCGACAAACACAGGCGAGTACATATTGCGTCCTATGAGCCGACGCGGTTCTTGACAGAGACGCACGAGCCACGTCAGCCCCATCGTCTGTACCCATAACGGCGGGAGGGTTTTCTCGCCAGACATAAACTCAAAAACTGCCCCGACTCCCAAGCAGACACACTGCAGTGAGGTGTAGTTCTTCCACATCCACACCTCCTGCTTGATTGATCCCAGTCCTATGAAAAGCAGACGAGTTCCTGACGCGTTGATTTCGTCCGCGACCTCAGCTTGTTCTGCTTCGCTAAGCTCACGAAACGGAGGCGAATAGAGGTATGCGACATTGAGCTTTGGATAGGTCTCTTTCAAAGCCTTTTGCATGAGTGCCAATGTCTCGGGCCGCCCGCCATAAAACCCAACCGGCGTACCGGTCTTTTCGGCCTCTCTCAGGAGGAATGGTGTTTCGTTAGGGCCACTGACGCAGTGTGCATTGCCATGCCCCAGCATGCGTAGAGCCCACGCGAGCGGTCTGCCGTCCGGATTTACGATCGCTGAATCTCTATATGCTTGATTGACGTCTGGTCTACGGTTTGCTTCGATAATCATGTGCGATGTGGCGAAACATACGTAAGCGGGGCGCCCCTGTTCGGCTAGTTCGAATACGCGTGCACATGTAGATTCATGTGAAGTCACATCCAGGGCTGTATCGAGAACCACTCCGACACGTCGCATGGGTAATCGGCTCATAGAAAGCTCCTAAAACTCATCAGATTTGCACAAATGTTTCGCGGCCCAATGGTGCGTATTGCACGGGGTACGATACCCGTTCTTTCACCGTCATTCTGGAAAGACAGGTAAGACCCACGGTGTAGTAGGTCATGGCGTCCGTTCCCCATATCTGCCCTGTCAGTTGACTGTGGCAGAGATAGCTCAAAACAATCGCAATGGCGGCTGCACCTGCAGCGCTGCGTGGAGACGGCATGAAGGCTGTCCATGCAAATACGCCAACAAGACTGGCCAACCAGACAGCTCCTGCGAAGCCACCTACCAGGAGGAGATCAAGCATGTCGTTGTGAGTGTGTTTAATGTCATCGCCGTAGTCGCGAAAGAGCATCTCCGACATCGACTTGTACCCAATGCCGAGAGTCTGCTGCGGCAGGTCCTCAGCGCTATAGGCATTTACAGCAATCTTCCAGAAAGTGGCCCGACCTGAACCTGCTTTGTCCGAATGGCCTACATCGCCCCACCGGGCCAGAAGGGCGGTTGTGTTGACTACGAGTGGGCTAGCCATGCACCCTACGAGCATCAGTGCCAAGAAGCGATTCAGCATTCTTGCTTCGCTGCGACGTGAGATGAAAACCCGCCAGAGGACAAACCATATGAGTACTACAGCGAGAGCTGCCGAGCCTGCGCGAGCATAGGTAAGGATGCAGGCTACGAAACATAGTCCTGCTGAAAACGGAGGGACCCAGCTGCGGCTGTTCCTCCCGAGATACAGGGTGATGACACCACCGACGACCAGGATGCCGGTGATCATCTTTGCAGTGTCAAACCATCCGGCCGATGCTTGCACAGAATCGTCTTTGTAGTAGTTGCCTGCGCCTGCAAGCAGCCCGACGATAACGGATACGGCAGTTAGACATGCACCAACTGCCAATCCTTTAAGGAGAAGCTCTGCCTGTGCGGGCTTTCTGCAGAGAATGGATACTGTTGTCCAAAGCATTATCCAATAAGCCATCTGCCCGTACGCACCGATACTTTCCATCGACAGCGCACCCGTGGCGAGAAGCTCTTTGCTCATCGCGATGCCGAGAATGATAAATGCGCCCATTGCCGGAATGGGAATTCGTGATGCGATCGAGGAGTCGCGCCAAAGGGCACGCACGCCAATGATGACAAAGGCTAGCAGCAGAAGTGTCCGAAGGGCCTGAAGAAAACTCACAGGTCCGAGTTGAAGGTGGAGAGCGTTGTTCAGTTGGTTACAGACGCAGTCGATGCTTGGGATGACTGCAATCCCTAGGAGCACCTTGCGATCAGGAAAGCGCGAAAAAACATGGTTGGCTCTCATGAGCGTGCCCCCTCTGTAGCGAGGCTCCGAAAAGCCAGTCGCGCTGCGGGGACGACATAGATCACTCCAAAGGCAAGTGTTGTTGACCAGATCACACCGGAGAGCAATCCGTGACGAGCAAATGCGATTTTGAGAAGTAAGCTCGCAATTGAAGCAGCTCCAAAGAAGACGAGGTGGCGTCGCATGGTTGCTGGCTGGTTGAGGATCGCATTCATCGCGGCGATGTAGCCGACGAGAACAACCCACACGGCGAATCCAATGCGCATGAAGTCAATAGGACCGAGATCGACGCCTGACCATCGCTTCATCAGGAAGCGGCTGGAAAGGAGTAGGATGAGACCGCAGATTGTTCCAATGCCAAGGCTGAATGCGATCGCCTGCCGTGCAGTCTTTCTTGCCCAGGCGAAGTCCTGACGAACCACTGCCTCTGCGATCGCCGGCCATAGTGGAAGCATGAAGTACTGCGCTACCAGGCCAATAGAGAAGATCCTTTGCAGCACAGCATAGTGAGCGACCTGCGCTGCTCCCATCTCCCGGGAGATAACGAGGTTGTCGCTTACGTAATAAATCAGCCCAAAGCATTGCTGCAGAAAGAACAGGCCGCCTACAGACGCAAGGCGGAACGCCGCTTTTGGTTCAAAGAGAGAGAGCCGTGGACGTAACCAGGGGCGCACATAGAAGAACTGAAAGATGCAATTGACTGTTGTTGCAAGCAGCGGAGCTCCAGCAACGGCACAGACCAGTAGCGGCAAACTGCCACTGAGGTGAGTTGCCAGGATGATTCCGCTTAGCGCAAGGAGATTGCCGCCGGCGTTCCATAGATCGCCTATGTATCCTTCCTGATAACCAAGTTGAATGCGAAGTACTGCGCCAAGAGGCATGCTCAGAGCAGTGCAAAGAATCAAAATTGCTGAAGCTGGGCCCGCTTCGGCTGCGGCGAGTGCAGTTTTGGTTCCGTAGAGCTTTGCCCAGGGTATAAGGGGATAGCAGGCAGCGAAGGCTAAAATGAGGCATCCAGCAATCGCCACTAATAGGTAGAAACCGCAAGAGACCTCGCGCTGTGCTGCATCCCGATTGTCTCTTCCGTCTGCAGCAGCGATGCTGGCCGTGAGGCCGTTGCCGACGCCAAAGTCAGCAAATCCCAAAAATAGAACGACAGAAGTTACTGTCATCCAGAGTCCATACCTCTCGGTGCCCAGGTAGTGATAGGTCAGCGGCACAGAGATGATCGTCGTTGCAAGAACCACAAGTTTTGCCAGCAGCGAGGTAACTCCGTTCATCGCCGCTCTGCGATAGCGCTGACGAGAACGCGTCTTCTCTGCTGAAGACACGATATCGATACCGATCGGATCTTCAGCTAGATCTGCGCGGAAACTCCACCGGCGTAGCTTCGAGGCTAGGCCGGTGGAGGTTTCTTCGGGTTTAGTGGATTGGATTGTAGATGGCACCGAATTGCCCCAGATGAACTAATCGCTCAATTTTGCTCAGGTTATTTTGCGTCACGTAGATGACATCGCCAGAGTGAACGACTACTGCCTCTTCCATCGCTTGGTCGTTGATCAGTTTGTTCAGATCGAGAACAGTAGTCTTTGTCTGATCCCCATTTGCCGAGCGATGCAGTAACAGCACCTTGCTCTTTGCGCTTGTGGTTTTGAATCCCCCTGCCAGCGCGATGGCATCGAGGATGGAAACATCACTGCGAATATCCACTCGTCCCGGGGTCGTCACTTCACCTTCCACAAAGACATGAGGTTTATCGAACTCCTTCAGGAGAACTGTGATCTCGGGCTTTACCAGTAGTTTGCTGGATAGAGTTGTCACCTTCTCCCTAAACTGAGTCACGGTCATTCCCGATGTCACAATTGTGTCGAGATTCAGCAAAGTGACTCGATCATCAGGACGGACTGTGACGACCTGATCAAACTCCGGTGTGTAGCGGTATCGAATATCCAGTACATCTCCCCGCTGTAAGACGTACTCCGGATTACGCTCCGCAAGCGTCTGAGCCAGTGATCCTATAGAGGTCGCAGCAAGGAGCAATGACATCACCACATTTGAAAGCTTCATTCGACACCTCCACCATTCCACGCGTTAGTGCGCATTGAAGACCGTGCCCAGAAGACGACCACCGAACTCAGTCAAGGTCTTTTGCGCTTTTTTCAGCTCAATCTCACCTGTCTGTCCATTGCGCGCTACGATCACGGTTCCGTGAACCGCTGTTGCCAGAAGGTTTGCGTCGACCCCGGAAGAAAGTGCGGGAGCATCGATGAGTAGATAGGGGAAGTCCTTCTCTAATTCATGCAGCAGTGTGTTGAAGGAGCCGCTTCTGTCATTTTTCGTGACGGTTTTTAGATCCGCGACCTCTTCCATTCCCAATACCCATAGCTGAAGAGGGCCCACGCGTCGGCAAAGAGCAGATGCCGCCCTAGGCAAAAGCGTACGAATGGATAGCAGTGCGCGCGCATCCACCAAAAGCACCTTCGCGCCGCTAAGTGCCAGCTCCGACGCAACGCCACTGCAGATAAAAGACACACCTGCGCGTGGCAGCGGAGAGGTGAACATCACACCCATCCTTGAGTTCCTCCGCGATCTGTCGAATACTTCGTCGATCAGTCCAGAAAAGTAGCGGCGTTTAGCCAACTCCGGTAAGAACTCACTTGGTGGAATGTTTGGGACGTAGTCCTCAGAGATGGGCGTTACGTTCATCATAGGGTCTCCAACTCAGGTAGTAACTTGGTTCGCTGCATAGCCAGATACAGCTCAGAGAACTCTCCGGCGAAAAGAGGAAGCGGTGCATTGCGAGGAACTGCAGCAAGCATCGGAACGACCAGGGCCTGCTCCAATTCGAACGGTGAGTGAATACGCTGATTAAGGAACTCGAGGACCATCGCAGTGATCGCACCAAGTACGAGTGACCATATGAACCCGAGGGCCACAATGATTCCTCGTCTTGGCGACGAAGCCATGTTTTCGGCGACGGGGCGCTCAACGACAGCCACATTCGAAAACTTTTGGCTATCGAGCATTTCGCCCACATTAGCCTCGTCTCTCTTCTTCCGATACGTCTCCCGGAGAGTTCCCAGTTCATTGGTTCGGCGTACCAAGTCGTTATACGAACCAGTCGCTGAACCTAGTTGCTCAAGTCGCGCCTGGTCGACCCTGATCTGCCTTCGCAGACTTTCGGCTTGGGCGACACTGCCGGCGTAACCTGCATTTGCCCGGACGAGATCACTCTCTGTGCCTACAAATGTTGGATTGGAGCCGCTGGATATCTCCTGTGCGGGCGAGTTGCTTGCCTTATCGATTGCGTCCTGGGTCAGTTTGATTTGTGCATCCAGTTCTGTGATGATTCGGTCCTCGGGACGATAGCGAGTAACCGCTTCAGACCGCTTATTCCGGAGGGACACAAGAATGGTGCTTAGCTGTTCGATCGCCGATTGATTGGGAATCGATCTGCGCTCTCTCTCGATTGAGGTCGCCATGTGACCAATCGAATCCTTATAGCTGCTGGCCTCTTGCTCGCTCTTCTTTGCAACGGCAGATGTTGCGGCCAATTGGTTTTGCAGGTCGCCTATACGTTGTAAGAGACTGCTTTTTTCTTCTGGAAGAGAAACAATGTGAGTTGACTGTCTGAAGTTAGATAACTCCGTCTCGGCGACATTCAACTGATCCGATGCATCCTTCCACATCTTGTCGAAGAACGCATAGGAGCCGGGTGCGCCATGCAGTTCCAGATGAGAATTCAGATAAATATCCGATATGGACTCCAAGACTCTCGCCGACCGCTTTGGATCGCTGGATTTGTATGTTACTTCGATGACATCAGACCTATGCGCTGAGACTACGGTCAAATCCTTCTGGAGGTCACGTAATGCGATCTCCTCCCGTTTTTCGGGATCTTTGACGCGCCGGCCAACCAGATTTGCAAGCCCACAACGCTGGATAACCTTCCGCAACAGATCGCCGCTATTGAGCAATTCAATCTCAGTATTGATCCGCGCTTCACTGACATCATTCAAATAGAGAACTCCTTGCGTTTGTTCTCCTACGCTGATCAGCGAGTTCGCGCGCTCGTTTTTGACAAGAATTTTTAGATGTGACGCATATTGACTCGGCAGCAGTATCGCCAAAAGCAATACGAGAACGAAGGAGGAGACAAAGACCCAGATAGCTGGTTTCCATCGCCTGATCAGGCTGCGAAGAAGCATCGACACCGAACTGTCTCTGTAAAGGATACTGTTCATCTACTGCCTCTTGGTGGCGAAGAATTTACTGGACAAATTGACATGTTTTTCCCGACGAGAAGACTGGGATACGTCTTCTCGAGTGGTTCGTTGAATGATTTAGCCTTGATACTTATGTACCCTAGTGAGTTCTTGAAGATATCGGCTCACGACTACATGTCGCCTAGTGACCACAGCACGAGATGTCGTTTTAGATTGATGCGCAGTGCGATAAGCATCTGTACCGAGCACGATTACATGCTCATCCCAATTTGTGCGATCGAAGTTGCAGAACGAATTTGGACAAAGGATGTTTTTATCTAATAAAAGTGTCACTTGTTATGCGCAGCCGATAGGAACTATGCAAATTTATTCATATACTCTGGCGAATAGTTTCGCCCTCTATTGGATCTTTTCAAGGTGGTATTCTCCGATGACAAATCGATCTTCGTTTACAAACCGATGATTTGTGTTTCTGGCAAACTGTAAGAAGCCCCATGCGGCGGCAAATCAATGGTTACCCTAGTTTAGGGTTGCAGTAGTTACCACGGTTATGCTCCATATTTAACCTAACTTGTCGTTGCAAAACGACATCATTGATAGTGAAATACGGCATAGTTGCAAAATGCTTAACTGTTTCTTCGTCTATTAGGGCCCTGTACCAATTTGAATATTTCCTGCCGAGGTTAGTATGCACGCGACAAGTCTTAAGGTGCTTGATACAACGGTTGAAGATGATTACGAACTGCCAATCAGCATGAGGGTGCGATCTGCCGTCTCTCGATCGCCGAGGCGAATCGAACTTCTTCCTGAACCTAAACCGTCGGTCGTTTCTACTCCAATATTTCTTGCGACTGATGTGGGGAGCCGCTTTGGCGCTCGCCTGCGAGATATACGTCGATCTCATAAGTTGACGCAATTGGATATGGCCGTTAGCTTTGGTATCGATCGAAGCTATATCAGCGATGTCGAATGCGGAAAAAAAGGCATTTCGCTTGCGACGCTTGAGGTGATCGCTCTTGGCTTCGGCATGAAGCTTTCAGACTTATTCGAAGACCTTTAAACAGGCTCCTAAGCAGTTTTGGTTGCAAGTTTAAAGTTGAGAGTTATGGGGCTATCTGTCGGTATGCTTCTCAAAAGAACAAGGGATTAAAAAGGAGTAGTCGCGTCATGAAGCTTAAAACGGAAAAAGCTGTAGTTTGTGGGGCCGGCGGTTTTATTGGCGGTCATCTTGTGCGGAGTTTGATCGCCAACGGTGTCGATGTCATCCGTGCCATTGATATTAAGCCTCTTGACGAGTGGTATCAGGTCTCCAGTGAAGTGGAGAGCTTGTCGCTCGATCTCAAAGATAGAGGTCACTGTCTTACTGCCGTTGAAGGCGCAAATGTAGTTTTCCAGCTTGCGGCTGACATGGGCGGCATGGGCTTCATCGAAAATAATAAAGCTCTTTGCATGCTGAGTGTCCTCACTAACACCCACATGCTTATGGCAGCCCGCGAAAAAAGTGTTGAGCGTTTCTTTTACTCGTCCTCCGCCTGCGTCTACAACGGCGAAAAGCAGATCAACCCCGACGTCGTTGCCCTCAAGGAAGAGGACGCCTACCCAGCACTTCCAGAAGATGGATATGGCTGGGAGAAGCTCTTCAGTGAGCGGATGTGCCGCCACTTCGAAGAGGACTACGGTCTACAGACTCGCGTTGCGCGTTTCCACAATGTCTACGGCCCTCTTGGTACCTGGACAGGCGGTCGCGAAAAGGCTCCCGCAGCAGTATGTCGCAAGGTCATCGAGGCCAAAGCCTCCGGCAAGCATGAGATCGAGATATGGGGTGATGGAAAGCAAACCCGCTCCTTTATGTATATCGATGACTGCACCAAAGGTGTCCAGATGATCGCCGAAAGCGAAAGTCGCGAGCCACTTAATCTTGGCTCTGACGAACTTGTCACTATCAACCAACTCGTCGATATCACCGAAGAGATCGCCGGTATCAAACTCAAGCGTAACTACAACCTCAGTGCTCCCAAGGGTGTAAATGGGCGCAACAGTGACAACACGCTCATTCAACAGAAGCTCAACTGGGCGCCATCCATCAAACTTCGCGAGGGTTTGGCCAAGACCTATGCCTGGATCGAGAGCGAAATGCTTGTAGGAGCCTACAAGTAGAACGACTGTATTGATCATACGTAGTTACAGCAAGCATTGGGCTATCCTATCTTCCGAGCGCTGAATGAAAATAGGTGGACGTACTCTAGTTTGCGATGCGGACGTCGCCATCAGTAACGAAGGCAGACAGGAATAGTGGATCGAGCTGCACAGGCGCATCCGGGAGATCGCGCTCAGACCCGGGTGCGCTATAGCTACCGCGTGATCCACGTGCTGTTGAACCACGGGGCTGGAAGGTCGGAATAGATCTCGTCTATCGGTTGTACAAGGAAGAAGGCCGGGCTGGTTTCGGGAATCAGAGGCAATTCCTAACAAAGGAAGCCTGCAGCACATACCGGTCCATACAAATATGAACGGACGGTAACAATTTTCCACGCAGCGGCTCATGTATCTGAAAGATAAGTTTGCGAGGAATAGGAATCCTGTCACCATCACCGACGCTGCACACCAAGGCAATGAGTTCTGCCTGCTGGCTGAAGTTTCTCTGCCCAAAAGCGTAGCTTCTCCTGAAGCTGCGCTTTGCTTTAACATACCTTCAGAAAAATCCCGCACCCGACCCGCACGCGCAAAACAACCGCCGCCATTAATGTGCCGCTGGTGCAGCCTGTCTGGAAGCACGCTTACGCTTGTCTGCCGACTTCCGTTCCGCCGTCTTTCGAAGCGATCGGTTATATCCCGAGTGCCGCTGCAACACCAACGCCGCAGCTCCTCGCAATCTCGCCAATTCCGCATCCACCGTCACCATCAGCCGCGGAGCCACATCAGCCAGCATCCCGCTCTTCAGCTCAGCCTCTACAATCGGCCCGAACTTCGGCCACGAGATCGTCAGATCTCCCGTAAGCAGAATCAGCTCCGGAGACAACGCCGTCGCAATCAATCGAAGTCCCTGCCCCAGATACGTTGCCTGACGACTCAGCGCCTCGAATGCTTTGCGATCCCCATCCTCGGCCCGATTCATCAGATCGCGAATCGTCAACGGCGCTGCCTTCGGCACAAGTTCCGCATAATACCGCAGCGCCGCACGGGACGACGCATACATCTCCCAGCATCCGCTCCTGCCGCAGCCGCACGGCAGTCCGCCTGAAATAATCGGCACATGCCCAAACTCCCCCGCCAGCCCGGCCTTCCCCGTCACCAGCTGTCCGTTCGCTAAAACCGCCGCGCCAACGCCCTCTGAGATCGTCACCAGCACGGCATTGCGAATACC
>Ga0193742_1001107_pt1 | contig 16687 bp, 17 predicted proteins | sample L2c1metaG_FD_165511 | JGI IMG/M metagenome (GOLD analysis project Ga0193742, IMG submission 165511) | Soil microbial communities from a riparian zone of the East river system, Colorado, United States - L2c1 | ecosystem: Environmental > Terrestrial > Soil > Riparian zone | place: USA: East River... | reverse complement strand
GAAATACTGTTTGAGTTCTGAGAGGTCGGTAACAATGCGAGCGTCCTCTCGGGGGCCAGGACGATGATAAGTTTTCTGCCACACCTCCCAGGGAGATTCCCGCTTCGATTTGTCAAACGCCTCGCCCTGAGAACGGAAAACAACCTCAATCGTCCGGTAATCCGCTGGGAACTCCGAGCCCTGCTCTTCGTCATGAGGATGCTTTGCGTACCAGGTACCACTTATCTCGTAATCGCCAAGTGTGGCATGGAATTTTTCGTCGCTCCACTGCGAGATATTCCATCCATGCTCTGCGGCCAATTTTTGGTGTTTGCTCCAGTAGGCTTGCGCGTCTTTAAGCGGCAACGTAGAACAAATGTAAACGTATGACTCTGTAACTGCTAGGTTTTTGTCCGAACCCTCGCTAACAACTCCATATTTGTCCATGAAATGAACAAAACGACGGCGCCTATCTCCTGGTGCTGTCCCATACTTTGCCTCAGTGTAAGCGTCGTGAGAGCGACGCCACATACCCTCGGCTACATCGAGACCATCATTTGCAAACTGTATATTCCATTTTTCAACCTGCGTTGGTGTGAGCCCACGCAGAACAACGTAAGGTAGCTTCATAATCACCAAACTATAACAGAAAACTGACGAATGTGCAAGAATATAGATTACGAAATTTTGAAATTGGAGTAGGTGCTGTTACGTTGGGTGTATGAAAACACTACGCGATCACATTCGAGTGAACTATAAAAATCATAATAAAAACGTATTTGTTTCCAAGCGGACCCACAGGTACCTTCTTGAGCTCACCGAGTCCCAGCTCGATAACCAACTTGCTGCGGACTATCATGCTATCGCTGATGCACCACGTGGCTCGTATCAGACCCCTATTAATCAGGTGGAGCTTATTGCGACACTCGCAAAGTCCATTGGTGCCAAAAACGTCCTCGAAATTGGTACGTTCAAGGGCTTTACGGCTCTATACCTGAAAACTATCCTCGGTAAAGACTGCCGCATCACCACATGCGAGATAGACGACGAAAACATTACAGCTTCAAAAGCACTGTGGAAAAAATACGGGCTCCAGGAAGATATTACGCTCGTAGCTGGCAATGCGGTCGAGAATATGAAATCCCTGCAGGGCGAATACGACCTGGTATACATTGATGCTGACAAGAAAAACTATCCGTTGTACTACCAAGAGGCTACGCGTCTGTGTAAAAAAGGCGGGCTGATACTTCTCGACAATATGCTCTGGGCTGGACTAGCTGCAGAAAAAAAGACGGATTTCTTGCATGCGCAGATACTGGGCAATTTAAATAAAGAGATTTATAGCGCAGGGCATGCCAATGTTGCGATGATCCCGGCTTGGGACGGATTATTGGTAGTCGTGAATTAAATTAACGGCCTATGAGAACCGCCCGAGAAATGAAAATCGCCCGACCAAGATAGATCGGGCGATTTTCATGGCTCCTGGTAGTGGAACTTATCAGTTGACACATTACCTTGACAGTCATAGTAATGTGATGTACGATGTAATCATGCTCGACAAAAAACTATCATCAGACCTGCTTCGTGGTCATACCGATACAATCATCCTCAAGCTTTTGCTGGACGGTGATAAATATGGATATGAAATCACGAAATTGGTATATGAACATTCAGATTATGTATATGAGCTGAAAGAAGCAACGATGTACTCAAGCCTGAAACGTCTCGAAAATGATGGCCACATTACATCTTACTGGGGCGATGAATCCCAGGGTGGACGCCGAAAATATTATCGCGTTACTTCGGGCGGCCGGGAGCTATATAAAATTAACAAGCAAAACTGGGACTACGCAAAGCAAATCCTAGATGAATTATTGTAAGGAGAAAATGACATGGAAAAGAAATTACAGAAATTTTTAGATGAAGCATTTGCATCGTATGGTGAGTTTCCTGCACGTGCAGACGTCACCCAAGAATTACTCGCTAACCTATTAGAAAAATTTAACGACCTAAAAGCGCAAGGCAAAGGTGACGACGAAGCATACCGGGAAACTGTTGAATCATTTGGTGATGTTTCTGAAATCATGGAGCACGTCCAGCATGACGACTCAGCCAGCGGATCCGAAGGTGCCAAGCGCGACGAAAAAGGCCGCAACCTGGGCGGATCCAATCTCCCTGGCGCAGACCTCGCAGGCGTCGAATTGCGTCAAGGAAATCTCAAGGGCTCAGCTCTTAAACAGGTCGACTTTAGCCGCGCTAATCTCGACGGAGCCAACCTAAGTGGCAGCGACCTTCACGAGGCCAACTTCGACGGGGCTCATCTAAAGGGCGCCAAAATGTCCGGCTCCGACCTCCATGGTGCCAATTTCAAAGGTGCCGACCTCTCCGGTGCCGAGCTCAAAGCCAGCGATTTGTCCAAAGCCAACTTCGACGGCGCCAATCTTACGGGCACCAGGCTCAAAGCCTCTAGCCTCAAAGGCGCTACCTTTGGCGGCGCTATCCTAGTTAATACTGAATTTAGCCAATCCGACCTTGGCGGCATTGTCTTCGATGGCCAAATCCTCGACGGCGTTGCCTTCAATAGCGCTTCACTCAAAAACGCTTCCTTTAAAGGAGCTACCCTTCGCGACGTATCTTTCCACCACACCGCTGCCAAAAAAGCTATCTTCGACGGCGTCACTATGGACAAGCTCACCTATGCACTTTTAAAAAGTGCGAAAGCAAACCTAGATAACGTGACGGTTCAATAAGGATAGTCATGGAAAAACATCAGCTAGCGATTGAGGTAAAAAACCTCCAAAAGTCATACAAAAAAGTAAAGGTGCTCAAGGACGTTTCATTCACGGTTGAGCCGGGAACTATCTTTGCACTATTAGGTGCTAACGGCGCGGGCAAAACGACGACGATTAATATACTTACAACGTTACTCAGTGCTGACAGCGGTGCGGCAACAGTGAACGGCTTTGATGTTTCGACACAAGCAGATAAAGTACGGCATCAAATCAGTCTCACGGGTCAATTTGCAGCCGTTGATGACATACTGACAGCTCGTGAGAATTTGGTTTTGATTGGTGAACTGCGCCATGTCAAAAATCCATCTCGTACTGCTGAAGATTTATTGAAGCAATTTGATCTGACGGATGCTGCAGATCGACGCACAGGGACATTCTCTGGCGGGATGCAGCGCCGTCTGGATATCGCCATGAGCCTCATTGGCAATCCATCCATTATCTTTTTCGATGAGCCAACTACAGGTCTTGACCCCCAAAGCCGCAACGGGATGTGGGAAACTATACGATCACTCGCCCGAAACGGTACGACAGTATTCCTGACTACCCAGTACCTCGAAGAAGCCGATCGTTTAGCGGACAAGATTGCTATTTTAAACCGTGGGGAAATTGTTGCCCAAGGCACCGCCCAGGACCTGAAAAATCTCTTGCCACAAGGCCACGTCGAATTTAAATTCCATGACCAGAAACAATTACATGCAGCCGAAGCAGTATTCAAAAGTTCCGACGTCATACGCGACGATAGCGCACTTTCATTGACCATTGCGACCGATGGCAGCGCCGCACAGATAGCGCGTATGTTGACGCGTATTGAAGCCGCCCACATTGACGTCGCCGAGTTTTCCCAAAAACTACCAACTCTCGACGATGTATTCCTAAAAATCGTTAACGAAGATGAGGAGAAAAAGTAATGCGTGCTGTTTCCGACACATGGGTCATGGCAAAACGAAGCCTGCGCCACACGATCCGAAGTATGGACACGATCATCACCGTCGCCGCAACGCCAATCGCCATGATGCTATTGTTCGTTTATGTATTCGGCGGCCTAGGTAGCTCACTGAGCAGTGGCCCGGTCAAATACATCGACTTTATTGTGCCTGGGGTCGTCGTTATGTGCGTCGTGAGCGGTATAGCCTATGCGGCCGTGCGTATAAATATGGATTTGCAAAAAGGTATTATCAATCGTTTTAAAACAATGCCCGTTGCACCATCATCCATTTTGGGCGGCCATGCCGTATCGTCGGTACTGTCTAACCTCTTTTCGGTGCTACTCGTTATCCTCGTGGCATTGATAGCAGGATTCCGACCGAATGCTGGGATAGTGGAATGGCTTATGTTTGGCGGCCTGCTGACGCTGTTTACTTTAGCGACAACATGGCTGGCTATTATGTTCGGTTTGCTTGCGAAATCAGCCGAAGGAGCTGGGTCATTCAGTTACCTCTTGCTTCTCCTCGTCTTCGTAAGTTCGGCTTTCACACCAACCAGTGGTATGAATTCAGTCGTTCGTGCATTTGCAGAGCACCAGCCAATGACGCCAATCGTTGAAACGATGCGCTCACTCCTGACGAATGGAACAGCCGGAGACAGCGCGTGGACTGCTGTCGCATGGAGCGCAGGCCTGTTGGTCGTCGCCTATTGGGCTGCGCTGCGTGTATATAACCGAAAAGCTATATAGGCTCAGCGGCTAAATAGTTCTCTGAGCGATTCGTAATCTTTCCGGCACTCTTCTCTCACTTCGTCAAATAGAATCTTGTTGTTGAAATCCCTCTCGAGTTTTTTCAAAACGAGCGCTTTCACCTCATCCAATGGAGTGTTTTTGCCCCGCGCCCACGTAAAGTACACATAAAAATCTGTTTGGAAATGAGCCATAGCGTCTGCGGCTGCTAGTACCTTTCCCTCGGGACTACTAGGAATATTGCCATCACGGCAGCTATGGTATCGAACGGCATCATCTACGACTAGTTCAATGTCATCTGTATTGAACCCGGCTTGCTGCATGAGTTCTCGCGCTATATCCAGGCTCATTTCATCATGATCATCGGCAAAACGATTTGTTTTAGCATCAGCGATATCATGCAATAACGCTCCTGCTCGCGATAGGTCTTCGTCGGCACCAAATCGTTTCGCTAACTCGGTTGCATTATCCGCCACGACAAATACATGATGATCTGCCAGCCAATCAGCCCATTCATCACGCTCCGGTAATTTGCTTGCATACAGTTGGCGAACGACTTGTTCAAGATTATCGATTTTAGGCATAGAGGTTCAGTTCATCGTCGGTGGAAAAGTGCACTTCACACACCCATGGTTTGTTATTTTTGCTAGTCCCGAGTGACATGTGAATGACTTGGGGTAGGTAATCACGGATGGTTTTTTCTACGTCTGCGTTCATTTAGATATCATAGCAAACGGCTAAGCGTTATTGCCACGTAAATAGAATGAGTTGGAACCTCATCAAGCTAGCACTGATTGCCATGTGGCGAATAGTTGAGGATTATGAAAAGATTTATCAGAAGTAGGCTTAAGCGAGTGTGACGGAACTAGAGGTCAGCTAAAGTTAATCGTTAGTAGATCTTCAAACCTATTAAAGCAAAAATCTGCTTCATCTGACTGGGTATATAACAAACATGTTTTCATGCCAACTGCCTTTGCGGGCTTTACGTCTACATCTACCCTGTCACCGACATAGAGAATCTGATTAGCAGGAATGCCTGACTTTTCAACCATTAGGTGGAAGCCATCGAGAGCGGGCTTGCGCTCTGCAACATCGTCACCTGACAGAATGTGCGTAAACATGCTTGCTTGTATCTCTAGATGGTCCAATAAGTCCACAATTCGTTTGTGTGGAAAGTTAGTAAACAACGATATACCAACAAGAGGCTGCAAGTTTTTGAGTGTTTCTGTTACTTCAGGATCTGGATGCAGGATGGCCGTAAAATCTAGTTCATCCATTGACTTCATCCAATAGTCAGATGACTGGCCGAGTGAACGAAACACTGCAGAATTACTGCCATGTTTATTATAGAGTTCATGAAACTCTTGTTTTGCAACTTCATGGTCTGTTTTGCCAGTCAGTTCTGCATATGTTTTATAGCGATGCTGGTCGTGAACAGCGTGGAATTTCGGCGTTTCTCGATAGAGTGTTCCACCAAAGTCAAACCAGATGTGTTTAATGGTACTCATCAAGTAATCCTAACCTTTTTGAAGTTTTTCCCATTTAGGCCATTGACGGCTACTTCTTCCCACCTATAGTTTGTTGAACCTAGCTGATTCGATGAAAGGATAATTTGCCGATAACTTTCTTCTTTTGGTTTTAGCACACCCACGCCGACCCAAAACTTCATAATTGAATCTTTGGTCGTACCTACTGCAATTGCCATTGGGATCGGTTGGGTAAATGCCACTATTTTATCGGGTCGCCTGTGATAACCTGGCTCACCTTTGGTTATGTTATAACCAGCATGGATGAGGAATACTTTTTCGCGCCACTTCGGATCTTGGAGTTGTTCTGGAGTAGTTTTGACATTTAGTTCAACCATCGCGCGCTGCGCTTCGTCTAATTCCGGTAGGCCACTTTGGGCTTTCACTTTTTCTGTATTGCGCTCTAGTGATTCGTCAAAGGCTTCGGGCGACTCAAATCGACTGCCAACTGTCGTGATCGTCATACGAAGATTATCGGGCTGGTATGGTTTTACAAAATCAATCAGACCCTGGTAACTCTCAATATATGCTTCGATTTCTGATATATCGATATTGTCCAGTTTGGGAACAATTAAATCATCAACAAAAAAATCAAACCAAACACCTGGCTCATAGATCTCACAAATACCCTTCACCCAGTTCGTGTAATACATCAACGAAAAGAGTTCCGCCCAGTCTGCTTCCGGTGACTCTTCGAGTCGCCATAGTTTATATGCACCATGGACAAAAGTAATGTTGATTGGCTCACCTTTTTCAACGTTTATATGAATTGCATTTCTGATATGTTCTTGCAAGTCTTCGCTCGCAGAATATTTGCGGAACTTCTTTGAAAGTAAGATGCGATAAATAGCTTCTTCTGAATCATCTGAACCCTCTAAACCAACTGGTTTTTTCAGCTCTTCAAGTTTCGATTGAATGTAGTCTTGTGCAGTCATAATAAAATTGGAGATGCAGGGTAGGCATAACGCTACCGTAGATAGCCTTGCGGGCTACCACCTATTCTCAGTCACTGCATCAGGGTTATTGTAACACTTGCTACCACGTAAATACCCCACAATGAGGTAGGCCCGATGCACAGGGCTAGGTCTGTCGCAGATACTGGACGAGTTTGCGTGTAAATCGTAGCATGTGTCGATCAAAGATCACTGGGTCAGATGCCAGCACTTCGTCAAATGTAAACCACTCGATGTCATTGAATTCCGTCTTGTCGTAACTCAGAAACTCTTTTGCATCGCCTCGCACTAGATACCACAAGCTCACGTCAACATGACCAGGTGTGAGCCCGCCAGTTTCGTTGACCGTGATAAAAAACGGCTTGTCATTATTGCGCAGGAAAACGGCATCTTTGTTTAGCTCTTCTCGAAGCTCGCGCACCACTGTGTCGCGAGGATCTTCATTTATCTCAACATGCCCACCAGACGGAAGCCACAGCTGGGCTTTGATATGATCGACCAGCAGCAGGCTTTTTTGTTCAGGATCAACCAACACGAAATATGACACTAAATGTTTTGGCGGATTGTCCGGTTTTTCGATGCGGAAAATATTTACTCCACTATCTATCCAGTCCAAAACGTCCGCGATATGCTCACGCTCCAATGCATCATGGGGTGTAATGCATTCAACCTGATGTCGTATATCTGCCACGACAGATTTCTCTGGACTTGTATTCATTCCCTGAGTGTAGGGTTTATATGGAGAGGACCACAAGGTCATTTTTGACAACAACCCTACTACTTAGCTAGCAAATTCTTCTTTATCTTGTTTACTGCTTCATTCATCAACTGATCGTTAGCGTAAAGCTGGGGTAATAGAAGATGCTCTGCACCTGATATGACGAATAATTCCCTGCTCTTAGCATTTTCCGCTGTTTCATACAAAAGGTCTACGACACCTCGGGGCACAACCGCATCATTCTCACCCCAGATAATTAGTAAGTTGCCGCGGAAGCTTTTTAGGTCTTCGAGTACAGCCGCATCTTGCCAGCTATTTTCTTTTCTAATTGTGTTTGAAAACCGCTCGTCAAACGGCAGGTCGAATGCTTCGCGTGTGTACAGACCTGGATAAAATAGCACGAGATTTTCGACAACATGGTGTTTGAGCATTTCTAGTGCAATATGGCCGCCCATGCTCAAACCAAAAATAGTAATAGGCTTGTCTGGTGCCAGGAACTGCCAAGTAGCATTTGCTTCATTGACACGCTTTTGCAAACTCGATTGAACCAGCTCACCGGAACTTTCACCATGACCAGAAAAATCAAAGGTGAATACACCTTGACCCGTTTCACTAATAATTCGCTGCGCGAGTGGTTTGGCCCGTTCTTTTGTGGCCTGACCTGCACCGTGCAAGATTAAGATTTGGGGCAGCGCATTTGAATCCGCCAGGATTGTTTCGCCTGCTAATGATTCCCCGTCGACTGTGAACGATATTTTAGGCATTTTTTAGCTCAACCTGCACAGTTTTTTTCGATACAGTACTGTCGCGTTCTCTCATAGCCATCCTCGCATCATTGCCCATACGACGATGCAAACAAGGAGTGCTACGCCGATCATTCCCAGCTGTTCTCTTTTCTTAATATTTGATTTATTTGAAACTAACACATATACGCCAAAAATAATGAGGACGAGTGGCACGAATGCATAGATAGCAAATTGTATTATTTCAGTCATTAAACTTAATTGTATTGCAGTAAGCCATTTTCGTGTAGCACCTGTGCACTGTTTGCTCGCAAACAGATAAAGTACGACAAGGAATATTATAAATATGTTAGTTATGAAATATGATAGATATATGGGTATAAAACTTGATAGAATTGATTTTTTCATTCCGTTGCCACACGCAATGCCTATGGGTGATGGGACAAAGATAGTCCTCACAGAGCAAGATGACGGAGAAGCACCGGACACTATTCGGTTCGTAGATGCGGACGGAGTTAGTTTACGATATCGGTCACAAATGATTTTCCATCAGGTTAATATTTCTAGAGATCAGGTTCTGCTCAACGCTTCCTCACAGGCCTTCTCTCGGTTTAAGGAGATACCAAAAAAGGATAAAGAAGAGGTGAACGGACCTAACAATGAGTACGTAACTGTTATCCAATTTGCAACCGTAACAAAACGAAAAACACACTCCGAGCAAGATTTATCTAACTTTTTTGATAATGCGATAAGTGGTATTCGCAACTATCAAAAAGCGTACCACCTAGCCTCTACGGACATGATAAAACTTATAACGAGGCAAAATGCCTCAGAGCTCATCATGATGTCTATGTCTGAGTTGAACAGCAATAGTGATATCGAGAGTAGAACGGCAACAACTTCAGGTGACTCAATTATGTTTACGCACCTACCCTCATCATCAAGTATGCTGGGCGACGAACTTCACGAGGCAGACATTCAACATATCTTGTATGCATCAAACTATTTAGATAATGCCTTGGACCAATTTTCGAACGTACGACGTGAAGCGTATATAGCATTTAACGAGGGTAATTCGTTAGTTGCTTGTCTTCTTTTTTCAATGTCATCTGAAATCCTCTTAGATGAATTACTATTTGCCCTGTTGTGGGAAGAAGGTTATTCCCCGCAGCAAGCGTTAGAGCTATTCGATGCAGACGAGACCTCCACTATCTTTCAACGACTATCCGCCGATCTATATCAATCAAGGCTAAAAGGTAATTGGTCGCTCCAAGATCCTGGTGTAATCAGAAATTGGCGAAACAGGTTATTGAACCTTAGAAATAAAGTTGCTCATATGGGCTATGAACCTTCAGAAAAAGAGATGATGAATGCTATTGGCGCACAAGATGAGTTAGTCACATTTATTACTGATCGGGTAATTGACAACTATAAAAAATACCCTCTCGTCTGTGAGCTTTTAGCCGGAGGGGACAGTTTTAAAAAACGTGGTAAAGCCGAAGAATTTGACGAATACCTGCTGGGCTTATTCAGGGCAAAGGATCCACAGGTAAAATTTGGCAACTGGAAAAGAATGATTGAAGACATACGCTCCCGTAGCCCAAAAGTAGGTAGATACAATAAGTCTTATTTGTCATATTTTATACATCCATCTAGAAAAACATGTTGGGTTTTAATCGATGAAGATCGAAGATTATTCAAGAAAATTCCAAACCAATCTTATGGTGACCAGAAAAAGGATAGCCAATTACAAGCTAATTTTAAAGACATATTAGATAGAAGAGGCATTGAATCCGGATGCGTAATTAGGGTTACTGGTATCAAACCTAGATACTCAAAAGATACAGATGACTGGAACCCCATACATGAGATTTCTGACATCAAAGCCATCTCGCCTTACCCTGTTTCATACCTATTTCCGACGTAGCACCGACAAGGCTTGAACTGTGTCTCTGTTTGCTCAAAAACGGCTAAAGCCTATTTCCGAGGCCAAGCATGGAAAACGCAAACAGCCGCCCGGCTGTTTGCGCCTATCGGTCACAAGTTCAAAGCATTAGACAGAAGTACCAAGAAAAAACGACCACCGGAGTGATCGTTTTTTCTTGGTAGCACCGACAAGGCTTGAACTTGTGACCTCAGGCTTATGAGTCCTGCGCTCTAACCAGCTGAGCTACGGTGCCTCGTCAGAACACACTTTTAGGATTTCGTTTCGGCGTAAACGCCAAAAGCTTCATCCTATCGTTGTTCTTCCTCACAATTCTCGATATAGCCTTTGGCGTATCTCGAATTGAGGAATCGCAAATGTTGCGCGAGCTGCTCTTTTCCCTAGAAAGGCAAAGGAACAGGGATGATTGTAACAGATGTAGCGCAGGTTTTCTAGAGTCAGATTAGACAGCTGCGATATCAAAATCGTCACTATCGATTTCACCGAGCATGTTTGTATGACGATCGACGAATGACCGGAGATATTCGTCGTCGATTTCACGCGCCCATGTCACGAGGTCGCCTGCGTTAGTTGTTCCAGTTGTTTGTGTTTGTGAGAGTTGCATTGTGGTGATGCCCTTTTTTTGTTTTTTAGTAACCTTTTATAAGACTTACTATAGCGCTTATGTATAAAAATGTCAATAGCTTTTATGCATAATCTACTGTAGCGCGGTCATAGGGATTCATAATATCAGATAATCCGCAAAGTTCATAAGCACTTTGACCAGAGGTGGCAACCTGTGATATATCTATGGTGAGGAATATTAAAAACAAACATGAATCTCGACGCTAATATGCCATATATTTTGGCGGTCCTTGCTGCCCTATTCGCGCATGCTAGTTTTCAGTTGGGAGTAAGCATGCTGACGTTGCTATCAAGCCATGCCATCGGTGCCGGTAAACGGCATGACCAAGTGTTCCGGTTAGACATCGGGTACACACTCGGCGCCATCGTCATGACAGCCGGTTTGCTGGCACTGTTAAACGACAAATTGCAGTTACTCGTGGGTGACATTACCCGGCTGCACTGGGCAATTACGGCTGGTTTACTGGGCGGTGCGGGAATTGCCGTCCTGTTGTTTTACTACCGCCGGAACAAAGGCACACTACTGTGGTTACCGAGAGGATTCGTTGAATATGCGTCCGCCCGGGCTAAAAAAACCCGCAATGGATTTGAAGCATTCGCAATTGGCGCGACGATGGTCATCGCTGAACTTCCATTCATCATTGCCCCACTGGTCGTGACAGCATTACTGATACGGACGGCCCCCGCCGACCACCAGTTATGGATACTCATAGGCTACAGCGTTGCCGCATGCCTGCCGCTGCTAGTTATGACCGGACTCATCAGCTCAGGACACAAGATCAGTTCGATCCAACGATGGCGCGAAACGAACAAGACGTTTTTACAGTGGTCCAGCGGTCTCGTGCTCGTCATGCTTGGCGTCTACATATATGGCCTGAAGGTCTGGGGAGGAGCCTGATATGGACAGCGCCTACGTCGTGAAGCGCCGTCGCACCCATAGCGAGGCATTCGATCCGCTCAAACTCCATACCAGCATCGTAGCGGCATGTTTGGCCGTACGAACACTGGAAGGCGAAGCACATTTGGCAGCCGAGCGAGTTACACGCCACGTCATTGAGTGGCTTTCCGTTAAAACAGAGGTCACGAGCGAAGATATACGACGAGTTGCGAGCGCGCACTTGCAGAAATACCACGCCGAGGCCGCATATATGTATGAACATCATCGATTGATAGCGTAAAAAGGGCAAAATTATGGCAAAAAAACAAAAATATGACTACGATTTGATCGTCATCGGCAGTGGTGCTGGTGGCGGAGTTGCTGCAGACATTGTCGCCGGCAGTGGCAAACGAGTAGCAATTATCGAGGGCGACGCTCTGGGTGGACAGACTCCGAATTGGGGATGCATCCCAACAAAAGCCCTGTTACATGCGGCTAACGTCTATGATGCCGCTAAACACGGCGCACCATTTGGTATTCGCGCGGCGGCTGTCGGCTACAACTATCCATCCGTAAAAGCCTGGAAAGATTTGGCTGTTGAGCGGACTGGCGCTCATGATTCTGAACGCTATTACCAGACGCGCGGCATCAGCCTGTTCCGCGGCATGGCCCATTTCATCAGCCCGAACGAAGTTACCGTCAACCGGCGTCATTTGTCTGCCGAGCATTTCCTGATCGCCACCGGCTCGCAATGGGTTATTCCTGACATCATCGGGCTCAAAAATGTTCCCTACCTGACTGCCCGGACGGCACTCGATTTGGTTCGCCCACCAAAATCCGTGTTCATCGTCGGAGGCGGGGCAATTGGTGCGGAATTTGCCGAACTATTCAGCGTATTTGGCAGTAAAGTCTACATTGCTGACATCGCCTCGAGACTTTTGCCAAAAGAAGACGACGAAGTCGGTGACCTGATTGGTGATTATTTTTCTAAACACCGCGGCATGAGCGTCCTGACGAAAACCAAAGTGACGAAAGTATCACGCGAAGGCCTGACCACCCGCGTTACCTATGTCCGGGGTGGCACCGAGCATACGGCCAAAGTCGACCAGCTGTTAATTGCGACAGGCAAAGCCCCGACCGTCGATATCGGCCTAGAAAATGCCGGCGTTGAATACACGCCAAAGGGTGTCGAAGTCGATGAATTCTTGGCTACCAGCGCCAAACACATCCTGGCCAGCGGTGACGTCCTGGGCCGCTACATGTTCACGCACATGGGCGTCTACGAAAGCCGGATCGCTGCACATAATTTGTTGAACAAAAACAAAGTATCGCCCGACTACACCGCCGTGCCCCGCGTGACGTTCGTTTCACCCGAAGTTGCTAGTGTAGGTTTGAGCGAAGCGGCCTGCCTAAAGCGTGATTTATCCATTAAAACTGCCGTCGCTCCGATCAATATCATCAGCCGCAGCAACGTCGCGAACCAACACGAGGGATTCGTCAAAGTCATCACCGACCGCAAAGGCGTCCTATTGGGCGCAAGTGTCGTCAGCCCCCATGCAGGTGAAGTTATTCACGAATTGACACTCGCTATCCAGCACGGCTTGACCGCATCACAGGTCGCTAATACATTACACGCATTTCCGACCTGGTCCGAAGCGGTCCGCGTTGCCTGTACTAAAATCAAAGTATAGAAGCGATCCTGGGGGCTTGACCTCTGTAAGTTTTGCCTGTATTATAGCCTCTGTTCTATTCGACGCGGGGTGGAGCAGTCTGGTCAGCTCGCGTGGCTCATAACCACGAGGTCGTAGGTTCAAATCCTGCCCCCGCTACCATGAAAAATATCTCATCATTGATGAGATATTTTTCATGGTACTGAGATTGGGATTCGGTTCTACGACCGCAGAGCGAAGCGATGCAAGGTCGGAGGTTCGCGGAGCGAGAAAGCACGCAGAAATTTATTTCGAGTACTTTCGAGCGGAGGAGCGCAGGCGGAGCCGGAGCGATAGTCCTGCCCCGCTAGTGCCAATAGGCTTTAGCCGTTTTCGAGCAATAAGTGACGTAGGTTCAAATCCCCGAGCCGAAGCGATTGTCTGTTCCAAATCCCCCGACTACCTCGTCACTATTTCTTTCCATGGGCCCGCTGGCACGTCTTTTGCATAGACAAATGTCCAGTCGGCTTGGCCGCGCCCATCAATCACCAGATACTCGGCCATGGCAGGTGACAGATCTAATCCTGCCCGCTTTTCCTGTGGTTTGGCATTACCAAACACGTAGTCGAAATCTTCCTCGCCAAATGGACCAACATCGCCCCACTGGCCGTAGGCAGTTTTTCCGTTTGATGTCACTTTGATCCAATAATTACGTAATTGTGTCTGGTCTTTTGCTATATTCGGGTTGTACCACGGAATATTTTTGGCAGACGACTTCTGATTGCCGCTGTCGTCCAAGTCGTTATATGGTAACGCGAAATAAAATGGATTTTCCTGTGGAGTAAACGCGCACGGTTTGTAATTACACCTGTCATCCTCGCCATCAATACCGCCATAGGCACCTACCCAATCATCTATCCATGCTGATGCACGATTATGAATTTGGTCATTATCGTCGCTTTCCGACTCACCGACCCAAAAAACCGTTGCCGTCACATTGCTATGGTTCGGATGCTCAGCACTCTGTGACGTTTCCGGGTCTTGTCCATTACCAGTAGAGATATTCATCAAACCAGGGCCAAAATAGACTGCAGCACCAAGCGCCAAAGCGCCCAAGACTCCCAAAGCTGGCCGGAAAAATTTACCGTGCTTTTGTTCATGGGAGTGCCGCGATCGTAGTGTTTCTTTCATCCTCTCTATTAAAGCATATTTACAAAGCTTTACTTTCATTTCGTAGTAGTGTATATATTAGAACAATATTTGGAAGTGACAAATTGTGAACGAAACACCTGTATTTCAGAGTAATACCGGCAGACGCTGGAAATTGATTAAAATATCCGCTTTTATTATCACGGCGGTTGTTGTTGGATTTTCATTTTATATCGTACCTCGAATCTTTACTGTCCAACCCGTTTCAGCATTTCATGCCACCCAACCTTTTTCCCAAATAAATGCCAACCACCCACCTACGGAATCATCTGCCGGGTCAGTAGCGACGCAGATGGCCGGCAGAAACACGCCAGTCATCGGCAAAGGACCGCTGATACGAATCCTCCGTGTCACAGACACAGGTAAAGAAAAAATCACGAGCGATCCATTTACGGGAGCGCGCGTTGGGACCATCAATGCTGGCGATTCATCAAAAGTACGTGGTTATACATATGTCATCGAACGATATGGGTACACGACCGGGAAACATATTGCACTAACATTTGACGATGGTCCGGATCCCGTATATTCTGCCCCGATTCTCGACGTCCTGTCCCAGTACGGCGCACCATCGACGTTTTTTGTCGTAGGAACGAATGTCGTGAAGTACCCTGACATTGCAAAGCGGATGGTGAACGAGGGGCATGCGCTCAGTAACCATACGTACGATCACAAAGACCCGGAAACATTGAATGATTTCGCACGTGCCACAGAAATAAACATGTCACAGCGTACGATCCGGGCGGCGACACAGACTAATCCGGCTTTTTTCCGCGTGCCATATGGGGGTAATACAGACCAAACACTTCGTGAAAGTGCCAAAGGTATCCTGACGTCCCAACAATTGGGCTACATCATGGCGTCGTATGATTACGATACGAATGACTGGCAATTTAACTCTGGCTTCAAACCAGAGCTTCCTGATTTTGATGGCCAGGACATGGTGGTGCTATTGCATGATGCAGGCGGCGACCGGCAGCATACTGTTGAATATTTGAAAAAATTCATTCCGGCAGCAAAGGCAAAAGGCTACACATTTACCACGCTTAACCATCTATACGCCCAAACGCCTTCTCTCGTCCCGACCGTCACAGCCAATCTAGCCGATCATACGACGCTAGCCGCGTCACAGGCATTGTTCGTCTGGCCAAAAAACCTGATAGGATACTTGTTCATTTTGACGGCATGGTCGATGTTTGTCGCATTGGTAGTCAACGTGACGCTTGCCACGATCCAAGTGAAGCGAACCCAGTATAAACGCCGGGCAAATCACTACAATCCAAAGGTAACCATCATCGTGCCCGCATATAACGAGGCAAGGGTACTGGCAGGCGGCGTGCGGTCACTCTTGAAATCCCATTATAAAAACTACGAGATATTGATCGTTGATGACGGTTCCACTGACGACACATGGGCCGTTGCGAAACAATTGGCAAAACGATATAAACGCGTACGTGCTATCCACCAAAAAAACGGCAGTAAAGCATCTGCTATCAATAACGGCGTTAAAAAATCAAAAGGTGAGATCATCATCGGTGTCGACGCTGATACGGTATTTTTGCCCCAAACCGTCACTCGGCTCATTCGTCATTTTGTCGATCCAACGGTTGGCGCAGTAGCGGGATCGGTCAAAGTTGGCAACGCCGGCAGTTTCCTTACCACATGGCAAGCACTTGAGTATATCGTCAGCATTAACCTGGAACGGAACGCCCAGGCATTACTTGGCGCCATCGTCATCGTGCCAGGAGCCTGTGGAGCATGGCGAAAAGAAGCACTCCTACGTGCTGGCGGCTACTCACGCGCAACCCTGGCCGAAGACTGTGATTTAACATTGAGCGTCCACCGTGTCGGGTATAAAGTCCTGCAAGACAACAGCGCCGTTGCATACACTGAAGCCCCAGAGGCGATTGAACCGTTCATCAAGCAACGGTTCCGTTGGATGTTCGGAAGTATTCAAGCATTGTGGAAGCATCGTGACATGATGCTTAAATACCGCTAGG
>Ga0193742_1001106_pt1 | contig 16698 bp, 13 predicted proteins | sample L2c1metaG_FD_165511 | JGI IMG/M metagenome (GOLD analysis project Ga0193742, IMG submission 165511) | Soil microbial communities from a riparian zone of the East river system, Colorado, United States - L2c1 | ecosystem: Environmental > Terrestrial > Soil > Riparian zone | place: USA: East River... | reverse complement strand
GTATGAGGATGTTGTAAAATTTCATTGTAGACTTATAAGGGAGGGCAAAGATAGGCATAAGCTTTTCTTTTTACTCCGCCTTGGAATCTTTACTTTTGAGCCCCATTTGAAAAAATGGATGGTCCCGTAGTTCAACGGATAGAATAGAAGTTTCCTAAACTTTAGATCCCAGTTCGATTCTGGGCGGGACTACTATTACGTGCCCTGATAGTCAACCCCAGTAAGGCTTTCAGGGTTTTTCATTTTAAACAGTTGGCCGCTCAGTTGGCCCTTTTGCATGCTAAAACCATTTCAGCCATTTTCAGCGGTATCATTAAGCTCTCGAATTGCGCAGGTGAAATCTGAGGTGCTATCAGAGATTCGGAAAAAGTCGGATGAGTATATCCTGAACGTCAACGAACAAGAATTTCTCAATTATCTCAAATCTAAGTATGAATTGACGCCATTGAACATTTTGAAAGAGACTGAACTAATTTCAAAATCGGATGAATTTTCTAATAATGCCAAGATGGCGGACGCAGATAGTCTGCCGAAAACTCACAAGTTTTTAGTTGCCTATGAATTTAGTGGTTCTTCTCTTTTATTTTATCTCAGGCCCAGCTCTTTCCTTATTGGCCAAGTTGGAATCATCATGAATGAAAGCGCGAAAACAGTTTCATTTCTACTTGAAACTGGAAACACTACAAAGGAGGATTTTCATGCATTGAAGTGGCGAGCCTGGCACAATGCATTCGGAAACATAGAAAATATCAATGCCGAACTTCAATATTTGAATCGCATTACGATCGATCTCATCGACTACGAGTTTGGGGATTGGAAAAAGGAAGTCCAGGCAAACCATGCCTTTTTTAACGAGATAAAGGTGCCTATTAATCGTGCAACCGAACAAATATTCTCTGTACCTACTCTTAAAAAAGTGACTATTAAGGAACCTGAGATCTCTGCAAAGAACTTCGAAGTTGAATACACAATGGACATGCCCATGTATCTCGACGTTATTCGTGTTCTTTATTCCGCAGGGAAAGCAATGGAAAAAAAGAAGTCAATCTATCTTGAGAAATCAGAGGAGAGCTTGAGAGATTTGTTTGTCTTTTTGCTTGAGACCAGGTACGAAAGTTATGTTGCTTCCGGAGAGACCTTCAATTTTAGGGGCAAGACAGATATAATACTCAAGCACGCTCCAACAGGTAATAATTTGTTCGTTGCTGAATGCAAATATTGGCATGGTGAAGTAAGTTTATTAATGGCTATCTCGCAACTATTTGATCGTTACCTGACATGGCGTGATTCCAAGGTTGCAGTAATATTGTTTGTGAAGAGTAAGAATTTCACAGCCGTGCTAGATATCATAAGAAATGCTGTTAAATCACATCTTTACTTCACCTCCGAATCAGGCAGTCGAGGTGAGAGTTCTTTCAGTTATTTATTTCACCTTCCTTCCGATTCAAACAAAAAGGTATATTTAGAAATAATGGCGTTTGCTTTTTCCTAACCGCGGGTCAGAGTCGCTGCACCTTAACTTACACTCGTTATCGATCACCTAAGGGTCGTCCGGATGACAAATCAAATAAGGAACCCTGGGAGTGGGAGCAGCTGCCGGCATTGGATGAGTTGAATCCTGATTAAGAAAAAACTACCGATTTGCCGTTTTTTACCTGGCAAATTATTACATAGGTCATATACTTTCACACTAGTAACGTTACAGGCTTCGGGTGGACAAAGACCGGGGCTTTTTTATGACTTATATTGTGTGCCATAAGCGCCAAGATGGATAAAATCGGTCCCATTGTAATCATTGACGATGATCATGATGATCACGAAATTTTAAAAGGTCTTCTTGATGAACTTCCCGACATGCCGGAAATAGTGCTCTTCGAGAATAGTGATGCTGCTTTGAGTTATCTGAAGAGACCTGAAGTCAAGCCATTTCTAATAATCTCAGACATCCAAATGCCCGCACCTGGTGGCTTTGAACTCAGAAAGGTAGTATTCAATGACGGCGCCTTACGTGAAAAATGTATCCCTTTCATCTTCATGACTACTGGTTTATCTCCGGAGATGATACGCAAGGCTTATCAACTATCTGTTCAAGGGATATTTCAAAAACCCAGTTCTCTTGTTGAGTGGACGAGGCAACTTAAGATAATTATCGATTATTGGCTGGAGTCAAAGTCACCTAACCGGTTTTAATATGAGCGCCCACACAGGGACAAATGGCGGGGCATCCTTAACTTTAGGAAAGGCTTATCGAAGTTTGCAATAATCATATCGCCATATGACGGCCATACACTTAGAAACAAACATTAATAAATTGATAGCAAGCCCAACCCTGGCGCAGGATTTTCCTAACAGCACCAGCTTCGATGTTTCGCCGTCCTTTGAAGCCTACCACACAATTGAGCCTGATTCAGAAAAGCCTGATCAGATGATAAGACTAAATTTATATTGGGAATATTCAGCACCGGGGTTTTTAGAATGTGTCATCGAGGCTAAGTATAGGCTGCGGTACGTCGACGTGGAGAAACCCGAAGAGGTGGCATCGAAAATAATGATGGACGCCTTGTTAAGATTTCAAGAAACGTGTAATGATAGGGCTCCAAACTCTGTCAAGCTTCGCAAAGTTATTCCGATAACTCATATATATACCCCCGGAAGAATTCTAAGATTCCGAGATGCAATTTCAGATGACTTGAAATCTCTCTGTGTAAAAAAATCGGACTGACAGTTCGAAGTTTCTGTTTAAGATTTTTTCAAAATCACTAATTTAGAGGAGAGGCATGAGCTGATACTGATACCGCCAAAGTGGCGAGGGTGATAAGCCAATAAATACGCACATGCCTCCATAATTCTCCACGCAATTCTATTTTTCCGTTCAAGCAGCCAACCAGCAGGCCAACTGGAACGCAGTAGTTTCAATATCTATTTGATAACCAATAACAAACATTTGTCTGGGCGGGACTACGAAGCCGGAAGCATTGTTGTTTCCGGCTTTTTTATTGGCTGGAATGCTTATCAGGATTGAGTTTGCGCTTATCGAAAAAAGTTCGGCGTATTTTTGGGGAAGATTTTTTTGATGCAGTGCGAAAAATTATTATTTCTCTGAAATGTGCTCTGAAAAAGGGTTTCAGCAAAAAGTTAATGATTTTTTTTTTAGAAAGACGTTCCTGTCTTTTGATTACCTCCCAATGGGAATCGAACTTTTTAAAATCCTTTGTTTCAAATACATAAGTACCAAGCGCGATGTCAGCGAGTTTAAATATAAAATTTAAAATAAGCTCGGCCTCAGAAAGTGTAATTTCTGTTTCATGCTAATGAAATATTTTTTGAAGGTCTTTGGATTTCATTGATTTGTTAGGTTATCCGTTATAAGAAATTTGATTTGTGTTTTGAACTATCCAATGGTGATTTTCTGGTTCCTCGATTACTTCCGGTTGACGAAATCGAATATGGTTGGCACATTTGGCCGAAAATCTAAAATTCGAGATACAATACAAGTTTATGTCCAAAGGTATATTAACTAGCTTATAGTTAAAATGAATCAGGATATTGACAAAGAACTGTATTGGAGATATGGAGTACTTCTTCAGTATGATAATACTAAAGCAATAGTTCGTGAGAGATATTTTGAGAATAAAATTTCCATTGAATTGAAAGGGCAATTTCCAAGAGAATTTCTTTTCATGATTCGTAAGGCGATCAATGAAATACATCGCGACCTTAATCAACTGGACTTTGAAGAAATGGTTCCATGCTCATGTAAAACCTGCGTTACTCTACAGGAACCTTATTTTTTGTCCCTTTTCATTGCTGATTAGATATGGGCAAAAGGGATTGGAAAAGATTGTTTGTCCTACTAGTCTAGATGACGTCATTAATTAGTGACTGACCTGGCGGGCGCCGAAAATCATCGGTAGATTAGCTGTGCGTACTAGAATTATGATTGAGAGACAACGAAGATAAATTTTTCCTGCTTCAAATCTTGACATCGATTATTTTCTTTGCTGTTTGATTGCATAATTTTCAGATACATATTTTCGATAGTTCTAATTTGATCCGAATTCCTATTTGAGGCTAGACACGGGGGTTCCCTAGAGTACTGTTAACTTGGAAACACCAGTTATCTTTGCCAAAAATAAGGGAACTTACCCCCTGGTGTGAATTTATCCGGTGTGAATTTATATGAAAACAGTTATTTACATTATTCTGCTTTGTCTAAATTCGATGTATGGATGCAAATCTGATTTCAGAATTACTGACGCTCCTCTAGTAGAGTTGAAAACGAATACGGAAAAGGAAAATAATGCCATTTCCAAAGAAACACCCATTAATACATTAAAAGTAATCATGTCCGATATGGACTCCTGTGGGGAAGCAATACCTATGGGTGTACCCACATCAACGAACTGGCGGGAGTGCCCTAGAATTAGTTATGGGAATAACCCGAAAAACTTTAAAGCTGTTCTTCCCTGGGGGCAACTTTATATAAGCTCAGAAGGGAATCACTCAGTCAACACGAGAGTTCAAATACAAAACCTTTACGTTTATTACTTAAGTAAAGCAAAAAAGAGATGGATTCTATGGACGGGATCCAAAGATGTGGAAGGCAACTACTATGTTGAGGATTATCAAAACGACACGCATATCTCCAAAGTCAATTTCGTAAAAGGATACGATGGAAGTGTATCAGTAAAACTCATACCAAATTACAATTACCAATTTTGGTCGACGAAAGGTAGAGCGGAGATTAATCCCTCAGATATTGATGGCGTTTGGGCGTATTGCGAAGCAAGATTGATTAACGAAGATTCAACTAAACCTGATGACAAAGAAAAAGCAAAATATATTTTGTCAATAGGTGCAGATTATTGGTTGGACAAAAATGTTTTGTGGGATGCAAGTTGGTCCAACAATGGAGATGTTGCAATTGGCAGGTTCAAATATGTTACAAAGCAATGGCGGGCATTTAATATGCACACTTTATCAAAAGAGCAAATAATAAAATCTCCACCCCCTAGAAACATCCTACGTTAAGTAATATTATGTGTATCTATTTATAAAGGAACAATTGTAGGTATCTATCAGTTATTGTTTCCCAATTAAACCGGTGTCTCACATCACTTAATCCAGACAAAGCTTTGTTCTTTAAAATGTCGGGATTTCTTAAAGCAAATCTCAACTGCTCCAACAGAGAATAGGCATCTCCAGAGCTAAACGTTATTGCATTTTCCTCAGTAATGAACGTATTCTCTTTAATATCAGAACAAATTAATGGAGTGCCAAGACCCATAACAGTCAGGATAACAGGTGAAAGCCCTTCTATTAACGAAGGCTGAACATATAAATATGCATTTTTAATTAAAATATTTGTATCATCTCCATATATATATCCAGGGAAAATAATGCGGTTGTCTTTCACTTTTTTAATTTTCGCTTCATAATCACTCGGATTTGGCGAACCGCCTATCAACACAAGCTTTTTGTCGGTATCTAGCTTCTGAAAAGCTTCAATCAGCAAGTGAATACCCTTGTCAGGAATAAAACGGCCAACGAAAAGAAGGTATTTGGAAGGCTTCAAGCCAATTCTGGTTAATACGTCAATATTATCAGGGGTTAGCTTTACCTCAGATCCATATGGAATAAAATCATATTTCCGGTTAAATCTGTCCTGAAAATATTCCATGGTATAGATATTATCAAAGACAACTCTATTTGGAATGAACGCCGTTATATAATTTGAAATGAGATAGTATAATTTGCCGTACCATGGCCATTTGTCTCTTTTCCAATCCATTGCAAACTGGCTTACGATAACCTTTTTCCCCGATAGCCTCAAAAATAGCGCCCATATGCTATTGGCTCCGCTGTGAAGGTGTACAAAATCCGCAGTATTGTGAAAGATAACATGAAATGTGGCTTTCGCGGAATGCAAAAGCGTATCGAATCCAGCCTTGTTTACGGTCTTGAAGTACTTTAATTTAACTCCCTCATATTCTTCATTCAAAGTTCCATTTTCACCCGGATATATTCGGCAATATGCAATTAGAGAATGGCCGCGTTTTACAATTCTGGGATACAAATCAAATGCGAACTTGTCCGATCCTGCTGCACCTGCAGTAGGTGGAATTGATCTAAATCCACCAAAAGCGGCGATTCTAAGTTTCGTCATAAATATTACTCGTTTATTAATCAGCCCACAAGAGTAAGTTCCTCGCGGCCTTCCAATTCGCAGAAAATCTTTCCTTTTAAGTACTCGCTATAGTATAGATCAATGTACTCGTTTAAAGCATCTCTCCAATCCCTCATTGTGTTCAAATTTCTCAACTCCAGTTTTTTATTAACAAGCCTTTCGGAGGCCGGCCGTTGAGCAAAGTAGATATGATCGAAGTAGTTCGAATCGACTTCAGTTAGAATAACCTGATTTTCTAAGCCTAGAATTCTAATTAATTCTGTAGCTACTTCTAGTCTACTCGTTTGACCTCTGCATACCAAGTTGTATACACCCCAATATTTCTTCTCGAAAAGAAGCTTAACGTTGCGCGCAAAATCTACCGTAAAAGTCGGGGTACCGTCCTTGTCGTTGACAATAAACAATTCACGCTTACCGTCGACTAATTGCTGAATAATTTTATTGATAAATTTCTTATCCTTTTTAGGCCCTCCACCCATCATCCATCCTGCACGACATATGACATACTTATTTGCATTTTCACAAACAAATCTTTCTCCCATATACTTTGAGCGGGCGTAATGCCCCAAAGGGTTTGGTTGATCCCAATCATCATAAGAACTTTTCTTGCCATCAAATATGCCAGCTGTGCTGATATACAGTAACGGAATATTAAGTTCATTGGCAATTAAAACCGCATGTTCAACAGACAAAGTATTCGTGAGATATGTATCATCTACATTAAGCTCGCAATATTCAAGATCGGTGTAAGCCCCTAAATGAAATAGATAGTCGGGATTAAAATCAATTACATCCTTCCTATAGTCATCATAGCTTCTGAAATCCAAGAAACTTAACCAGGGCTCATTTACATCCTTGTCGGTACATTTTAATTGATAATCAAATTTAAAAACTCTGTAAAAAGCTTCGCCAAGCATCCCACCTGCGCCTGCGATGTAAATTTTTCTGTTTGTCATCTACGTTAATTTTGGTTTAGTATAGAGTTAATTTTTTTCCAGTGATTTTCATAATTGACCAAATCAAATACATGTTCCCTTCCGAACTTTCCCATAACATCTGTCAAATTGGAATCATTCCAAAGGAGATCGATCTTGCTCTGTAAATCTTGCGCATTGCCAGGTTGAAAAAGAAGTCCCGATTTTCCATCAATTACCAGTTCAGGAATCCCGCCTATCCTCGCACCTATAACGGGTTTTGAAAATAAAAGACTCTCAATTATAGAAAACGGAAAGTTTTCATACCATTCAGAAGGGCACACACAAAATTTCGAGTGATAAATAAGATTGAAAATTTTTTCTTTATTCTGAAACCCTAGAAAAACTATGTTGAAATAGTTCATCTCTATTGAATATCGTTGAATTTCATCCAAAACATTTCCTGTACCTGCTATTAGCAATTTGACTGTCGTGCCACCAACAGCGTCTACCAACGTTTTAATTCCTTTTATATATTCTATGCGCCCAACAAACAAGATATAATCATCGCTTTTATCAATAATTGATGTCACCTCAGCCTCTGAAAGTTGAATATTGGCGATGTAATTATCAATGTTCAAAATATTGTAGCAGTAATTAGTAATACTTAATCTAGAAGGTTCAAATCCAAATTGAATAAATTTATTATTTAAGAACTGGGAAGGACATAAATACGCGTCAACCAATTTATAGATCTGAGACCAATGATAATAATATGCCTCTACAGAAGCTACAGCACTTGCAGCCAACGACCTCTTTTTACAACGATTAATAGTGCATTCATAAAACTTACCTGAAATACACTTTTCGCAAATTTTACCATTAGAAACAAATGAATTTTCAGGACAGATTATTTTATAATCATGCAACGACCATAAAACCTTGACATTCCTACTTTTTAATTTTTTAATAATTTCAGGAGTGAGATAATTATGAATATTATGGAGATGCGCGACATCAATATTGTGTTCGCTCAAGATTAAATCAAGCATATTCAAAGCCTGGGTAGAGACAATAGAGTTTTTAATTACTCGAAATCCGTTTTTAATATTTTTATTCTTGTTTAAGTCTTTATAGTCATAACGATCTATAAAGTACTTCTTATATGGAGAATCGAAGTTCCTCTCATTCTTTGTACTAAAAGGAATTACCTCATAACCATGCTTAGAATATAATGCACTTAAGTTTTCAACATAAGTCCAGTCACCACCACTTGGATACCAAGTCCAATTAACCATCAACACTTTCATTTCAATCTAGATTTTTATTTGTTTGATTTTAGTTGCGCTATCAACTATTTGAAAATATATGGGTGCGCCGAGTTGATCGGACGAAATGTGGGCTCCTGTCCAGTTCCTTGCATAAAGGCCTTTGTACGTTTCTCCGACGCAGAGCCACAATATGATAATATGTGATCAGCTGAATCTGTATTTGGAAGCGTGGTTCCTTATAGCCAGCGCCTGGACAACATCAGATACAGATCATCCGGTAGGAAACATTATTAATACATCTTCTTTAAAGGACGGGTCATGCCTTCTGTGCGTCAGTTTTGAGGTCTTTCCCATCGTCAGTATTCAATGCCAAGCAACTCAATTGTCCGGAATTATTGGCGGATCTCAATTTTGTCTCTTGTAAGACTTTATCAATATTTATCCTTCGAATTACAGCAAGAAAAACCCCCAAGATTGATAGTGAAAAAGGATTATTTAGTACAGGTGCAGTCAGAGCAACTGTAAAAAGAAACAAAATGCAAAAAAAGATAGCGCCTCTTAGTTTTGGGAATTTGACTGAAGAATAAAACAATTTAAAAATACAGAACAAGGAAAGAGAGTAGAAGACGAATCCAATAATTCCAGCTTCGGCATATATATGCGGATAATACGTATCAGTAAGGAATGCTTCGTCTTTAAACCACCACAATTGATCAAAGTGAAAATTATGATATAAAACAGCATCGTATTTAACAGCGGCAAAACCACCATAATTTCCGAAGCCCACGCCAAATGGAAAATGCTGATAGGCCAATAATATCCCTCGCCAATAAATTATTATCCTGGGTTCGTCGGAACTTGCAATATCATTTAAGCTCGTTGTCCTCAGGGCAACACTCAAGTATGACGCTATCGCATCATAGTAAAGTGAAATAGCTATAGCTACCATCGTTGATATCAATAATAGAACCCGTATTCGGTATAGCCTATTTGAATACATGTAAAAAGTAAGGAAAATCAAGATAAAAAATGTGGCGATTTCCTGACGTTCAAATGTTAAAATGAGTTGAACCAAGGCCAATCCTGCGAAAAGTCTATTCCTTACTATATAAATAAAATAAAAAGATGCGAAGGCCGTAAAAAATGCTGTAAGGGAGGGGTGCCAAAAAAGACCGTTCAATCTTTGTAATTCGAATGTTCCTGCTTTAAACAAGTGTCTGGTGCCCTCAGGATCAAAAACAGAATCATAAATCGACGGGTAAAGCAGCTGAAAAACACAAAAAGGAATGCCCAAAAGCAACGCAAATTTTACACATCGTTCAAATTGTAAAATGGCACGCCAACTTGGAATGTAAAGAAAAAATACAAGAATAAAGGCCAACAGTTTTAGGTCTAAAAAAAATTGAAAAGCAATTTGGCTTGATGATCTGGTATAACTAAAAACAAACGCGCTTATAATCCCAAATACTGTAAAAATCAAATACGAAATGCAAATTAGCTTCACATACTTATTTCTTACAAGAAGGTTCCAATATCTAATTAGTATTACGACAAATAGGAAATAGAATATCTCGTCAAGATATCCTACAATAGTATTTTGAAACCCAAAGACCTTTTGTAAAATGGGCTGGACAAGTACAATGCTCAACCATTCGACTAAAATAATACTATCGACCTTAAATATTCGTTTAAGAGAATAGGCCTGGATATCTGCTTTATTATTCATTCAGCATCATAGTATCAGAAAGCATCAATTAAATCTTCGTCGAATTAGGGAGAAAATATTGACTAAGTTTTGTCGTAAATACACATATCTGAAATAGGATAGATTCAGTATGATAATTTTTTTAAACCTTAAGTAAAGCAACATTTGAGCTGCCATGAAGGCCTCTGTCAGTATCCATGCCCAAGCTGTTCCAATATATCCAAACTGAATTGCAGATACAATACTTATAACTATCCCAAAAACAGCCGCTACTAAAGTTATTCGAAAAAGAGCGTTGTCCATTTTTAAATGGATCATTGCTTGAATTCCCCATAAATTCCCCAAAGAGTTAATTAGAGGGATAAGACAGAGAATTCGAAAAACTCCTATTGAGCCATAAAAATCAGTTCCAAAAAAAATAGGAATTATATATGGCGCAGCGATATACAATAACAATCCCGATACCAATGTCAATACAATAATCAGCGGAGTAATTTGCTTTATTTTGTTGAGTCCCTGCTCCCTACCTAACACAAAATGCTCGCCAATGAAAGGGAACAGCGAAAGACTAAGAGGCAAGGAAATAAACGTTTGAACGACGGAAATCAACTTCCAGCCCGCACTATAAAGAGCGACATCTCTATTAGTTCGTAAAAGACCTAAAATTATCAGGTTTGCAATTGTATACAAATTTATCACCACTAAGGAGAAAAAAACTGTCTTCTGTGACCAAATGAGTTTGGAAACTCGTCTTATATCAAATCCTTGCAACTTCAAATTATATCGCCTAATGGACCAAAAAAAGATAAATAAGCCAACGGCTATTGATGAAATAGAATATATCAAAGGATGCCAAACATAGTCATCTTGTTTTCTTATCACAAAAAAAATACAGATAGTAAACATAACTTTGCTAGCCAAATTGCAGATTGCTATAATGTGCAGTTCCTGCATCCCTTGAAATAGCCAGTTTGGTGTGATCACTAGCGAGAAACAATATAGAAATGTAAATGTGAATAGAACCTTTTCATTCGAAAGTTGGGGCACCAAATTCAATAATAATAGAAATATGATCACTGAAAGAAGAAGAAGGAGAATCTTGGCATACAAGACATCACTAAATATATTGCTCCTAGTCTCTATGTCTTTACTATCTACAATAGCCCTCGTCGCAGTAAGGTCAAACGCAAAATTAATAAATAAGGTAAAATAAGCAACTATAGCAGCTGTGAAATTTATAGCTCCATATCTATCTGCTCCAATTATCCTGACAATAAAAGGCAATACCAGTATAGGCAATATATTATTTGCGACTTGTACTAATGTTAAAGAAAGAAAATTCTTTATTAGGCCTTCTTTTGAATTCACATTTGCCACCCTATCATAATCTTTTAAATAGATCTTTAAGTCTTTTGCCTCCCTTATTCTTTTTTTTCACCTTCATGTCCTGATAATATCTACCCCCGTAATCATCGCCATATCCATACCTCAATTTTTCAACGCCATTAAATACGATATTTATGTTCGAAAAACTTTTGCTCGTATTCACGGATTCAATAAACGGCAATAGAGACTTAAACGTTTCGCCTTGTCGGATCAAATACAACATTACACCAGAAAATCTTGATAAAATTAGTGCGTCTGTGACCAAATGGACAGGTGCAGTGTCGATTATGATATGGTCGTAGATCAAACTTAAAGATTTCATGAAAAAATCCAATGAAGCGCTTTCAAGCAATTCAGAGGGATTTACTGGAATATTTCCCGTAGATATTATTTCCAGATTGGAATGAATGCCTGATGGTTGAACAATCTCCTTTAGTGTCAAATTTCTTTCAAGCAAGTCACAGATTCCAGGATGATCTGCTTGAAGATCAAATATTGATGCCAATTCTGGCTTTCTGAGATCAAGGTCAATAAGAATTGTTCTCTTCCCCGCAATTGCAAGCGCAACACTGAGGTTCGAGCTAACAAAACTTTTCCCTTCGCCGGAGATGCTTGATGATACCAATGTAACTTTACCCTTTTCGGTTCTTTGATGCAAAAGATTGAGTTTGGTTCTTAAAAACCTGAATTGTTCACCTATTTCAAAATTTTTATTATCCAACACTACAATAGAAGAAGAAGACCTTTTGAAAGGCAGTTCTGATATGATAGGAGCCGAAATCGCATCTTCTATTTCTTTTGCTTTTGTAATTTTGTTGCTAAAGCCGTCTCTTATATATATCAACCCGCCGGGGACAAGGAGTCCGAGCAAGATGGCCCCAACTAAAACAAATAGTTGGAAATGCTTCTTCAAGGGCTCAGAATATGGTGGATCAATGATCCTTGAATCTGGCAAAGTTGAGGCATAGCTTAATGACAACTCCTCCTTTTTTTGCAACAAATAGACGTACAGATTTTCCTTAATGGCAAGTTGGCGTTGTATGCTGAGCAAACGGCGTTCCTGACCTGGAATATTTTTTATTGATGATTCAAATTTCTTATTGAAAAGTTCTAATTCTTCTTTGGTATCTAACAAAGATGATTTTAAGGTCTTTATATTTTCCTTAATAGCGGCTCGCGTCAAGTTTATCTGGGTCTTGATAGGATCAAACAAAGGATTACTTTCTGGTGTCGTCGCTAATAATTTATTCTTTTGAAGCTGCAATAGCGAAATCTTTTCTATCAAACTACTTAAAGCAGGATCAGAAATTCCCAGGGTGGATGGTAGATATTCATCGTTTTGAGAAGAGTTCACATATTTCTCAACACCCTCAATCACATTTAATTGAATGGATACTTCATTCAATCGACTATCATTTGACTGTACATTTTGAAGATACATTTTCGATTGTGAGGACATGTCAGTTAAGCCTCTATCGCTTCTAAATCCCTCAAATTCTGATTCAGTGGTGTTCAATTCTGTAGCCAACAATGCGAGTCGCTGGTCAATAAATTGCAGCGTGGTTTTTGTTATGCGATTCTTTTCAGAAATTGTGGCTCTGGTATAGTTTTCGATAAGCTTGCGAAGGAAATCCTTGCCTCTTTGCTCAACTTTATCTCTAAGCGAGAAACCGATGGCAGGCGCCATTTTATTCAACAATTCAACATCAATAGACTCTTGATATCTGTCTGCAACATTATCAGAAGGATTTAATATCACTTCTATTTTTGAACCCAAAAATTTGTCGAGGTTTTCGGTAGGGAAAAGTTTCGCTGAGCCATAATTTGTTTGAAAGGCTTCGTTAAAATTCCTCTCTTTGTATTCACCATTGGAATTTTTGTATAAATATGAATTTCTTGTTCGTTAATTCGAACTTCACTGGACTTTCAAGATATAGATCTCTCTTTCTAAAGCCATCTACTTTTTGATACGTTTTCCATAGTGCTAAATCGTGAACAACTTTTAGAATCAGGTCCCTGGACTTTAATACTTCTATTTCATTTTCAACCAGTTTTGGGGATTTAGTAAGATCGATTTCCTGAAGTGTCGATTTGTCGGTTGGTATTTTATTTTCATCTTGAATCAGAATAGTAGCATGAATTTTATAAACTGGGTTGGAGAAATACAAATAAATCAAGGCTAATGATAACGTTATGAACAATGCAATCAAAAATAGTGGCCAATGGTAGCGATACTTATTTAAAGTCGCATGCATGTCCAACGAATCGTCCTTGTCTGAGGATGTATTTATTGATTTATAAAGATCAGATTGTTTTGCGCACATATGGAAGCTATCGGTATAAGGTAGAAAATACTATTGCAAGGAACGAGAGACCCGAAAGAACTAATGATGCAGTCCTATATCCTCGATCTACTGTCGAGTATTTGGTTTTATCAGGTTGCACGTATATTATATCGTTGTTTTTTAGATAAAAGTAAGGAGAATCAAATATTTTCTTCGAAGTCAAATCAATTGGGATGTATTCTCTATTGCCATTAATTTCTCTTACTAATAGTACATTTCCACGAACAGCGGTAATATTTAAATCTCCTGCTAGACTAAGTGCCTCGGTCAAAGTAATTCTACCATTTGGAACGGTATATGAATTTGGCCTCAGGACATCCCCCAAAATGGAAATTTTAAAGTTCAAAATTCTTGTGTTTACAACCGGATCCTTTAAATAGGTAATTAGTTTTTTTTGAAGAGTATCGTCTAGTTGGGAAGTCGTCAGACCAGAAACATTCACCTTCCCAACAATGGGTAATGCAATCTGCCCTTTTTCGTCTACCAAGTATCCAGCTACAGGATTATCGGCGGAATAATCATTATTGCCTTTAACTCTGTTTAGGTTATAATTAAAAATACTCGATGCCTCGGGATTCAAACTCGTAACGTATATCCCTAAGATATCTTGCGGTTGTATGGTTAGTGGAGTGTAATTTTCAATTACAGTTTTTGAATAGGAATATTTATTGAGATCTTGAAAGTATGGTATCTTTTTATAAGAAGCACAAGACGACAACAGACACAGCACAACTAGCAATTGCAAGTTTGTGCTTCTTAAAATAAGTTTGCTGTCTTGTTTACCTTCGTTTTGTGAATGAACTTTTGAATGCATGGCTCGTCGATGCGCTCTTTTATGTGAATTATATAGCATAATTGTGGTGATACATCTTTTTGACAATTGACATAGAGAGTCGTGGCTCTCAACGACCTAATTGAATGCTGTTAGTTTTATACAATAAATAGCTATCAGAACTTATAATGAAATGATTGTTTTGAAGAAATGATAGCACATTGCTTCTATGAATTTCAGCCCTCTTTTGAACTACCGTCTCGGTATTCACTTCAGCAGTCAAAGTTTTTTGCTCTTTCAGAAGGCTAGGAAGGTTTATTCTTACGACAGGGCTTCGCCTCTCTCAGTCACAGAACTGAGTTATCCAAGGTAAAATGGAAGGTTTTGGACTTTTGAAGATTGGCAAACATTGCTAGCTGCTAGAAGAGGATCGGATTTAGGTAGCACAATACCCACCCCTGAAAGGAATGTTTTGCAAATCATGTAAATCGAGGAAAATTGGGATGTGTTTTGGACAGGGTAGAGATGCCGGGTGTTATGTTGGTGCGCAAAATATGGCAAATGGCTAAACAACTACATTAAAAAATCGTATCGTAAATATTCTATGTATGTGTGAATCAGTGATTTTGGATGTGAATTTCAACTACCAATTGTCTATGGCCTGAAATTAAATGTGTAATTGACTATTATTAAAGAATTTAACAATTGTGACTTTTTCTATATGGCTTTTGGATGAGGAAGCTAGTTCCCTGTAGAAGCGTGAGTCATTAGTTTTTAATTGATCAAAATCAACACTTTAAATGGTTGATTCTTCCCCGAAACAAGTAGAATACGATGATTACAAGTGATTTCATTATTAGAAGGCCCTGCTTGTTAGAGTGAATATGGCCACATTCGAAGACACAGACTGTGAAGAGAGTGGTTCATTCATGATTATTGAATGAATTGCCTCGTCTTCATCAGATCCGCCGCTTTACTGATGCATGGCAGGAAAACGAAAACCTTTCAAAAGTACCCCATTCCGCCTCAGCCCTATGCTTAAGCAAAAACAATGCAGGATGAGCAATTCGGTTAGCTGATGGTTTGACGGTATGGAAACCTCGACTTTACTGGCATTTTGGCCCGTATTTCAAAATCCTGTTGAGACCACCAAATCACACCGGACAGTTTCCAAAACTTTAGATCAGCTTCCTGCCTGCCGGCAGGGATTCTGAGCGGTTGTCAAGGGCCATGTCGAGTGTCGATTTTGTTTTTGATTTTTAGGGATCGCCACCCTTGACAGCCGCGCCGCAACATGCTCAGTTGTCGGAGGAAATGGCCCTGCCTGTTTATTTCAATTTTGGACCCCGCACTCAACACTTGTTGGATTCACAATACCGGTTACTCTAGTCCAGAAATTGTCTAATTGCATTTATCACTTCGGGGCCATTCGATAGGAAGATATAATGCGTACCCCGAAGCCTCAATACCTTTGCTGAAGCCACTCCTTTTTCAAACGAATTTGCCTGCCTGGTCGAGAGGCTGTCAATTTTTGAAAAATAGACATCGGCTTGCGTTCGGACGCTCTCGTCCGTACTTCGGGTCATCCATGCTTCTCTCGTATGCGGAATCGCAAAAATAACAAGAGATCGAAGTGGGAGTTTATCGAATTTCTCCGGATCGTTCAATATAGTTGAAAAAATTGCATAGCCTGGAGATTCACGAGGATGGGTTGGTTGGCCCCGCGCAGTTGAGTCCCAGGTCTGCCTGAATTCTGCCTCAGGCTTTTGAACTCCGTAAGTTTTTAAGTCCCAAGCTTGCAAATCTTTAAAACTTGTTAGGTCCTTCTTTGAAGGAGATGGTTGTTGTGGTCCTCCAAGGTCCATGAACGCTCTCATCGGAGGTGATTGTCCATTATCGTAAGCATATGGGTATCCAGCCTCCAGATAAATCAGAGCAGAGATACGATCCTGTGAAATGTTGGCCACCGCGCTCAATTCAGCACCAGCTATAGAGTGTCCGACCAGCACTGGCTTGACGATCTTCATCGAGTCTAAGACTGCTAGAATATCTTTAGCCAACCTATCCACATTTTCGATTGGTGAGTATTGAGAAGCTCCGAACCCGCGTCTGGTAATA